>Ga0208566_1001056_pt1 | contig 16595 bp, 17 predicted proteins | sample PL_2010_150m_FD_184159 | JGI IMG/M metagenome (GOLD analysis project Ga0208566, IMG submission 184159) | Freshwater microbial communities from Powell Lake, British Columbia, Canada to study Microbial Dark Matter (Phase II) - PL_2010_150m... | ecosystem: Environmental > Aquatic > Freshwater >...
CGGCCGGCACCAGGTTGCGGATGGTCTGCAACACCCAATCGCGCTCCTGGCCGAGCTTGTGGCGGATCTGGATGTCGGAAACCGGAATCGACAGGTTAACGATGTCCACCCCGCATTGCGCCGCCGCCGCTAAATCTTCGGCACACATCCGCCCCCACACCATCAGCCGCGCCGGCAGGCGCAACGCCGCCACGGCGCGGATGGTCTCGCGTTCCGCCGCGCCCATTACCGGGATGCCGATTTCCAGCTCCGGCACGCCGGCATCCGCCAGCGCCTGGGCAATCGCCAGCTTTTCCGCCAGCGAAAAAGCCACCCCGGCGGTCTGCTCGCCGTCGCGCAATGTCGTGTCGTTGATGGTTACCATGCCACACCTCCGTTCAAGCCTGAAAAAGCCGCTTGAACACAGTTAAGCAAATGGCGAGCCAGGCCGGATTAATAATAATTCACATTGTTTATCAATGCATTACAAAACAATGCGGGATCGTGCAGGAAGTAGCAAAGACGACAGCCTATGTCCGACATAGGACAAAAGCTGTGACGAATATGGCGTAAAACCGGGAAAAAGCTATTGAACCGCAGAGGACGCGGAGGACGCAGAGTAAGGACAAAAGCATGGGGGTTCACTCTGCGTCCTCCGCGTCCTCTGCGGTGAATTCTGGCTTTTTCGCTAAATCACAAAGCGATAGCCGACGCCGGTCTCGGTCAGGATATGCTGAGGCTGCGCCGGATCGAGCTCCAGTTTCTGGCGCAGATGCCCCATGTAAATGCGCAGGTAATGGCTGCTGTCGACATGAGACGGCCCCCACACCTCGCGCAAAAGCTGGCGATGGGTCAGCACTTTTCCGGCATTGCGCACCAGCACGGTGAGCAGACGGTATTCGATGGGGGTAAGGTGTAGCGGCTGGCCGTCTCGTTCAACGATACGATTGACCAAATCGAGGCGCACGCCGCCGAATTCGACCAGTGCCGATCCCGCTTCATCGCCGCCGGCCTTGGCACGGCGGCGCAGCGCGGCACGCACCCGCGCCAGCAGTTCGCCGATGCCGAAAGGCTTGGTCAGGTAATCGTCGGCGCCGGCATCCAGCGCCGCGATCTTGTCTTCTTCCCCGGTGCGGGCGGACAGCACGATCACCGGCAATTCCGACCAGCCGCGCAGGTCGCGGATGAATTCCACCCCGTCGCGGTCAGGCAAGCCGAGGTCGAGAATGATCAGGTCGGGCTTGCGCGTTCCCGCTTCGACCAAGCCCTGCCGCGTCGTGTCGGCCTCGAAGACGTGACACCCCTCCGCTTCCAGCGCGGCGCGCACGAAACGGCGTATCTGCTTTTCGTCCTCGACGATGACGACGACCGGTGCGTTCTCGTTCATGGGTTTACCGGCTCCGTTTCTTCCAAAGAACCCTCTCCCGGCAACGTCGGCGGGATGCCCAGCGGCAGCGTGAAAACGAAACGCGCGCCGCCGCCCCGAACGTTCTCCGCCCAAATCCGCCCCTTGTGGGCTTTAACGATGGCAGAACAAATCGCCAAGCCCAAACCGACGCCCGGTGTTGCCGATTCCTTCGCCCCGCGAGCGAATTTCTCGAAGATCGCCTCCTCGCTGCCCGGCGCCAATCCCGGCCCGTTGTCGGTCACCGAGACGCGCGCCGCGCCCCCGTCCAGCGCGGCTTCGATGCACACCTCGCTACCCGGCGGGGTATATTTTGCGGCATTTTCCAGCAGATTGCACAAGACCCGCTCGATCAGCACCGCATCGAATTCCAGCATGGGAAAATCCGCAGGCAGGACGACCCGCACCCGGTGGCTGGAGATTTGTTGGCGCCGCGCCTTCAGCGAACTGCCGACGACCTCCTCGATCGGCTGCCATTGGCGGTTCAGCCTGACCTCGCCGGCCTGCAAGCGCGCCATGTCGAGCAGATTGTCGACCAGCGCGCTCATGCGTACCGCCTCGTCGCGCAGGATGGCGGCCAGTTCGGCCTGTTTGTCGGAGAGCGGCGGCTGGGAATGGGAAAGGGAATCCGCCACGCCGACCAGCACCGTCAAGGGCGTGCGCAAATCGTGGGACAAGGCCGACAGTACCGAATTGCGCAGCCGTTCCGATTCGATCTTGACGATGGCCGCTTGCGCCACCTCGATGTAGTGAACGCGCTCCAGCGCGGTGGCGATCAGCGCCGCGAAGGCTTCCAGCTGGCGGCGCTGTTCGGGGATCAGCGACCAGCGTTTATTCAGCGGTTTGACCGCCAGCACGCCGCGGGTGCGCATCGGCGCCCGCAACGGCATGTACAGCATGGTGCTGCCGGGCAGCGTATCGGTGCCGAAGCCGGCCGGTTCGGCGTGGTCGAACGACCACTGCGCCACCCCCAGGTCGATCACGGCCGCCGTCTCGGCACTCTCCGGCGCCTTCAGTTTGTCGCGTTGATCCGGCAACAGGACGGTCGCATTGGCGCCGAAGCTGGACTTGATCGCCTTGTCGCTGATCTCGGTGATCTGTTCTTGCTGCAACGCGGCGGAAAGGTCGCGCGCCATTTCGTACAGTGAGCGCGAACGCAGTTCGCGGCTCGATGCCACGCGCGCCTGGTAACGCAAATTGGCGGTCAGTTGACCGGTAATCAGCGCAACCGCCAGCATCACCACGAAGGTCAGCAAATACTGGACATCGCCGACGGCAAACGAAAAACGCGGCGTAACGAAGAAAAAATCGAACGAGGCGACGCTCAGAAACGCCGCCAATACCGCCGGCCCCCGCCCCTGCCGGACGGCCACCAGCACCACGGTCAGCAGGAACAGCATGACGATGTTGGCGAGATCGAAATAGGGCAACAGCAACGTGGCGGCCAGCGCGGTGAAGGCACAGGCGCCCGCCGCCCAGCCGTACTGAGCCCAGCGCAGCTTGCCCGGAAAAACCGGCGCGCCGTCGCTCCATTCCGCCCGTTTTGCCGGCAACTTGAGGCGCTCGGCGGCATCCTCCCGCGCAATCTGGATCACATCCAGATCCGGCGCCAGCAAGCCGATGCGGTCGGCGAACGAGCGCCGCCAAATCATCCAGGCCGAGGTATGCACCCGCCCGACCACCACTTTGGTCAAATTATGGCTGCGCGCGTAATCGACGATGACTTGCGCCGGTTCCTGGCCGGGCAGCGACGCGGTCTTGGCGCCGAGCTCCTGCGCCAGCCTGAGGGTGCGCAGGATGCGTTCGCGCTCGGCTTCCGGCAAGCGTTGCAGCCTGGGCGTCTCGACGTAAACGGCGTGCCACTCGACATCCAGCTGGGTGGCGATGCGGCTGGCGCTACGCACGATTTTTTCCGCTCCCCGATAGGGGCCGACACACACCAGCAGGGATTCGCGCGTCTGCCACACGGTTCTGATGGACTTGTCGCGGCGGTAGGCGCGCATCTGGTCGTCCACCCGGTTGGCAGTCTGGCGCAAGGCCAGTTCGCGCAGCGCGATCAGGTTGCCCTTGCGGAAAAAATTCTGAATCGCCCGCTCGGCCTGTTGCGGCATGTAGACCTTGCCCTCCTTGAGCCGCTGCAACAGCTCGTCGGGCGGAATATCGACCAGCACCACCTCGTCGGCCCGGTCGAACACCTTGTCCGGCACGGTTTCCGCGATGCGGATGCCGGTGATGCCGCCGACCACGTCGTTGAGCGTTTCCAGATGCTGGACGTTGACCGTGGTATACACGTCGATGCCGGCGGCCAGCAGCTCCTCGACATCCTGCCAGCGTTTCGGGTGACGCGAGCCCTGCACGTTGGAGTGCGCCAGCTCGTCCATCAAAATCAGCGCGGGACGACGTTTGAGCGCGCCGTCCAGGTCGAATTCCCTGAGAACCCTGCCCCGGTATTCGACCTCCCGCAACGGCAGCACTTCCAGCCCTTCGAGCAGCGCCATGGTTTCCGCCCGGCCGTGGGTTTCCACGATGCCGGCCAGCACATTCACGTCTTGCGCCTGGGCCTGGCGCGCGGCCAGGAGCATGGCGAAAGTCTTGCCGACCCCGGCGGAAGCGCCGAAAAATATCTTCAGCTTGCCCCGTTGCGCCTTGCGCTCTTCTTCCTGGACGCGCTCCAGCAGGGCATCGGGGTCGGGACGACGGTCTATTTCCATGGGCTGGCATTCTCCAATCGGCTTGAGCGTTCCTGCTCTGCTTCAGTCACCTTACCGGAAGCGGGATGGCAAACCAATTCTTTCTCCATCCCGTTTTGCAGGGTGATGCGGTATTTTACCCAGGCCGTGTCGGCGGAAATCGTTTGCGTCACTGCCTGGATATTCGCGCCATCTTGTTCGAACAAGCTGGTCCAGCATTGGGCGATACCCTTGGGATGCGGCCACGCGTTGAAACCGGCGGCATGGGCTTTTCCGCTGAGTGCCGGAAAGAGCGCGACCATCAGCAACAGCACCACGAAAAACACGACAACCAGGCGCAAACCGCGTTCGAATCTGGTCAGAAGCTGTTCGGTCCTGCTGCGTGGCTCAAAGTTATTCATTTCATTTTCCTCCAATCGTTCGGCGGGCGAAACGCTTAATTCTCATGTCCCCGCCAGCGCATTCTCAGGCGGACTTCGCATTCGCGGCTGCAAGTGAATTGTTTGCCCCAAGCCACGCTGTGGCGCGCCCGGTTGATCCAGTGCCGTTTTTCGCAGACTGGACACCGGTGCGGAACCATGGCGGTCTTGTCGGTTTCTTCCGCAATAGCGGGAAGCCTGTGCGTCAATATCATTGATTCGTCGTATCCCATGATGGCTATTCCTGAATGGTTCGTGTCTCGGGTGCTTGCTTGCCGCTTTGCGCTTTGGGCCGCCATAGCGGCCGGGGCCGGTCGGTCCAGACGGTCAGCAGATAAGCCAGTGCTAGCGGAATCACCAATGCCGCGAGTGCGATGAGCAGATTTGCAAGATCAGCCATTTGCCGCTTGCCGCGCGTTTTCCGGCAAGACCTCTTGCGCTAGCCTTCCAGTAGGGAAGGGAATGATGTTTTCGATGCCGCCGGCCCGCGCATTGGCGAGAATGGCGGAAACGATGTTGTTCGAGTGCGCATCTTCGGTAAGCACTTCCAGCCGCACCGGCCGGTCGGCGTCCGAACCCGCCCCCGCACCATCGCAATACCACATCCCGAGATTGACGCTACGGTCGTGGCGGGAAACCGCCGTGACGATGACCAGGCTTGCGCCGGCCGCTGTCACGGCTTTGCGGACAGTCGCGGCTTCAGAAGATTTCAGTACCGTGGCGATGCGTCTCATATATTCCTCCATTGTGCGTAACAGAAAAAATTCTGCTTAATGGAATAATAGGTGCCGGGAAATAAAATCGGCATATAGAGAATACGCACGGATGTAAAGATTGTATAAAGCCGCCGCGCCCGAAAGAAATGGCAGGCCTAGGCATCATGGTGTTGCCAAATTTTGTGAATTCGCTAACATGGCCATATTAGCCATCTCAAGGATAATCATCATGATCACCATCACCTCCGTCGAAGCGCAAAGCCGTTTCGGCGAATTGATCGACCGTTCACAACGCGAACCTATCGAAGTGACGCGCCGGGGGCGAACGGTGGCCTACGTGATTTCGGAACACGACATGCAGGAGTTGGTGACGGTGCGCAAACGGCGTGAAGAAGCCGCACGCTGGTATTCGCAGTACCGCCAGAACGTGGCCGTGCAGCCGGATGCGCCAACGCTGACCGACGCCGATGTAGATAGGCTGGTGCATGAATCTCGATAGACGCCTCGTCATCGACACCGGTATCCTGGTGAGCGCGGCCATCCGCCCTGAGTCGGTTCCCGCGCTGGCTCTTGAAAAAGCTCTGCTGCACTTCGAAGTCTGCGCTTCCGACGAAACCTGGGCAGAACTGGAAACTGTGTTGTTGCGTGCCAAATTTGACCGCTACGCCACGGCGGAAGTGCGGCGGGCATTCATCGCCGGGCTTCGGCAGCGCGTAAAATTCATTCCCGTCAATCATCTCGTGACCGACTGCCCAGACCCTCAGGACAACAAATTTCTTGCCCTGGCCGAAGCCGCCGAGGCCGAAATGATCGTCGCCAGCGACCCGCACCTGACCAAGATGCACCCCTGGTATGACATCCCGATCATGCCGCCGTCTGCATTTCTGGTGGGAATCCGGTAAGTTTTATCCGGGTAGCATGGCCTTTCTTCAGCGTAATTCGTCAAGCGCCAGATTCAAATGCAGCACGTTGACCCGCGGCTCGCCGAAAATACCGAACTGGCGTCCTTCGCTATGTCTCGCCACGATCACGCGCAACGCCTGGGCATCCAGCTTGCGCGTCAGGGCGACGCGGTTGATCTGGTATTCCGCCGCCGCCGGGCTGATATGCGGGTCGAGGCCGCTGGCCGAGGCGGTGACCAAATCGACCGGAATCGGCGCCTGGTTGGCCGGGTCGGCGGCTTTGAGCGCGTCGATGCGGCCTTTGACCGCGTCCTGCAAGGCCGGGTTGAGCGGCCCCAGGTTCGAGCCGGACGAAGCGCTGGCATTGTTGGGTTGCGGACTGGTCGCCGACAGGCGGCCCCAGAAATACTTGGGATCGCTGAAGTTCTGGCCGATCAGCGTCGAGCCGACCGCTTTGCCGTCCTTGACGATCAGGCTACCCGCGGCCTGGTCGGGAAATGCCAGCTTGCCGATGCCGGTCACCGCGAACGGATAGGCGATCCCGGTGACGACTGAAAGCACGACAAAAAGGCTAAGTGCGGGGCGTAGTAAATGTTTCATGTTTTATTCTCCTTTCAAAATAAGCGCGGCACTTGGCCGCAACCAATATGACAAAATCTTTTTCACCGTTTCCCCGGTAATTCGCGTAGGGAGGTAATTGTTGCGACGCGGGTTAAACCAAGCCGAACACGGCGAGAATCATGTCGATCAACTTGATGCCGATGAACGGCACGATCAAGCCACCCAGGCCGTAAACCAGCATGTTGCGCCGCAGCAGGGTGGCCGCGCCGAGCGGCTGGTATTTGACCCCTTTCAACGCCAGCGGAATCAGGAAGATGATGATCAGCGCGTTGAAGATCACCGCCGACAGGATCGCCGATGCCGGACTGGCGAGTCCCATCACGTTGAGCGCGGCGAGCTGCGGGTAAGTGGTGACGAAGGCCGCCGGGACGATGGCGAAATACTTGGCGACATCGTTGGCGATGCTGAAGGTGGTCAGCGAGCCGCGCGTCATCAGCATCTGCTTGCCGGTTTCGACGATCTCGATCAGCTTGGTCGGGTTGGAATCCAGATCGACCATGTTGCCGGCCTCTTTCGCCGCCTGGGTGCCGCTGTTCATCGCCACCGCCACGTCGGCCTGAGCGAGCGCCGGGGCGTCGTTGGTGCCGTCGCCGGTCATCGCCACCAGCCGGCCTTGGGCCTGGTGCTCGCGGATCAGTTTCAGCTTGGCCTCGGGGGTGGCTTCGGCAAGAAAGTCGTCCACCCCGGCTTCGGCGGCGATGGCGGCAGCGGTGAGGCGGTTGTCGCCGGTGATCATGATGGTCTTGATGCCCATCCGGCGCAGTTCGGCGAAACGCTCCTTGATGCCACCCTTGACGATGTCTTTCAGTTCGATCACCCCCAGCACCCGCGCGCCTTCGGCCACCACCAACGGGGTGCTGCCGCGCCGCGCCACCTCGTCAACCGCCTGGTTGACGGCTGCCGGGAAGGTTTGGCCTTGTTCTTCCACATGGCGGTGGATGGCGTCGGCCGCCCCCTTGCGGATATGCCGTTCGCCGAGATTGACCCCGCTCATGCGGGTCTGCGCCGAGAAATGGACAAAATGGGCGTCGAGGGAATGGATGTCGCGTTCGCGCAGGTTGAATTTCTGTTTGGCGAGCACCACGATGCTACGCCCTTCCGGGGTTTCGTCGGCCAACGAGGCGAGTTGGGCGGCATCGGCCAGTTCCGCTTCGCTCACTCCCTCCGCCGGGATGAAGGCGGCAGCCTGGCGATTGCCGAGGGTGATCGTGCCGGTCTTGTCGAGCAGCAGCACGTCCACGTCGCCGGCGGCTTCCACCGCCCGCCCCGAGGTGGCGATCACGTTGGCTTGCATCATGCGGCTCATGCCCGCCACGCCGATGGACGAGAGCAGCCCGGCGATGGTGGTGGGGATCAGGCAGACCAGCAAGGCGATCAGCACGGTGATCGTCACCGGGGTGCCGGCTTTCGCCACTTCGACGCTGAACAGCGAAAACGGCAGCAAGGTCACCGTCACCGCCAGGAACACGATGGTCAGCGCCACCAGCAGGATGGTCAGCGCGATCTCGTTGGGGGTTTTCTGGCGTTTGGCGCCTTCCACCATGGCGATCATCCGGTCGAGGAAGGTTTCGCCCGGATTGGCCGTCACCCGCATCACGATCCAGTCGGACAGCACCCGCGTCCCGCCGGTCACCGCCGAGAAATCGCCGCCCGATTCGCGGATCACCGGCGCGGATTCGCCGGTGATGGCGCTTTCGTCCACCGAGGCGACGCCCTCGATCACCTCGCCGTCGGCGGGAATCACGTCGCCGGCTTCGACCTGGACGACGTGGCCTTTGCGCAGCTCGTCCGCTTGCACGGTATACCACGGCGCACCGTGCGTGTAGGGTTCCGGCAGGCGCTTGGCCCACACGTTCTTGCGGGTGCCGCGCAGGCTCGCCGCCTGCGCCTTGCTGCGCCCTTCGGCAATCGCTTCGGCGAAGTTGGCGAACAGCACGGTGAACCACAGCCACAGTGCGACCGCCAGGATGAATCCGGCGGGCGCCTCTCCCTGGCCGCCAAGTGCCTGGAAGAACAGCAGCGTGGTCAGGATGCTGCCGACGTAGACCACGAACATCACCGGGTTACGCCACTGGACGCGGGGATCGAGTTTTTTGAAGGAATCGACGATGGCGGGTTTCACCAGCGCCGGGTCGAACATCGAAAGTGCTTTTGCTTTATGGGACATCATTTTTCTCCTGAATGCTCAAACTGAGCAGTGGCATTCGTAGGTTGGCGGTGAGCGTAGCGAACCCCAACGAAATGCCGCTGGAAATATCCGCCGTGCCGCAATTCCGGCATGGGTGTGTTGGGGTTCACGTTGTTCACCCCAACCTACAAATTGACCGACAGCACGAGGTGCTCGACGATCGGCCCCAGCGCCAGCGCGGGAACATAGTTCAACAAACCGACCAGCAATACCGTGCCGATCAGCAGCACCACGAACAGCGGCCCGTGGGTCGGCATGGTGCCTTCGGTCACCGGCAGGCGTTTCTTCGCCGCCAGCGCGCCGGCCATGGCCAGCACCGGCACGATCACGCCGAAGCGCCCGAACCATACGGCGACCCCCAGCAGCACGTTGTAGAACGGCGTGTTGGCCGACAGCCCGGCGAAGGCGCTACCGTTGTTGTTCGCCGCCGAGGTCAGCGCATAGAGGATTTCGGAAAAACCGTGCGCTCCCGGATTGAGGATGCCAGCGCGCCCGTCGGTAGCCATCACCGCGATGGCGGTACCTGCCAGCACGATGATCGGCGTCACCAGGATGGCGATGGACATCATCTTCATCTCATAGGATTCGATCTTCTTGCCCAGGTATTCCGGGGTGCGCCCGATCATCAGGCCGGCGATGAACACCGCCAGCACAGCGAAAATCAACATGCCGTAAAGCCCCGAACCGACGCCGCCGAACACCACCTCGCCCAATTGCATCAGCACCAGCGGCACCATGCCGCCCAGCGGGGTGTAAGAGTCGTGCATGGAATTCACCGCGCCGCATGAAGCCGCCGTGGTAATGGTGGCGAACAGCCCGGAATCGGCGATGCCGAAACGCGCTTCCTTGCCTTCCATGTTGCCGCCCGGCTGCATCGCGCCGGCAGTCTGATCGACACCGAGTTTGGTCAGCAAGGGGTTGCCCTGCTGCTCGGCGTAGATCGCCGGAACGGCCATGACCACGAAAATCAGTGTCATCGCCCCCAACACCGCCCAGCCCTGGCGCGTGTCGCCGACCATGCGCCCGAAGGTGTAGCACAGCGCGCCGGGAATCAGGAAGATCGCCAGCATTTGCAGGAAATTGGTGAACGGCGTGGGATTCTCGTAGGGATGCGCCGAGTTGGCGTTGAAGAAACCGCCGCCGTTGGTGCCGATCATCTTGATCGCCTCCTGCGACGCCACCGGCCCCATGGCCAGTGTTTGCGTCGGGGTGGAGGCATCCTCCTTCAGCGCCTCGCCCTTGTCGTCCTTGAGCGGCTGGCCGTCGGCGTCGAGTTTGGGCTGCTGGTAGTTGGTCACTTCCAGCGTGGCGACATCCTGATAGGCGTCGAAATTCTGGATCACCCCTTGGCCCATCAGCACCACCGCGAAAACCAGCGACAGCGGCAGCAGGATGTACAGCGTGGCGCGCGTCAGATCGACCCAGGCGTTGCCGACGGTCTTTGCCGTGTGGCGGGCAAAGCCGCGTATCAGCGCGATGACCACCACGATGCCGGTGGCCGCCGAGAGAAAGTTCTGCACCGCCAACGCCGCCATCTGGGTCAGATAGCTCATCGTCGCTTCGCCGGAATAGCCTTGCCAGTTGGTATTGGTGACAAAGCTGACGGCGGTGTTGAACGCCGAATCCGGGCTGACGTTGGCGAACTGCTGCGGATTGAGCGGCAACCAGAGTTGCAGCCGCTGCATGGCATAGACGGCCACCACGCCGAGCGCATTGAAAAGCAGGATGGCGACGGCATAATGCTTCCAGCCCATTTCCTCGTCGGCACGGATGCCGCACAGACGGTAGAGGATATTTTCCAGCGGCGCCGCACAACGGCACTTCCCCTCCATGACGTTGGCGATATAAGCGCCCAAGGGTTTTACGGTAAGCAGGAGCACCAGCAAAAACAGCCCGAGCAATATCCAGGAATGTTGGGTCATCATAATTCCTCCGCTTTGAGCAGTGCGACCACGAGATAAACCAGCAGGCCAAGCGCCACCAAGGCACTGAGTACATAGAGCCAGGTCATTTTTCACCTCCCAATTTTGCGCAACCCGCGACAAACGCCAGCATCGCGATGAAGAACAGCGCGATAGCGCCCAGAAAAAATGCGTCCATGACCGCCTCCTTACAGAAATTTCGACAATGCAAGTGTAGGCAGGGGGAAATAAAGATTTGGCAAAACTATCGGGGGGCAGCGTAAAGATTGCGTAAAGACTTTGCGGGCGTCGCATCAATTGCCGATGCGCGCGCTTGAGCCGCCTGAAATCCCGGCCTTACTCGCGTGGGCTTGGCTTTAAGCGCAGGCTGAGGCTCTAATCTCGTGGGCTAGCGTATGCACACAACTTTGCAAATCTTTGATTTTGCTCCCCTCGCCCGCACTTGTACCCAAGCCGTCAGGCTGTCGGGTATGCGGGAGAGGGGCTGGGGGAGAGGGAAGCCTCGTGGGTGGTGCTGTCGCGCTGCCGGTATCGGCTACCGAAAAACCTAGGCTTCGAGCGGCTCCAGCACCCGCGAGTGCCAGTTGAGCACCGCGGTGCGCATGAACATCTTGTCCGCCAGTTGCGGGTATTCGTTGCGGATCACCTCGGCGGCGAATTGGGAAAGGAAACGCGATTTCAGTTCGGCGCGGGCGCGGTCCACGCCGATTTCGCTATACGGGGCGGAAGCCAGCAGCAGGAAGCCGTCAGCGGGGATGCGCCCGGCTTGCATGTTGCTCTCGATGATGCCGGCCGCCTTGCGGATCGGGTCGGCCAGGTCGGGGCTGTAGGGGCCGATGATCAGGGCGAGGTTGGGCATGTGCAGGAAGTCGAAGCCGCGCCCGAGGCAGATGGTCCATTCGCGGTGGACGATGTCGAGCGCGCGCGAGGCCTGTTTCACTTCGGCGATGTGGGCGATGTTGCCCAGCACCAGCGGCAGCAAGTCGCGGCGCACCTGCTCGGGCATGTCCGGGAACAGCGCGGCGAGGCGCAGCGGCAGGGTATTTGCGTCGGCGGGGCCGAGTTGCGCGGCATCCAGCCGCTCGCCGTTGCTGCCGTGCAGGATCAGCGCGTCGTCGTCGGTCTCGAAGCCGCAGACGATCGGGTAGACCGTGGCATGGCCGCTGCCGAACACCTGTTCGACCTGGCCTTTGATTGCCTGGGTGTGGGCGATGGCCGCTTCGCTGTCGTAGCAGAAGCCGGCGCAGCCGCGCTGCTTATCGCCCTTGGAATAGTGATAGGTGATCAGCATCAGCACCCGCCGCCCGCCGCTCACCACATCGTGGACGTAGTTGGCGAGCACTTCGCCGAGGTGCGGCCAGCCCAGGTTGAATATGCCGCCGAGGTTGCGGATCGGCTGGATGATGCCGGGCGGGGTATTGGTGGCGACCGGGATGTTGATGCGCCCGTCCATGCATTTCAGCACCACGATGGCGCTGGGATGTTCGGCGAGGTAACGCTCGCGGGCGAGAAATGCCTCGGGGCTGCCATAAGTGGCGGCGTAGCGGCGCGCCACGTCGAACAGCCAGTCGATGCGTTCGTTGATGGTTTTGCTGTGGATGTGCATGATTTGTCCCTTTCCGCGCCAATATACCCAATCGCCGCCAGGGAATCCACGGCGGCGCCGCTGCCGGACGCAATGGCATGGTTTTTTGCAGTTATAATCCGGCCATTATGGATTTGGAACAAGCGCCGCAATGACCAGAAAGCTGATCAAGATCAAAGACCTGATTCCCGGCATGTATGTCGATGAGGTCAATTGCAGCCTCAAGGAGCGCGATCGGATCGGGGAAACCCGCAATTTCCTGGTCATCGGCAAGCACGAGATCGACCGCCTCGCCGCGCTGGGCGTGCAGGAGCTGTACATCAACCTGGGCAAGGGGCTGGACCATTTCGACGAGGACGAGGAGCGCAAGAAGGGCAATCAGGCCATCGCCGAACTGGCGCGCCTGAAGAACGCCCAAAACGCCCAAAAACCCAAGGCGCTGGCAGACGAGCTCTACGATGCCCGGATGCTGCTGAGCAAAGCCCGCAGCGAGCTGGAAAACGCCATCGCCAACCTGCGCGCCGGCAAGAAGATCGAGATCGTGCCGTTCCTCCCGCTGCTGCTGGAAATCTACCAATCGGTCAGCGACAACAAAGATGCCATCGTCACGGTGTGTCGCAAGAAGAAAAAGGGCGGCTATGCGCTGGAGCATTCGGTCAGCCATTGCGCGCTGATGATGGCCTTCGGCCAGACGCTGGAAATGGACAAGACCGCCGTGCTGGAAGTGGGCCTCGGCGGCCTGTTCCACGACATCGGCAAAATCCGGATTGCCGACGCCATCCTCGACAAGCCGGGGAAATTGACGGCGGAAGAACTGACCATCGTCCGCCAACACCCCTCGTGGGGCGGCGAATTCGTCAAGAATGTCGGCGGCTTTCCCGAAAAGGCGCTGGCGGTGGTGATGGAGCACCATGAGCGGCTCGACGGCACCGGCTATCCCAACCAGCTGAAGGAACATGAAATTTCGCTGTTCGGCCAGATGGCCTCGATCGTCGATGTCTACGACGCCTGCATCTCGATCCGCGCCTACGGCGCCGCCGCCGACCCCTGCCTGGTGATCCGCCAGCTCTTCGCCGGGGCGGGCAAGCAGTTCCACCAGGAGCTGGTGCAGCAATTCATCAAAACCATCGGGATTTTCCCGGTCGGCACGCTGGCGCGACTGGAGAGCAACAAACTGGCCATCGTCATCCGCCAGACCAAGAGCCTGACTCAACCGGTGGTGCGCATCGTCTACGACCTGAAGCACAACTGTTTCATGCCGCCGGAGGACGTCGATCTGTCGCGTCCGCGCGTGAAGATGGACAAGGTGGTGGGACACGAAGCCCCGGAAAAGTGGAATATCGACCCGTTCCGCTTTATCTCGCCGGAGTTGGCGAGCCTGTAGAAATTCAAGCCCCCCCTCAAGAAACCTCCCCGTCCAGGTAGTACCACTCCCCCTCTTCCCGCACGAAGTGGCTGATTTCATGCATCCGCCCGGCCTTGCCGCCGACCTTGTAGCGGGCGACGAATTCCACCGTGCCGCTGCTGTCGTTTGCCCCACCGGCGGTACGCTGCAAGATTTTTAACCCCAGCCAGCGCAGCCCATCCTCTTCCAGTTCGAGCACGGCCGGACGGGTGGAGGAATGCCAGGTGCGCAGCAGGTAGGCCGCGTCGCGCCGGGTGTAGGCGCAATAGCGCGAGCGCATCAGGGCTTCCGCGCTGGCTACGGCGCATTCCCCGACCAGATAGGGTGCGCAGCAGACAGCGTAAGGCTGGCCGGAAGCGCAGGGGCAAAGTTCAGCGGAGGGATACGGTTTTTTTGCCATGTCATTGCCTCGCCTGATCCAGCACTGCGCACAGTTGGCGCGCGCCTTCCAGCAGGCGCGGGGTGGCGCGCAGCAGGAAATCGGGGTTGATCGCATACAGCCGCTGGTGGCGCACCGCGGCGAGTTGGGGGTAGGCTTGCCAGCGCGCGGGGTCGCCGTTGACCACGATCACGGCGGGATCGCTCGCCAGCAGGCTTTCCCGCGAAACCGTGGGGGTCAGCGCGGGGAGTGCCGCGTAGGGATTGACGCCGCCGCACAGCCGCACGACTTCGCTGATCAGGTGCTGGCCGTTGACGGTCAGCAGCGGCTGATACCATATCTGGTAAAACACGCTGACCGGGCGGGCCTGGCGGTAACGCTGTGCTAGGATTTGCAGTTCGCTGCGGAAGGCGGCTGCGGCGCGGGCGGCTTGCGGCGCGGTTCCCGCCAGTTGCCCGATGGTTTCGAGCTGGCGCGGGATGTCGTCGAGCTGGCGCGCTTCGGTGACGTAGAGGGGAATACCGAGTTTCGCCAGGCGCTCCAGATCGCGCGGCGCATTGCCGCCGCGCCAGCCGATGACCAGGTCGGGGCGCAATTGCAGCAGGCGTTCCAGGTCGATTTTGCCGTAATTGCCAATTTGCGGCAGGGCTTGCGCAGCGGCGGGGTAATCGCTCCACGAACTGACGCCGACCAGCTTTTCCCCGGCGCCGGCGGCGTAGACCAGTTCGGCGAGGCTGGGCGCGAGGGTGACGATGCGTTGCGCGGGTGCCGCCAGCACCAGTTCTTCTGCACCGGCGAAGCAAGGCAACAGCGCCAGCAGCGCAGCGCTAAATAACGCCTTACAGCTTGCCGGCGTGAAAAACCAGGGAGGCGACCGCATCGCTGCCATGTCCTTCGATCTTGAAACGGGTGACGGCGGCGTAGGCGACTTCGATGCGGAACATGCTGCCGAGCGGGATGTTCAGCACGCGCGCCAGCGCCATGCGGATGATGCCGGTATGGGCCACCACCAGCGTGTGCTGTCCGGCATGGCGCGCCAGGATTTCCGCCCAGGCCGCGCGGTTGCGGGCGACGAAGGCGTCCAGGTCTTCCGCCCCGGCAGGGCGGCAGTGCAGCGGATCGCGGCGGTAGCGCAGGATCGCGCCCGGCTCGGCGGCCTCGATCTGCGCCGAGGTTTTGCCTTCCCAGGCGCCGTAGCCGAGCTCCGCCAAGCGTTCGTCGATGGCGACTGGAATCCGGCACTGTTCGCCCAGCGCCTGGGCGAATTCGGCACAACGCCGCAACGGCGAGGATACGATCTGCTGCCATGGCCGTTGCGCCTCCACCGCCTGCCGCATCTGCGCCCAGCCGGTTTCGCTCAAGGGGTCGTCGGTGCTGCCGCGATAGCGGCGTCCGCCCACGGGTTCGCCGTGGCGGATAAAATCGATCAGGGTTTTGCTCATGCGGAAAAGAAAGAAGGGAATCAGGCAACCCAGGTGGCGACGGTGAACAGCGAAATCAGCGCCAGCCATAGCACCGCGGCGCGCCAGATCAGGCTGACGGTGCTTTGCAGATAGTCGGCATCGGCCTCGTCGCCGAGGCCCAGTTCGGCGCGAAATTCGACTTCGCCGCCGATCGGCAGCGGCTCGCCGAGACGCACGCCGAGCGCGCCGGCGCCGCTGGCGAGGACGATGCCCATGCCTTGTTGCGCCCATGCTTCCGCTTGGGTGCGCCAGCAATACACTGCATCCTCGAAATCGCCGACGATGGCGAAGGACAGCGCGGTCAGGCGCAACGGCAGCCAGTCCACCCACTCGAACACCTGTGCCGCGAAATGGCCGAACTGGCCGAATTCGTATTCGTCCAACCCGCCCCATTTTTGCCCGACCACCTGCGCCAGGCGGTAGAACACCGCGCCGGCCGGGCCGAGCACCACCAACCACACGATCACGCCGAACAGGTGCTTGTGCGACAAGGCCAGCGTATGTTCGATGCCGACCCGGGCCAGCGTGGCACTATCCCATTCTTCGGTGCTGCGTCCGCTCCACTGCGCCAGGTGTTTCCTGGCCAGGATCGGGTCGTTGTCGCGCAGTGCGCCTGCCAAGCTTTCGGCGGGTGCGCTGAAGTAGCGCAAACCGACGGTCAGATAAACGATGGCCGCACCGAACATCCACGCCAGGGTCGGATTGATCTGGTACAGCACCGCGTAGATCGCCCCGGTCAGCAGCGCCGGCAACAGCACGGCCAGGCACCAGGCGACCACGCCGTGGAGGATTTGGCCGGCGTTCAGATGGCGTTCGAGGTAGTGGGCGTAGCGCGTGAAGCTGACGAAAATCGGGCTGCGGTTGGACAGCGGACGGAAATGTTCCAGCAGCAAGGCGGCGATCAGCGAGAACAAACTCATG
>Ga0208566_1001057_pt1 | contig 16590 bp, 19 predicted proteins | sample PL_2010_150m_FD_184159 | JGI IMG/M metagenome (GOLD analysis project Ga0208566, IMG submission 184159) | Freshwater microbial communities from Powell Lake, British Columbia, Canada to study Microbial Dark Matter (Phase II) - PL_2010_150m... | ecosystem: Environmental > Aquatic > Freshwater >...
GGTGATTGCGATAGCGTCGCTGAGGTACTCCGGCAAATCAATCGCGCTTTCCTCGCCGCACAGGCCGTTGGCGATAGCCACGGGATGGCTGCCCTCACGCTGCAGCTGCACATTCCCCTCGCGAATAACGAACAGGTGCTCTGCCTTCTGGCCGGTGGTGAAGATCGCTGCGCCGGCCTCGATGTGCCTTTCGCTCATGTGAGGCAGAACGCGCGCCAGACTTTGGTAGGAACACTGGCCAAGCACGCGGTTGGCGAGTAGAGGCTCGACGAAACTGGATTCGTAGCTGGTCATCTATCGATCGACAATTTCGTGATTCCAGGCATTGAAAAGGATCTCCGGCTTTTACTGGAAGCGATAGTCTGTGAATTGATTGCCGAATCGAAAATCGGGATTTTCTGCTCAGGACGATCGGGCGTGAAACGCCGCATCCAGGCGACCCCGTAATTCCGAGATCAACTGTAACAGCGTTTGTACCAGCAGGGTATTCTTCAGGTGGTCGGATCCAAGCTTGTCAATTGCTTTGCGCTTGATCTGATCGAGAGTCGCTCGTAACGAATCAAGCTCCGCACGAACAAGCTTGTCACCCATGTCCAAGGTGTTGAACCTGGCCTCGATCTGCATCGTCTGTTCGATTAGATCAACGAAATAAGGGTCATCCGTTGCCGGAGCCGTATCTTCGTCCGGTCCGCTAAACCAGCGAAACACTACCAAAACCGTTGATGCCAGCGAGAGGATCAAACCAAACAGCGCTTTGATCTTGTCGAGTGTTCCCGCGGATAGCAGTGGATTGTTGCGTTCCAGGTAGAGGGTCGTTCCCTTCGAGAGTGGAAAGCCCGAGGGCGTGGTGATCATGCTGTCGTCCATCTTCATGTGCAATCGCTGTTCCATGGATGGGCTGTAAAGACTTTCAAGCAGCCTGAATACGCCAATCGGATCAACGTCCTTGTTGGCGACCAGATGAAGATTGACGCCGACGGTCTGGATATCCCGACTCGGTACGGCCGGCTTGACGCCATACATGTAGGCGAAGATCTTGCTGTGGGTCACCCAGCCAAGCCGCAGCGACAGAGAACTTGGAAACGGAATTTCAAGCAACTGGTAACCGCGCTGCTTGACCAGGTAATCGGCAATGTTGGACGGAGCGAAGGAGGTCAGCACAATCACTTCCGGCATCCGCTTCAGCGGCAGCGACAGCAATTCCTCCGCCGACAGGTTTGATTCGACATAGTCGATACCGTCGACGAGCCCCGAAAACTCCAAAACCTGATTGCCAATAATCCGCGTGCCACCTTTCATGCTGCCCAGGTTGACGCGCTTGCCGCGCAAGTCGGCAATGTCCTTGATGCCGGGCTGAACGAGAAAATGCAAGAGCTCCGGGGCGACTGTCGCCACATGAGTCACGTTTGGATAATTGGGCTCCAGCCCTCCCTGAATGAATGCAAAATCAAGCTGACCTTGATTGACTTGTTCCAGTGCCTCCTGCGAACCGTGCACCGGGACTACCTGCAGGGCTACTCCTCTGCCGAGCACTTCCAACTGCAGGCTTCTTGCCAGGAAGTGGCGATTGCTGAGGAGATCTCCCCCGGTGATCTTCAGCGCATAGGTGCGCGGCAGGATTTCATAGACAAAATGTCCCGCCATGCCGATCAAGATCAGCAGCAGCAGCAACGCCAGGCCCTTGCGAATTTGTACGACGCGCTGAGCGCGAGCCAATACGTTTAGGAGTATGCGTTCAGCTTCGTTTGCCATGAATCGGGGACGTCAGGAGACGGAAATCAGTTTTTGCGCGAGCACGATCTTTTGTCCGGCCGAACTCAGCGCGTAGTCGATAAACGCTCTGGCCAGTGGATTGGCGGTACCCTGAATCACCAGGTACAAGGGCTGGGAAAAAGGATATCGTCCGGAAAGAACCGTTTCTCGCGTTGGGGACACGCCGTCGATATCCAGGTAATGCAAAGGTGTCGAATCACGATCCTTGAGGGCGATAAATCCGACCGCCAGAGGATCCCGTTGTATCCTTTCCGCGACAGCCGGCGCGGTATCCACTTCGAATGCGGCCAGACTGATTTCGTCACCGTTGAGGACAATATCCTGCATGAAGTTTCGCGAGCTCGAGCCCTTCTTGCGAGAAATCAGGTGGATGGGGCCTTGCATGGCGCCGACATCCCTCCATTGCCTGATCTCGCCGGAAAATATCTGGCGAATTTGCTTGCTACCAAGGGCGTGTATAGGTGAGTCGGGGTGCACGGCAATCGCTATTTCGTTTTTCGCGATCAAGAAACTTCGTGTCAAGGCCTGGTCTTCGCTGTCACTCAATTCCCGTGACATCGCGGCGATGTCAATTGCCCCCCGTTTCAACGCGATCAATCCGGGCAGGGAGCCGCCCTGTTCGACAATAATATCGACTTGCGGATGTTGTTCCGAAAACGCGTTTGCCAGAGCACGGTTAAGGTTCAGCATGGTGCTGGCTCCGGCAATCAGCAGTGCCGAGCGGACGACTTGGCGGCGTTGTGCGTAAGGCCCGAGAGTCCACCAAACCCCGCTCGCTGCCGCCATCGCGGCACCAATTGCGGCCAATAGCATGGTACGTCGATTGATTGACATATTATGAGTGCCTCAGGCTTAGGGCGGATAGGCGATCGTCAAGCCGTCCAGATCCCATGCGGAAGACGGGTTGAAGAAATGTTTGATGAATGTTTGAGCCGCAACCGATGGCGATGCTTTGGTGATCAACATGAACGGACTCACCAAGGCGTAGGCCCCGCTGATGACGTTGGCTGGCGTTGCCGGGATGCCATTAATTGAAAGATATTTGAGTTCCTCGCGCATTTCGTTCTTGGCGAGATAGGTGATGGCGCCCGGTGTGCGGGAAATCTCAGCGCTGCGCTGCCGCGCCGACATTACTTCGGCGTGTGCCGCGAAAGTCTCTCCCTCTGCCAGTACATGATCTTTCCATAGCTCGGTCAGACCCCCATGGGGCGGTCCCACAAGTACCTGAACCGGGCGGGAGATTTTGCCGCCCAGCAGGTTCCAATTCGAGATGCGACCACTGAACAGCGCCCCGAGTTCTGCCAGCGAAACATCATCAATCGGGTTTTTCGGATGCACGGCCGCCACCAGCGGTTTGTAACCGATGGTCGTCATCTGGATGCGCACACCCCGTCGCTCGAATTCCCGTTGCAGATCGTCGGGCATCGGACCACTGGCCATCGCCACGTCTGCGGTGCCGTCGAGCAACGCCTTGTACCCCCTGGCTGAACCGCCACCGCTAATGACGATTGCGCTGCCCGGATGCTTCGCCATGTAGTCTTCGCCGACTTGCCTGACGAATCCCAGAAAAGTCGTCGAGCCAATGACTCGGACTGCTTGCGCAGAGTCAGCGGTGATGGAACATGACAAGAGAGCCGTGGCCAAGCCGATCATCAGGGCGCGTGGCAATTTCACAAGGCTCCTCGGTGGACTAAGCCTGCGATCCGGAAATGCTTGGCCGACCAGCGCGAGATGGAAAATCTCCCGAATTAGTGCTCGCTGGAAAAGCAGGTCTAGCGGTCCATTCGATCGTTGGCAGTGGAATCGATTCTCTCATGGCGACATGTTGTCGGCGATAATTGTAATGGAAATCGAGCATGTGCCCCAGCGGGTTGGCCGGGGCTGTCGCGATGCCTGGAAATGTCCCGCCCCCGTATAGGCAGAAAGGGAGCAGAGAGGTGGCGAAATGAGTCAAACAGAGGGTGTGCGGATCGACAAGTGGTTATGGGCGGCGCGTTTCTTCAAGAGCCGCAGTCTTGCCGTCGCGGCGATCAATAGCCGCAAGGTACGGTGCAACGGTGAACGCGTGAAACCTTCGCGCGAATTGAAACCGGGCGATGTAATTGAAATGACGGTCGGTGAATCGGATTTCGCGGTCATCGTCCAGGCTCTGGCTGCACAACGCCGTCCTGCCGTGGAGGCGCGCCTACTCTACGCAGAAACCCCCGACAGTCTCGGCCGACGAACCGCACAACAGGAGCTCCGCAAATTGGCGCCGGTGCCGGGATCAAATCTCAAAGGGAGGCCGACGAAGCGGGAGGGTCGCCTGATACGAGGAGTCGGCCGCTAGCGACGTCTGCGGCCCGGTCAGGTGAGTGATCTGTTCTTTTTGCCTGCCTGACGGACGAAGACTTCGCATCGCCCGTGCGTCAAACAAGTAACCAAAAAAGAAACGGCCCTCCTTCCGGAGAGCCGCTTGAATATTGGTAGGCCGTCGGGGGATCGAACCCCGGACAAACGGATTAAGAGTCCGCTGCTCTACCAGCTGAGCTAACGACCCATTTTTTCGTAGCAGGAATATTTTAACCGATTCCTGTCGCCCTTCAAAATTTGCTCTTGTCGCTGCCGGAGCTAGCCGTGGCATTGGGGGAGAGCGCGGGGGTATAGTGGGGCAATAGGGCGCCCAAAGGTCGGCATAGCGGGGCGGAGGTCGGCATCGCCGGAGCTTCGCGTCGGTATTGAGGTCGCCGAGGAGGTTGGGGACTGAAACTAGAACGGCGGGTCCGGGTGGTTCTCGCAGATATCTAGCGCGCGCAGATACATCGCCTCAATTGGCTCCGCTTTCCCGAGCGCCTCAAAGACTTCGGCCAGGTTGTTTAGGCAGGCTCCAACAAGGGGATCATTCTTGCCGAGTGCCTTTTCTGCATTGCCCAATGCCCGTTGGTAGAGTGGTAGGAGCCTCATTGAATTGCCCTAGTGCGTAATGTTGAATCGCCAGGTTGTTCAGCAACTCGGCAATATCAGAATGATCCGGCTTAAGCGATTCCTCAGCTGCTTGTAAAGCCTTCTCAGCTTCTTTCAGGGCTTCCGCATGTTTGCCCTTTTGCGATAGGGCTTCCACTTTTTGGGTGCGCCGTACCCATTCCTCACCGATTGCTGTCGCCACCCCAAAATTCCATATTGCTAGGACGTTGGCTAACACAGGAATTGGCGGCTTCTTCTCGATCCCCCAGTTAGAGAGGTCAACATCATCGACGTGGGTGATGCCCATTTCGCGCAACCACGAAAAGCACGTGTCGGCCTTCGCGAAGAACCGTGCCTGCCGAACGCGATTGACGGATGTATCGCCCCGACTCCACCACCCTCGCAACACCCCCTGGCACTCTGAACATTTCCCCACAAGCAGCAAGTCGCCGCCTTTGACTGTCCTTGAGAAGTTCCCAATCGTGACCCCCTGACGAATCGTGCACGATTGCGCGATAGTCGGCGGAAGCGGGGCTAGCCTGCGAGGCCTCCTACATGCTCGCGGCCGCCAACCTCTTTTTAAGCCATCCGCCGATGTCCCGTATTTCTTCCAGGCAAACAGAATGTGTCATCGAGTATTCATGCCACTCGATACGATAACCATGGCCAGCGAGAAAGTCCCTTGCACGGACCCCTAAATCGGGAGCGACCACATCGTCGTCAGTACCGTGAGCTGCGAAGATCGGCACCACCTTGTTGGGATCGGTCGCCTCCTTTGCAATGAGCTTCTCGGTCGGGATGTATGTCGAGAGTGCGATCACGCCAGCCAGCGCCTCCGAATGGGTCAGCGCAGTTGCATAGGCGATCGCACCACCCTGTGAAAACCCTGCCAGGAAGATGCGGGAGCAGGGTACGCCACGATCGTTTTCACGAGCGATGAATTGCCGAATGGCCCCACGAGAACGAATGACTCCCTGTTCATCTGCCTCCCGACGAGTGCTGTCCAGGGAAATGATGTCATACCAAGCCGGCATGACGTATCCGCCATTGCAGGTGACTGGAATGGACGGTGCGTGGGGAAAGATGAATCGAAAACCAGGGTTGGGATCCAAGCCTAGCTGTGGCACAACTGGCTCGAAGTCCGAGCCGTCGGCCCCCAGTCCATGCAGCCAGATTACGGAAAACGTCGGATTCTGGGTGGTCTCAACCTCGATGGCCGGAAGCATGTCATTCATGGTGGGTTCCCTTTCATCTTCGGCAACTCCTTCCTGGCCTCGAGTTGCGGCAAATAATTCGCCGGCACGGAAACTCTCTCCGCGGTCTTCGGATTGCGCCCTATGCGCGGCTTCCGATAAATGTTCGCAAAGCTGCCGAAGCCGCGGATCTCGATGCGGTGGCCATCTGATAGGGTCCCCGCCATTGCTTCGAGAATGGTCATCGCCGAAATGAAGACGTAGGGCGTTGCGCAGAATTCCTCAACTCTACCACCCTCGCGATACCCTCATGCCAGTCTATTCCGGAGCAATCAAATACCTTCCAGGATAAACACGGTTCGGTCCGCTGATTGCAAGCCAATCTTTAAGACCTCTTGGTATTCCTCAGACTGATAGAAACGTTCGGCGTCCGCAGCAGATGGAAACCTGATCAGCACCATCCGTGTCGGCGCCCAGAGCTTTTGCTCTTTCACCGATAGCTTGCCACCCCGGGCAAGGTATTCACCGCCAAACTTCTCCACTATTGGCTTGGCCCGAAGCTTGTACGTTTCGTAGACTTCAGGATCGGTCAGGGCCGTATCAACCACCAGATAAGCAGTCATCATCTATCTCGTCACAAAATGGGACGCAAGCACTCTACCAGCAAATGGTCTATCCACGTTGCGCCCGAGAAGGCCCCTATCGTGACCCCGTGACGAACCCAAACGAATCGCGCGATAATCCCGAGTGCATCACTGGAGAACGCAAGGAATGTCCAACATCGCAACGGTGCTAAAAGAAAAAATCTCGCGGATATCCCGCCGGGGGCTGCGAAGTGAAACGGGTGGACTCAAGAAAGCCTCACCGCAGACAATCTACAATTGGGAATCGGGCAGGATGCGCCCCCGGCCACAGCAGATCACTGTGATCGAATGCGTCTCGGCGGCTGGTGCGCCGTACGCATTCCGTGATTGACTTTTTTGTTGTGCAATCCACCATGTCGCCAGCATAGCTGCCATTCATCGGGCATTTCCTACTTACTTGCCTAACCGGCGCTGAGCGCGGGCATTCTATGCCAAATTCTGCCGATAAAAATGGGTATTGCGGCACTTCGGGCAAGGGGGGATGTGACCCGGCTTATGAAAATGCAATTTCTCGCCACACTGATCGCAAGCCAGCGTTCCCAGCCCAGTGAGCTCACCGGTGTGATATTCAGCGCCTTCCGCCTGTAGCTTTAGGAGGAGCAACTCCGTCGTGGTCTTGTCTGCTGCTGCGGAAAACATCTCCAGGAACTCGCTCTTTATAAGTGCCAGGTCAAAACCAAGCCAGTCCTGCAGCGACCCGCCGGTCTTGTCCCGATACCGTGCCACATCGATCAGATCGCGCTTGACATAGCCCTCCAGCTTGACCACATCCTCTTCCTTGAGCTTGATCAGGGCGGGTGTATCGCCCCGAACCTCGCCAATCATGTGATGGAGCGCGGTGCCTCCTTGCTGCGCTTGCCGCAACGCCCTTTCCAATAACACCTCATAAGCCTCATCCAGTGTTTCAATGTGAGAGGGAAGTACGTCTTTCATTTTAGGGCTCCCGTATTTGACATGCGACGCTTGGTAACGGCATGACGATCACTACTTACGAATGCGAGCAGCAATTCCAACAACGACAAAGATCACCATGAGTATGGCAGGATGCAGTAACACGTCAGGCCTCAGCGTGCGCGATTCGCACAACTTCCTGAACGATATCTTTTGGCGACAGGACAAGATCAATGCACCCGCTCTCAATTGCACTCTCCGGCATATCTGGCTGTTTCGCCGTATCAAGTCTCTGGGCAATGGTGATGCCGCCTACGTCCTTAATGCCGCAAAGTGCCGCGGCCCCGTCGCCATCATAGCCAGAGACAATAACAGCGATGAGCTTGCCGTCCCAGTAATTGGTCAGTGAGCGCAGGAAGACAGTGATTACGTCGGGCCAGCCCCGCGGTTTTGATATCGGCATCAGGCGAAACTCGCCATTTTCGACATTTAAATCCCGATTTTCAGGAATGATGAACACATGGTTAGGTTCGATCTGCAACCTAGTCCCAAGCCAGTTCCCAGTATCAACAAGATCAAGGACAGGGCAGCGGCAGCAGCGGCCCCCGCGACGATGGCACCCCACGACACTGCGCTTGCATCCGCTTGCGTACTATCGGCGTGGTCGCCCGGCAGCGTGCGAACGAGGACGGATTCGTCGCTGGATCCTGCGTGGGAAAGTGCCATGGTGAGTCTCCAGATAGTTCGTCAAGAGACTATCGCGCGAAGTACCGAGTCACATCTGTCTGTTATCGCACAGAGCGGCGATTAACCCGTAGAGGTATGTCCCGGAGGATAGGGCCTCATCGTTGCCATTTGCCGATGAGAGAAGCCAGCGAAAATGCACTGGCCTCGTTAAGAACTGCCGGTACTGGCCATGTCCCCGATACCGCCATTGAATTACTTTCCTGACGATGCACAGGCTGCAGTTGAGGACTTCCCTGCATTCGTGCAGGAATCCAATGCAGAAGCGAACTCGAGGGCCGCAATCTTGGCACCCGGCCAAAAGCGAGTATCGGACCTGTGCAAAGATCAAATTGCCAGCGGCGTCGGACTGAGCCAGTCGGCAAACCCGAAATTCATCACGAGTCTTCCAAATTGCTTCACTGCGCGATGACGTTGGCATCTCAATCACGGAGTACGGACGTCCCCCGCAACCTCGTCATCAGAAGGTTCGGCGCAGGTTCGGTCGGGTTCGGCGCAGGCACCAAAATGCACTTGATCGCATTGGCATTGCCGCGAAGTCCACGCCGGGTAAGTAGCACCAGTTTCGGTTTTAGCTTCGGCGGTCAGTGCTGCGAGGGAGTGCCCCGGCGAAACTTCATAGAGCTCTTCAACCTACCGTATCGTAAGTCTTTTCTGGCTTGGGTTAAGAGTCCGCTGCTCTACCAACTGAGCTAACGGCCCAATGTATTTCGTAGTGCGCATATTTTGCCCGACTCCTGGCCAGGCTCAACATTCGCAATGGACGCTGCGGGAGAGGAACCTGATTCCCGCCTGAAGGTGGGTGACGGGTGACTACCCTTCCAATTCGCTCTTTCAAGTTGATCAAAATCCAACCTTCAAAGAATTACAGCCGCCGATTTCCGGCTGCTCCCGAAAGGGGAAACCGACTTTTTCAACAGAATTCAGCGGGACCCGTCACTCACCTCAGGACGGTGATCTCACGCTGCTGGCCGAGGGCAGTCATTCAGGCTCATTCCACTGTGCGGTCGCTAGCGGCCACGCCGCGACATATCCTCTTGGGGCGCAGCTCCGGCCACGCCTCTCGAAATAGTCGCCAGAAATGATTTGTAGTAATCTTCCACAATGAGCGAATCCGAAGGCCGATTTGCGGTCCTGCGACAGTCAGCCGATGCCGGCGCGGTGGCCGCGATCGAGCGCCTTATCCGCGACGCGCCAGACGCCGACTTGAGCCGGGTCAACGTTCTGGATTTCGCGCGGACCAACAATATCGACGAAGAGCGCACCATCGCTGCGTTTCTTCACGCGGCTCGGCTCGGACTCTTGGAACTTTCCTGGAACGTGCTCTGTCCGGGCTGCGGCGGGGTACTTGACTCGAACGCGACCCTGAAGACCGTTGCCCAGGAAGCGTATGCCTGTGCGCTCTGTGCAGCCGGTTACGAACCCTCACTCGACGAAATGGTCGAGGTGGCATTCACAGTCAGTCCGAGCGTGCGTCGGATTGCCGCACACGACCCTGAAACGCTTACCATTTGGCAATACATGCGCCAGATGTTTTGGAGTTCGGGTCTTGAACTGCCTGATGGCGACGCATTCGACAAACTTCTGCAGGAGATGATAATCGAATCGGTAGAACTGCCGGCGGGCGAGAAGGCACACCTGTCGCTACAGCTACCGCCCCAGTTCATCATCGTCTTCGATCCCGTGACGCACTCGGCGCATTTTTTGGATGTAAAGGGCGAGCCAACGCGCGATCGCCAGAACCTTTCGGTTGTTTTCAACAAGGTGCATGCACCTACTGGAACCGTGGAAATGCGTCCCGGTCCGCTTCGACTCACCCTGGAGAACCGTACCGACGTTCGGGTGCTGCCGGCTCTTTATATTGCTGGTGACGCGCTCCACCACATGCTGGGCAAACGCAAGCGATTTCTTACGGCCAAGCGCCTGCTAACCAACCAGACTTTCCGCGATATCTACCGCACCGATACGCTGGACATTGATCAACGCCTAAAAATCACCAGCCTCACGTTCATGTTTACCGATCTCAAGGGATCGACGGAACTTTACGAACGCGTCGGCGATCTCGTTGCCTATGACATGGTCAAGGCGCACTTCCGGGTGTTAAACGAAGTGGTTGCCGCTGAAGCCGGCGCGGTGGTAAAGACAATCGGCGACGCGGTCATGGCGACATTTCCTACTCCGGAGCGGGCGCTTGCGGCGGCATTGCGCATACGCGAAGCGATGCACACACTCAACGCCGAAAGCAAACACGAAGATCTGCTGCTCAAGATCGGACTGCATGAAGGTCCCTGCTTGGCGGTCACGCTTAACGATCGTTTGGATTACTTTGGGCAGTCCGTAAACATCGCCGCACGCGTGCAGGGCCTATCGGAATCTAGTGCTATTTTTGCGACTGCGCCGGTGGTTGAACACTTTGGCTCGGCGCGCCTGCTTGCTGCCGCGGGTCTCAAGGCGGTCGCACAACGCCATCAGCTGCGCGGCGTTGCGAACGAATTGACGGTCTACGAAATTCCCTAAAGCTCCCTCGCCGGGATAAGCCATAGACCGAGCGTTTACGAGGGCGACCGGCGCGCCGCAATTGTTAAGGTTTATACGTCCCCCGCCCCCCCCGCATCGGGACGCTCCTTCCTCAGGGCAGGCGTCCTACGAACCTTAACATTCGGTGGCGGTGAAAGTCGAGAATCCCAACGACAGCGGCATGCAGCAAAGCGGACCTGCGTCTTGGCGACTGGGCGCGAAGAGAACCCGTGCGACTCGTCGGGTGTCTCAGGGGAAATGAACCCGCCTTTGTCGCATCGATTTACTGCGAACAGCCTGCCGTCGTCAAATAGACCGAGAGTGGCCCAATGTCCACCAAGGTATTGCCTGTATCCCGGCCTAGCACCCATATGTGGTTGTCAGCCGATGAGGTCGCCAGCGCGTTGGTGGTCCCAGTGTAGTAGCGGAAATAATATGGCGTATAGGTTGAAGAGGGGGACCCCGCCGGAGCAAAAAGTTGCGGAAAGGCGTTTTCCGCCCAGTTGAAGAGGCAATCTGAACCAGACAGTTTGTTGCTGAGCAAGAAGGTGACTGACTGTCCGAGCGCCAGTGGTGTCGCAGTAACACCATAGGCACCAACCTGCGAGTTCGCCGTGCAGATTGGGCTGGCATCGCCGCTGATGTCAGTCAATGTCGAGTAAGTCGACTTGCCGTCAGCGAACGTGCATGAAGCACCCGACGACGGCGCGGAGAAATCGACGCGAATGCCGTTCTCGGGAGTGCCTTCCGGAGATTTCAGCGACACCTTCAGGGCATTGGTGAATGCCGCACCGGTGAGTGACGTTTGCGCGGAGCCGCTGCTGATGGCAACCGTTGAGCCTGGCTCCGCCATCACCGCGCCGTAACGGATGGCACGCACTCGCCGGTTGCCGGAATCGGCGAAGAACAGATTGCCTTCGCCGTCCATGGCTATGCCCAAACTCTGGAGACCGCCGCGATATCCTGCTTCGCTGGACCTGGCTGGTACGCCATCACCGATGCCAGACTGTGTCGGATTGTTGGAAAACCTGTCGGGACTCTGGAAAACGAACTTGAATGCATGCCCATTGGGCTGGATGCGATATGCACCCATGAACAGGTTGCCCGTCGAACTTAGCCTGACACGTGAACCGCCTTCGCCGGAGAAAATGGTCGAGATGGTTCCGGCCGGGGTCACCTTACGAACCCGCTGGCCGTTTTCCCCGATATACATGGTGCCGTCGGGCGCAATGGCAATGCCGTAGGGCGTGTTCAGACAAGCCTGCGTTGCCGGACCGCCATCACCGCAATAACTGCCCTTGCCATACCCCTCGAAACCGTTGACGGTGCCGCTGCCGGCGACGGTGTCGATGACTCCCGTTTGGGCATCGATTCGGCGAATGCGGTTGTTGTTGGTGTCGGCGATGAATATATTCCCGGCCGCATCCGTGGTGACGTCCCAAGGCTCATTCGTGACCGCGGCGATGGCTGGCCCGCCGTCGCCGGAAAACCCATAGTCATGGATATTATTCACCGCGTGAATGATGCCGGCACTGTCGATCCGGGAGATTCCAGCGATGTTGTCAATGAGGATGTCTCCGGTCGGTGTGCGCGCAATTCCGGCGGGATACATAGTGGCTTCCAGTGCGGGCACGCCATCATTCCCGCCTATTCCCATGAAGCCGTTGCCGGCGATGGTGCTGACCTTGCCCTGTTGATCGACCTGGCGAATGCGATAGTTCATCGGATCGGCCACGAGCAGATCGCCGCTGGGCAGGAACAGCAGGTCCGGGCCGTCCGGCGCCAGAACCGTCGCCAGCGGGGAGCCGGTTTCACCGATGATATGCGGTCCCATCCCGGCAATCGTGTCGAGCAGTCCCGTGGTGATATTGATCCGTCGAATGCGGCTCGAACACTCGTCGGCAAAAAGGATGTTGTCGGACGAATCCAGTATCACTCGGTGAATCAGACACAGTGGGGCTTTTGCGATAGCCGTCCCATCTTCGCTGAACCCGTAGCCTTTGCCCCAGGATTGCAGAAGTTGACCGCTGGGCGAGAGCTTGAGAATGCGCAGCGAGGTCGAGTCGATCAGGTTGACGCCGACATACAGGTTGTCGTCGCGATCGACGAGGATCGCTCGGAGGGATAGTCCGGCATTGGCGACGAAGGTGGTGATGATTCCCGTGGCGGCGTCGATCCTGCGCACCCGGCCGTTAAGAGTGTCGGCCAGATACACGTTGCCTTGCGAATCCGCCGCCAAGCCGCCCCAGTCATTGATGCCGATGTTGAACGTGGCCTGCGTGGCCGGCCCGCCATCGCCTGAGAATCCACTGTTCCCGTTGCCGGCGATGGTAGTGATGGTCCCGAGAGTGTCTATCTTGCGTATGCGGGCGTTGCCGAAATCCAGGACATACAGGTTCCCCGAGCGATCAAATGCAATTTGCGACGGTTCCTTGAATCGTGCATCGACAGCGGAACCACCGTCACCCGAAAAGCCCGCAGTCTGCCCGCCGTAGAGTGTGGTGATGATGCCGGTCGCGGCGCTGATGCGCCGGATGCGATTATTCGAGGCGTCGGCAACCAGCAGATTGCCGCTGGGATCGAGCACCAAGCCGCGTGGGTTGCTCAGTTGTGCCTTGATTGCTTGCCCACCATCGCCGGAATACCAAGAAAAACCCGTTCCCGCATAGCGCTCCATGATGCCGTCTGTACGTACTCGCCGAATCAGGTTATGGTTGTGTTCGCTGAAGAACAGCGATCCATCACCAGCCATGGCAAATCCGGGTTCATTCGCCTCCAGCATGGCATTTGTCGCCAGTCGGCCATCCCCACGAAACACGCCGATCCCCATCACCGTAGTGATGTAGCCGGAAGGCAGACTCTGCAATCTGGGTGGCAAGTAAAGAAACTCGGCATAGGCTTTCGGGCCATTACCACTGAGTTGAACCGAGGCGATGCCGTTGTCGCGGGCAGGAGTTTGAAACACGATCTGCGTGTCGGAAGCGGAAGTCGGCGTGACGGCTGTGCCATCCAGGCTCAATGCCGTGCCTGCGAACCCGGTGCCGGTGAGCGTGACCTGGGTGCCACCCGCGATCGGGCCCTGTGACGGATTGATGGATTGGATCAGCGGTTGTGCTGAGGCAACGGTCGTTACCAGAAGCAATACGATCTGCGAGAGCAACGAGTAAGATCGGTTCATGTGACTCGGACGAGGTTGCTACGAGACATCTTGAAAGGCGTGCAGCGGCTGCGGCCGAAATTTCACGGTTGTCCAATGGAAATCACTGAAGCAACCTTGATTAATGCTCCAGATCACTTCAGTCTAGACCATTATTCTAATATGGACAATGTTACTGTCACCAAAGTGGTCTGCATCGTGCGGCCGAACCATCTTCAGTTCGGCAAGCCGGTCAAGTCCAAAATCTGCTGTAAATTCTGTTCGATTCAGTTAATGACAATGGGTTTTCAGCCAGAGAGGGCAACAACGTTGTTGCCCTCTCTGGCGGCGGCATTCGTTAAGCGAACTTGAGCGCCGCAATCTCGGCACCCGGCCAAAAGCGAGTATCGGACCTGTACAAAGATCAAATTGCCAGCGGCGTCGGACTGGGCCAGTCGGCAAACCCGAAACTCATCACGAGACTTCCGAAATTGCTTCGCTGCGCAATGACGTTGGCATCTTAATCACGAAGTACGGACGTCCCCCACAACTTCGCCATCAGAAGGTTCGGCGACAAGTTCGTCGAGTTCGGCTCCGGCATCAAAATGCACTTGATCGCATTGGCATTGCCGCGAAGTCCACGCCGGGTAAGTAGCACCAGGTTCGGCTTTAGCTTCGACGGTCGGTGCCACGAAGGAGTGGCCCGGGGACCCCCTTGGGGCTCTTCAACTTACCGTATCGTAAGTCTTTTCTGGCTTGGGTTAGGAGTCCGCTGCTCTACCAGCTGAGCTAACGGCCCGCTAATTTGCAACTTGCCAATTTCGGCCGTGAGACCGATATATTGTCAGTATAAATGGTAGGCCGTGCGGGATTCGAACCTGCGACCAACGGATTAAAAGTCCGCTGCTCTACCAACTGAGCTAACGACCCAAAGCGAGGCGCGAATTATAGGAACTCGTCGCCTCGCTGTCAAACTCGACCGCCCAAAATCGCCGTCAATGACTCGCATCCGGACGATATGCGGTTGGGTCGGTGATACCCGCATCGACAAAGCCGGCCCGACGCAAGCGGCAGGAATCGCAGACGCCGCAGGCGCGGCCAAGTTCGTCGGCCTGGTAACAGGATATGGTCAGCGCGAAGTCGACCCCAAGCGCAAGGCCGCGTCGGATGATCTCGGCTTTGCTCAGGTCGAGCAAGGGTGCGTGAAGATGCATTCGCCTGCCTTCGACGGCCGCCTGGGTCGCAAGGTTCGCCATGTGTTCGAAAGCGTCGATGTATTCCGGACGACAATCGGGATAACCGGAGTAGTCGACGGCATTCACGCCGATGAAAATGTCATTCGCATTCAACACCTCGGCCCAGGCCAGCGCCAGCGAAAGCATGATGGTGTTGCGCGCTGGCACGTAGGTGACCGGAATTCCCGGCTGGATCCCGGAAGTCGGTACCTCGATGCGCTCGTCGGTCAATGCCGATCCGCCGAACTGGCGCAGGTCCAGAGTCAGGGTGCGCTGGGCGCTGGCGCCGAGACTGGCAGCGACGCGTTGTGCCGCCCGCAGTTCCGCACGATGGCGCTGACCATAGTCGAGCGACAGGCAATGGCAGGCGTAGCCGCGCTCACGGGCAATCGCCAATACTGTGGCGGAATCGAGGCCGCCGGACAGCAGGACCACCGCTCTGGCTTCGTCCGCAGCATTTACGGTCATGGCGGCCATGGCTCTACTTCCCCCGTTCCGAACCCCAGAGCAGCTTGTGCAGCTGGAGCTGGAAGCGTACCGGCAGATTGTCCCTGAGTATCCAGTTCGCCAATTGGACCGGATCGAGGCGACCCTGTACCGGGGAGAAGAGCACCGGGCAGATGAGGTTCAACTTGTACGTGTCCAGTACCTCCCTGGCCCACCGGTAATCAGCGTCAGAATCCAGTACCAGCTTGATTTCATCACGCGCAGTGAGATGGCCCAGGTTCTCCCACAGGTTTCTTTCGGCCTCGCCGGAACCGGGCGCCTTGATGTCCATGATTTTCGAAACGCGATCGTCGACGCCGGTGAGAACGATGGCGCCGCTGGTCTCCAGGGAAACGTCATAGCCGGTATCGCACAGTGCACGGAGCAGCACGAGGCTGCCCGGCTGGGCCAGTGGCTCGCCGCCGGTGACGCAGATGGTGCGACAGTGGAAGCGGGCGACCTGATCGAGAACGTTGTCGATTGCCGTCGAGGTCCCACCGGAAAAAGCATACTCGGTATCGCACCAGACACAGCGCAATGGACATCCGGTAAGGCGGACAAAGACGGTAGGCAATCCCGCGCGAGTCGATTCGCCCTGGATTGAATGGAATATTTCGCTGATCCGCAGCGTGACCTGAGAGCCTTTGGACATCATCGTGCGCTATGCCGTGCAGGGGTCCTTGAGCATGGATCCAGGTGGCCGGACAGGATCAGGCAATGACTGCTTCCTGCAAGCTCCCGGCCGTGACCCCAGCCTATTTCTTCCTGAGCTGCTGCCGGGCGGTTTGGGCCGCGCTGCTGGCGGGATACTTATCGACAAGTTGTTCCAGGGTCTTCCGGCCACCCCTGACATCCCCCGCCTCCTGCTGGCTATTCGCCTGGCCAAGCAACGCATCCGGCGCCTTGGCGTCGTTGGGCCAGGCGGTCGAAACCTTGGCGAACAACTCGGCGGCCCTGGCATATTCGCGCAGCTGGAAATGTGCCGACGCAGCCCAGTAATGGGCGTTCGCCAGCAGGCTGCTGTTGCC
>Ga0208566_1001058_pt1 | contig 16578 bp, 15 predicted proteins | sample PL_2010_150m_FD_184159 | JGI IMG/M metagenome (GOLD analysis project Ga0208566, IMG submission 184159) | Freshwater microbial communities from Powell Lake, British Columbia, Canada to study Microbial Dark Matter (Phase II) - PL_2010_150m... | ecosystem: Environmental > Aquatic > Freshwater >...
GTCCGACGGAGGTCCAGTAGGGGGACATGCTGCGCAGCCTCTCGATGATGGGGGGGAGCTTCTCGATCGTGAAATCGATCTCCTCCTCCGTATTGTAGATGCTCAGACTGAACCGGATGGAACCGTGGGCCATCGTGAAGGGAACGCCCATCGCGCGCAGCACATGGGAAGGTTGCAGGGAACCGGAGGTGCAGGCCGACCCGGAGGAGGCGCAGATGCCGTGTTCGTTCATCAAGAGCAGGATCCCCTCCCCCTCGACAAACTCGAAACTGATGTTTGTCGTGTTGGGAAGCCGCTGCAGAATGTCCCCATTGACCCGGCATTTTGGGATGCGGGCCAGCAGGGCTTCCTCCAGCCTGTCGCGCTGCTGCCTCACGGTGCTGTTTTCCGCATCCAGGTGACGGGCCGCCAGTTCGCAGGCCTTTCCCAGCCCGACAATGCTGGGGGTGTTCTCCGTGCCGCCCCGGCGCCCCTTCTCCTGATGTCCCCCGATCAGAAACGGGGAAAACCGCGTTCCCTTGCGAACGTACAGTACGCCGATCCCCTTGGGGGCATGGAGCTTGTGACCGGAGAAGGAGAGCATGTCGATCATGTTCTTTTTCATGTCGATCGGGATCTTGCCGGTCGATTGTACCGCATCGGTGTGGAACGGGATGCCCCGTTCATGGGCCAGCTCCGCCGCCTTCTCTACCGGGAAAATGACACCCGTTTCATTGTTGGCCCACATGAGGCTGACCACCGCCGTATCGGGCGTCAGGCTGCCGACGAACTGCTCCATGTCCAGCAGGCCGTTCTTCTCCACGGGCAGTTCCGTGATCCGGTAGCCCTGGCCGGCGAGATTGGCGCAGAGGGACTTGATGGCGGGGTGCTCAACCCGGCTGGTTACGATGTGGCGCCTTTCCGGATGGGTCGCCAGCGCCGAGCGGATGGCGGCGTTGTCGCTCTCCGTGCCGCAGCTCGTGAAGATGATCTCGTCGGGTGTTGCGCCGATCAGCGCCGCGACCTGCTCGCGGGCCTCGCGGATCCTCCGGGCGACCTGGCCGCCGAAGGAGTGCATGCTGGAGGGGTTGCCGTAATATTCGCGGAAATAGGGAAGCATCGCATCCAGCACCTCGGGGGCCACCTGCGTCGTGGCGTTGTTGTCCAGATAGACGGTCTTCATGGGACCACCTCCTCGATGGTCAGGTCGGGTGAAACCAGATCCCGGAGTTTCGCCTCGACGAAGTGCTTCAGCGTGATGTCGGACGCCTTGCAGACGGCGCATGCGCCCCGCACGGCGACGATGACCCGGTTGCCGACGACGTCGATCAGCTCGATGTCGCCGCCGTCGTGTTTCAGCGACGGCCGAATCTCCCGTTCGAGGGTCTCCTCGATCATTCGGATCTTCTGGATGTTGGTCATCTTCGGCGTCGCCGCCGGTTTGGCTTCCGCCCGCACCCTCTCGATGATCTGGCGGATGGCGTCATGGCAGTTGCCGCAGCCGCCGCCCGCCTTGGTGTAATTCGTCACCTCCTCGACCGTCGTGAGGTTGTTTTCCCGGACGGCCCGTTCGATCTCCCGGTCCGTCACGCCGAAACACTCGCAGATGATCTGCGCACCCGGCTCTTTGGCGGGCGCCCCCTGGTAATTCTCGATCGCCTTTTCAAGGGCCTCCTTCCCCATGACGCTGCAGTGCATTTTTTCCTCGGGCAGCCCGCCGAGGAAGGCTGCGATGTCCTTGTTGGTCACCTTCTGGGCCTCCTCCAGCGTCATCCCCTTGATCATCTCGGTGAGCGCCGAAGAGGAGGCGATGGCGCTGGCGCAGCCGAAGGTCTTGAATTTTGCCTCCTGGATCCGTTTGTTCTCATCGAGTTTGAAGGAAAGTTTGAGGGCGTCCCCGCAGGCGATGGAACCGACCTCGGCGACGCCATCCGGATGATCCACTTCCCCGACATTCCTTGGATTGAGAAAATGCTCCCTGACCTTGTCCGTGTATTCCCACATAATGCGCTCCTTAAATTTTCGCTGGTAAATGGTCAATATTGAATCAAAAGATGATGACGGTTGTTATTCTAAGTCCGCCCGACCGGATTGTCAACGGATCATTCCGATAATCAATTTGATATCCCAATCCAGTTGTTCTATGGTGAGGATGGGGATGGCAACCTAAGGAGGTTCTCTCGATGAAGATAAAAACTCTAAATACGTGAGGAGAAAGAGGATGATATGAAAGAATCACCCTATTCGAGATTCGAAAGCGACGACTTGATTTTGCGGGATGAGCTTGCGGTTGATCGAACGCTCTTGGCAAACGAAAGAACACTTCTGTCATACCTGCGTGCCGGGGTATCGTTGTTGATTGCTGGCGTCTCGATCATGCATTTCTCGTATCAAGGCTGGTTTTGGTTGATCGGACTCGTGTGCATTCCGATCGGGGCAATCGCCAGCATTATCGGCGTGTCAAGATACAGGAGGATGAACAGATCTATTTCTCTTGTCCGAAAGCAGGCGAAAGGGGAGACGGGGAAGGGAAGAGAACAGAAGATGCCTGACCTTTAGGATGCTTGCAATGCGCGAGCTCCGAATGGTCAAGGTGTGAACGCCCACTGAAAAACGGGAGCCCGAGGGAGGATAAAAATGAATGATACTTTGCTTTTGGTGATTGTGGCCGCGGTGTGGTTTTTCTTCCAGTGGTGGCTGTTGCCCAGACTGGGTATTTCGACCTGAATGCGACAGGGCTGCTCGGTCGAGAGCAGAAAGAAGGATGGTGACGGGTCCTCTCACCTGGGAGCCGATACACAGGAACACGAAACGCAAGGGAAATCGAAATGAGCTGGGTTTGGTTATTGCTGATCGCGGTGATCCTCTGGTACCTTCTCCTGGGGTGGCGCATCCCGAGACGGGGAGGGCCGGGCTGAATGAGCCAGTCCTGCTCGGGTGAGAGCAGAACGGAGAAACCCACAGAGGAAAACCGTAAGCGGCGCGGATCGCTGCCTCGTTGATCTCGGGTCGAATCTTCCCTCCGGTAGGGCGCAACGGCCATGTACAGCGCCAACAGAAATGACTGCGCCTGCTATAGCCCCACAGGTATCACTCAGCGCATCAAATCTTTATCCACTCTCTTCTCAGCGAGTTGTCCAGAATGACACCCGCAAGGAAGGCTGCGCCCATGTTCCACATGGCAAAGGCGGCGACGATGAGCATCACGCAGAAATCGGATTTTTTGTCGCCGATGTCCCTGACGACGATCGCCAGCTCGGAACCCGCGAAGAACAGGATCACGCCCAGAATCGCGTTCGGGAAGATCTTGAAAAAGATGGCCACGGAATCGCTGAAAAACAGGGCGATCAAAACAAGGAGGCTTCCGAGGATCACCAGCGCCCCGCCCGTCTTTGCCCCAAAGCGCACGTGCCCGGCCATCCCGCCGGCGCCATGACACATGGGAACGCCGCCAAAGACGGGGGCAACCAGGTTCATGATGCCCTGAGAAATGGCGATCTTCTTTTCCGTGACTTTTCTATCCGGAAAGAGCTCGTTGTTTTCGGCGACGATGGCGATCACGGCGTTCCCCAAAGTCAATGGGATCTGCGGGAGCGTGAACAGCAGCGTGCCCACGACGAGATCATTCCAGGTCATCGTGGAGAGGCTGAAGACCGGCAGCTTGAAGTCGACATGGATCTTGGCCAGTTCCGACATCAGTTGAGGGTCCATGATCACCGCGGAGGAGACGCCGATGATCAGGAGTATGAACATGGCCGGAATCCTGGGGTTCGTCAAAAGAAGGTACGTGACGACGAGGGCGATGCCCGCAAGAACCGGCGCCGTCCGCATGCGGTTGATTCCATCCACCATGAAGGAGAGCCCCAGGCCCAGCATGATGCCGCGCACAACCGGCTTGGTTGCAAGCTTGGAGATCGGCCGGATCGCCCCCGTAGCGCCGGCGAGAAGCCAGAAAAGCCCGGTCGTGAGGCCTGATGCGAACAGGGCTGCCGGGCTGATGCCTCCGGCAACGGCTGCCGCGCCAATGGCTTTCATGGGCTGGATCGGCAGCGGCGTCCGGTAATAGAAGCCGGACGCCATCAAAGCAATGCCGAACATGAAGAGGAGCCCGAGTGGCTCCACCTTCACGATGGTGATGTAGGCCACCACAAAGGGAATCAGGGTGCCGACGTCGCCGAAGGCGCCCGCCCACTCCATCTTGTTATAAAGGTTCTTTGTTTTCGGTGTCGTTGTGCTCACGGTGTTTTCAAGCTCCCTGTTTTCAGGCGCACGGTTTTCAATCCTATAGAAACTGGCGCTATTCAATGAGCAGGAACGCGTAACGGTTCATCGCTTGCGAGTATTCAGTAAGAACTTCAATGGGAAAACCGACCTTGCGGACGGTTGCAAAAACATCGATCGCCATGGATTCGGGGGAGGGCCGGGCCGACCGCGGATTTTTGCAGGTTCCCCTCGTTTCCGAGCAGTCGGGACAGAGATGACAGCTGTCGCAGCAGAGAAGAAAGGCCTTGTAATGGCCCGCCAGGAAGAGCGCCCTCTCCAGTTTCAGAAGTTCCTGGTTGACCCCTTTTGTCCAGGCATGTCGGTCTTCGGGCTTATCCACCGCATGCGTGAAATGGAAAATCACCGCTGCACGGTATTCGGAAAAGAGCTGCCGAACCTCCGCAACGGAAGGAACATTCGGGGGACAGCTTGAATTTTGGCCGTAATTGCCGCAGCCGAACATGCACTTCGTCCGCACCCATTGGGCGATGACCACCTCTCCGGGCTCCACCCACTTAAAATCCGTGTATCCGTGTTTATGAAACAGTTCCTCCAATTCCTTATGGTTCTTCATGGGATACAACTCCTCTCTCCATTTTTTCGGGGGATAATCCCTTTCATCCCTCCATAAGTCCGCATAAAACTTGCTTCCGGGCAGTGGCAGTATACGGAGAACAACCCTATGCTTCTTGGACCGGACGACGCCTGAATATTCCGTAGCCGTCCATTTCAGCCACGCACTCGTCCTTCTGATTGAGGATATCCCAGTGTGAACGCAACAGCCCCGCGGCAGGATTGCTCTCCAGCGGGCGTGCTTCCAACACCGTAAAGCGCACGCGCAAGGTGTCGCCGGGGCGCACCGGCACGAGCCACTTGATTCCATCAAGTCCTGGCGAACCGAGGCTGGCGGCTTCGAGCAGATAGGCATCGCACATCATGCGCATAGCCAACGCGCAAGTATGCCAGCCGCTGGCGATCAGGCCGCCGAAGGGCGAATGGCTGGCGGCATCCTCATCGACATGGAATGGCTGAGGGTCAAACTCGAGGGCAAAGCGGACGATGTCGGTCTTGGTCAGTGTGATACCGCCGAACTCCCGGATGCTGCCTACGGGAAAGTCCTCCCAGTAGTACTTGTAGGTTTTCTTCATGCGGAGTTAACTTTTAGAATCATTCAGGTAGCGGCCTCAAAAATTTAAGCACAGCCCTGTTGCATGCATCGGGTTCCTCGATAAATAACTGATGGCCCACCTTTTCGATCACCTGGAGCTGCGCACGGGGAATCCTCTCAGCAAGGATCCTCGAGTTTTCTGGTGGTATGAGGACATCCTCGCTTCCGGTAAGGACCAATGTAGGGTTTTGAATGTGGATTAGGTCCTCCCAAGTATCATGTCCTTGAATGGCTTTGATCTGGTGACGTAAAGTTTGGACTGCGGGAGAAAACCTTTTAGAAACCTCTCTGTAGCGTTGAACGACATCCGGATTCTGTTGAATGGTTCTGTCACTAAACAGTAACTTCATACCCTTTTGGATTGCCTCCTGGGTACCGGCAAAAAGAGATTCGGACAGGTCCTCAAGAATACCGGGCGCCGTCTGAACAGCGTGAACGCCTCCACAATGAGTGCATGCGAGGATTAGTCCATTAACCCTCTGGCCATACCTCCGGGCGATTTCTTGAGCGATCATACCGCCCATGGAAATGCCAAGGATATGGGCTTTTGCGATGCCAAGAACATCCATGAGGAGAACGGTATCCTTAGCCATTTCAGAAATCGTGAATGGTGCGTCCGGGATGTCTGACCGGCCTATCCCCCGATTATCAAAAACCACTACGGAATAGTGCGCTGAAAAAACGGGTGCCTGGCAATACCAGTGATCGGCATTGCTACCTAAACCCCGGATGAGAATTAACGGATAACCAGAGCCTTGAATCTCATAATAAAGATTAATGCCCTGAACGTTGGCTTTCGGCATGCCTGCCCCCCTTTTCGAATGTAATTATCAGACACAACATCATAAAGAACTCCACGGGGAAGCGCAATCATAAATAAATATTAATGATATCTATTGCTTCATCAACAATCAGGTCGGCATTGGCCGAGCGTAGGTCTTCCCGTCCGGAATGTCCTGTCAGGACGCCAACCGTAAAGGTTCCCGTCTCTTTGCCGAGAAGGATGTCCAGCGGATGATCGCCAACCATGATGGCCTCGGCAGGAACGACTCCCAGGGCTCTTAGTGCAGAACGCAGGTGTTCGGGGTGGGGCTTGACGTGCTCCGTGTCTTCGCGCGTCAGAATGACCTGACAGTGCTGCGCGATATCCGGGAAAACCGTGAGAACGGCGATGCGGCAGTTCCTGGTGACAACGCCGGTTCGAATGGATCGACATCCGAGTTCGGCCAGCAACATTCTCGTACCGTCAAGAAGGGCGCCTTCATCGGCCGCCTCGACCTCCATCCTTGTGACCAGTTCATGCGCCCTGGATCGAAAGACTGCGGCATCTGCCGGTCGCAATTCATGGAGGTAAGCGCCGCCGGCATTGATCATCTCAAGGATATGAAGGTCCGTGAACTCCCCGACGGGAATCTGAAAATCCGTCATAAGTTTTCGAATCGAGGACCTCATGACGGAAAAATCTATATTCAGCCTGGCCAGCGTCCCGTCGAAATCGAAAACGATGGCCTTGATGAAAGAGGGGTCCAATTTATGATTCACTTGACTTCCTTCAGATAACTCTCCAGACGGTTCATCCCTTCCCGGATGTTTTCAAGGGAATTCGCATAGGAGAAACGGAGGTAGCCCTCGCAGTTTATACCGAAGTCGATGCCGGGGGCGACACCGACATGGGCCCGTTTGAGGATATCAAACGCAAATGCATAGGAATCCCGAGTGAATGCCTTGACGTTGCCAAGCACATAAAAGGCGCCCGTGGGTTCGACCCGGATGCCCATCCCCAGATCCCGCAGACGCTGGATCATGAATTTTCTTCTTTCATTATAGAGATCTCTCATCCGGAGCACGTCCGGTTCCGCCTGCCGGAGGGCGGCGACTCCGGCCCATTGGACGAAGGCGTTGGCGGAGATGAAGAGATTTTGCTGGATCTTCTGCATTGGACGGATCAGTGCACGCGGTGCGATGAGGTAGCCCAGGCGCCACCCCGTCATCGCATAGGCTTTGGAGAAGCCGTTCAGCACGAAGGCGTTGTCGGTGAATTCCAGGATGCTGTGCTCCGCTTCCCCATAGACCAGTCCGTGATAGATTTCGTCGGAGATGACGGGCACTCCGAACGAGGCGATTTCCTCCATTCTCTTCCGGCTCAACAGATTGCCCGTCGGATTGGAAGGGGAGTTGATCAGAATGGCCTTGGTGCGCGGACGGATCATTTCCCGGATGGCGGCCGGCGTGTATTGGAAACCCTCGTCTTCATGGACGGGGACGCAGATCGGTTTCCCTCCGAAGAAACGGATGAAATTGGGATAACAGGCATAGTGGGGATCGGAGATGATGACCTCATCATCCCGTTCGAGAATCGTCGAGAAAAGGATCATCATGGCCGGTGAGGTGCCGGAGGTCACAATCACCTGTTCCGGGGAAACGATAACACCGTAACGCTGCCGGTAGTGATCGCAGATCGCCTCTCTCAATTCCAGAAGTCCCAAACTGTGGGTGTAATGGGTCTTGCCTTCGTGCAGGGCGCGGAATCCCGCCTCTTTGATGCACTCAGGCGTATCAAAATCGGGCTCGCCGACTTCGAGATGAATGACATCTTCACCATTGCGCTCCATCGCCTGGGCGGCTTCCAGAACATCCATGACAATGAAGGGGCGGATGTCTGCCGCTCTTTGGGTAATCATCGCAATAACCTCGTTTCCCCGGTTTCTCTTTATAAATTCGACGATGGATGCAAAGCTATTCTCACAGGCAACCCTTTGTCAAGTAGGAAAGGTGTTCAGTGGCGATCACCGTATCATGCCGCACGATGCTCCCTGCCGGACTTTTCCAGGTAGTATTCGTAATTCCCATTGTAAATAACCAATTTCCCTTTTCCCTTGACAGAACCCCTCTGGCCTTCTATCGTCACAATCGCGTAATTTCTCATACAGAGCAAAAGGATGGACAGCCGTGCCCCGGTGCGGCGGGAAGAGCAGAGAGCATGAGCATGTGCGATAGAAGAGTTGAAAACATCTCCGAAAACACCCCCGGGGATAATCAATGTAGCCGCAGAGCGGCGTTCGGCAGCAAGGGCGGGTTCTGTTTCCGGAGGCTGCTTCTGATTCTGCTGTTGATCCTGCTATTGCCCGTTTCATCAATGGCCGCAAACCTTACCTGCAGCCGCCTGCCCATGCTGATGGAAAGGTTCCTGGCCAATCACTACGCGATTAAGAATATGACCGGGGAGATCAAGACTCACGCCGTGGACCAAATGACCAAGAGTCTTGACCCCTCCAAAACACTGCTGTACGAGTCCGATTTGGAAAGGCTAAAGCCGGTTCTGCAAGGCGTGTTTGTAAGCATGCAATCGGGCGACTGTGCCGCGCTGCAGCAGGTTTACGACGTGCTCGTGGCGCGGGCGCGGGAGAACGAGGCCATTGTCAAACAGATTCTGGGGCCGGGCTACCGACTCGACGAGACGGTGGAGCTGAACATCAACGTGAAAGAACGCCCCTATGTGAAGACGATAGCGGAAAAGCATGGGTTCCTGAAAAAGTTCGTGCAATTCCAGATCGGAAACGCCCTGCTGGCAGGCGCCGACTTGGCGGAGGCCAAAAAGCAGCAGATTCACCGCTACGAGCGGCAGACGATGCGGGTGGTCGAGCGCAATCCCGAAAAGCTCATTACGATCTTCGCCGAAGCCTTCGCCCGGGCCCTGGATCCGCACACGAGCTACCTGTCTCCCGATAACCTTGAGGACCTCCGGATTCAGATGCAGCTTTCCCTGGAAGGGATCGGAGCCGTCCTTAGCAGCGACAACGACTTTACCGTCATTGAGGAGTTGATTCCCGGGGGAGGAGCCGAGCGCTCGGGTCTGCTGAAGCCGAAGGACAAGATCATTGCCGTGGCCCAGGAAGGGGAAAAGCCTGTTGACGTCATCGACATGGACCTGCGCGACATTATCAAGATGATTCGCGGCAAGAAAGGCACGCAGGTAACCCTGACAATCCTGCGGCAGGCAGAATACACGGACCGCTTCGATGCCACCATCACTCGCGACAAGATCGACATCAAGGAGCAGGAGGCCAAGCTCGCCTACGAGACACGGAGAGTGGACGGCAGACAGTACCGCTTTGGCGTGATCGATCTTCCCTCCTTCTACGGCGACGAGGAGGGAAACAAGTCCTGCCATAAAGACGTGAAAAGCCTTCTCGCAGAGGCGAGGCGGCAGCATGTCGACGGGATCGTGCTGGACCTGTCGCGCAACTCGGGGGGGTTGCTCAAAGAGGCGGTGCGCCTTGCCGGCCTTTTCCTTGACAAGGGCGGAATCGTGGCAACCAAAGACATTCACAACCAGATGACTATTCTCGCCAATGGTTCGGCCACATCAGGAATGGAAGGCGATAAGCGCAACGTGATTGCGTTCCCCACGGAAGCCCTCCATACGGTCTACACAGGCCCCCTCGTCGTGCTGACGAGCCGCCTGAGCGCATCGGCCAGCGAGATCGTGGCGGGCGCTCTCAAAGACTACCGCCGCGCTGTGATCGTCGGTTCAGACCATACCTTCGGCAAGGGGTCCGTGCAGGTACTGACACCCCTGCCCTGGGATCTCGGCGCCATGAAAATCACCACGGGGCTGTACTTCCTGCCCGGCGGCAAGTCTACACAGAAGATGGGCGTAGAAGCGGACGTGAGGCTTCCCATCTGGTTCAGTCTTGAAGACATTGGTGAAACGGCGCTGGATTACTCGCTTCCGGTCCAGGCGATCACGCCCTTCCTCAGTGTGCCGGGAAACGCCACGCCGCTCTGGAAACCTCTGGAGCAACCCATGCTCGCGGAGCTGGCAGCAAGGTCCAAGGCCCGGGTCGCCAAAGACGCGAAGTTCGCCGAGATCATCAAGAACAACAAAGAGGCCGCCGGCAAGAAGGGCGTTATCCGGCTCACCGACTTACGCAAGGATATGGAGAAGGAAAGCGGCGGCAAGAAGAAGGAGACGCGTACCGAGCTTAAGAAGAAAGCGCGGGACCAGTATGCTCCCTTCGTGAACGAGAGCGTCAACGTTCTACTCGATATGGTGACACTGGGGTCATCCCTGCGCATTTCAAACCGCCTTCAATGATCCGGCCCGACCAACGGCTTTAACCATTTGTATTTGCTTCCACCACCGTTGCCACGGTGGTCATCCGAGGTCATGGCTCTTCCCTCAATTGCAGTGGTTGCAGTGCTCCAGCTTTCCGGCAGAGGCAGGCAGGATCTGGAGTGTCGTGTGATTGATCCCGTACTTCTGAAGCAGCATCTCCTGGACCAAGCGGATGATCGCTTCGTGGTCGGGTAAATCCTCCCCGGACACGAGATGGGCGGAGAGCAGCTTCTGCTCGGCGCCGGTCTCCCATATGTGGAGATCATTGACCTCCGCCACGGCGGGGATCGCCAGCAGGTCGTTTCGGACCTGAATGAAATCAATGCCCGGCGGCACGGCGTCCATCAGGGAGTTGACCGCCTGCCGGATGATCTTGTAGATCTCGCGGGCAATGACGATACAGATGGCCAGCGAAATGAGGGGATCGACGAGGCGCCAGCCGAAGAACATGATCAGCAGGGCGCCGACGATCACCCCGAGGGAGAACAGCGCGTCCTGAAGCGAATGGAGCCAGGCGCTTTTCATGTTGAAGTTCCGCGCCGAGATCTTCTGCAACAGCAGCGTCGCCGCCCCGTTTCCGACAAAAGCGACGACGGCGACCCAGAGCATCTCCTTCCCGGGGATTTCCATGGGCGCCGTAAACCTCTTGAGGGTCTCCCAGAAGACGAAGGCGATGACGACGGAAAGGACGATGCTGTTGACAAAAGCGGCGATAAATTCGATTTTGCGATAACCATACGTTTTTGCCGTATTCGCAGGACGGCGGGAAACCTTCTCCGCCCAATAGCTGAAGATCATCGCGGCGATGTCGCTCAGGTTGTGGACGGCGTCCGAGATCAGCGCCATGCTCTGGATCATCAGACCGAAAATCATCTCGAAGACGACGATCCCGCCGTTAATCACGATGGCAAAAATCAGGTTTTTCATCGACGCCGGCTGTTCGCATTGGTGGTTGTGGTTGTGTTCCATTGAATTCACCCGATCAAAAAGGACGCCTCATATTCTTCGGCCGCTCTTCGATTCTTCATCCTTACCGCTTTCGCTTGACCCGATGGACCGCCTTCTGGGCGTCCTTAACCGCAGAAAAGTACTTTCTCTTGAACCGGAGCGCGACGTTGACCAGGCTGATCAACACGGGAACCTCCACCAGCGGGCCGATCACCGCCGCAAACGCCGCCCCGTGGTTGATCCCGAAGACCCCGACGGCCACCGCGATGGCCAGCTCAAAATTGTTGCTGGCGGCGGTGAAGGAGAGCGTGGCCGACTTGCCGTAATCGGCCCCCGCCTTCGCGCTCATCCAGAAGCTCACCAGAAACATCACGATAAAGTAGATCAGCAGCGGAACGGCAATCAGGGCCACATCGCCGGGCTTCTCGATGATCTTTTTACCCTGCATCGAAAACATCACCACAATCGTGAAGAGGAGCGACACAAGCGTGATCGGAGAGATCCTGGGGATGAAGATCGTGTGGTACCACTCCTTCCCGCGCAGTTTGACGAGGACGAAACGGGTGATCATCCCGGCCAGGAACGGGACGCCCAGGTAGATGAAAACGCTCTCGGCGATCTGCCCGATCGTGATCTGGACCACGGCCCCGGAAAGGCCCAGGAGCGGCGGCAGGATGGTGATGAAGAGCCAGGCATACACGCTGTAGAAGAGAACCTGAAAGATCGCGTTGAAGGCAACCAGACCCGCGCAGTACTCGGTATCGCCCTGGGCCAGATCGTTCCAGACGATGACCATCGCGATGCAGCGGGCGAGACCGATCATGATCAGGCCGATCATGAACTCCGGTTGATTATGCAGAAACAGAACGGCCAGCAGAAACATCAGGATCGGCCCGATGATCCAGTTCTGAATCAGGCTCAGCCCCAGCACCTTGAAGTCGCGGAACACATCGCCCAACTCCTCATACTTCACCTTGGCGAGCGGGGGGTACATCATCAGGATAAGGCCGACAGCGATCGGAATGCTCGTCTGGGTTCCCTCCGGTCGGAGGGACCCGATCCAGTCCCCGACCCCCGGTGCATAATAACCGAGCAAAACACCCGCGGCCATCGCCAGGAAAATCCAGAGCGTCAGGTAGCGGTCCAGAAACGACAACTTCTTAACGATGCTATCAGGCATATTGACCTCCGTTCAAATATTTTTAATGCATATGGTCCCTCACCGAGGGGCCGTTTTCCCATCCCAAATCGATTATGGTCTGGCGTAGTTAAATCCCGGCCTTGGGCCGGCTTCGGGCGCGCAGCCGCGCCATCAGCTCCTCGGCCCTTCTCTTCGCTTCGCGTTCGCCTTCATCGACCGGCTCCGCCCACGGTTGAGTCACCTGCCAGGTTATCCGGTCGCCGAGGGGAGGTTCGGGATACGCCCCCGGATCGCCCAGTGTGTAACCGCGGAACGGCACCATATTCTCCTGATAACAGGACCAGACCGCTTTCCGGATCACCTCCGGATCCCCCTCGAATTGCAGGTCGATCAGGGAGATCTGCTTGCGAAAACGTTCAATCGCCTCCTTCGGCAGATTGAACAGCGCGGCGTGAAGCGCTTCCGTCCCCACAATCCGCTTTTTTTCATCGACCCCATGGAGGAACAGCGCCTTCAACGCCTCGCCGGTCAAGTGACCCGCCGATTCCGGACCGCCCAGGATCAGGTAGCGGACATTGGGGTTGGCGACCAGATTGCCGATCATCTTTTCGAAGCCGATGTTGGGGGTCTGGATCGTCCCGGAAAGAGCGGCGCCGCTTTCCAGGCCCGCACGCACGAGCGTTTGGAGTTCAGGCGGAATCTTGTCTTCATCCTGATTCAGGATGATCGCCACCGCCACGGGTGAAAAATCGTTGCCCCGGAGATAACGCCCCTCCTCGATCGGATAATCTGCATGCGGTTTTACCTTAAGCATATCTTTCCTCATATTTCGATATGACAATATATCGGATCAGCCATGCGTGCCGCAGAGGTTCTCCCGCCGGATGGCCTCGCTCTTTTCGATCAGGTCGCGGATGCCCGGATCGTCAGCGAGCCAGTGCATCAGGTTTCCCAGAAGGCTCGCTGCGTAGGGGCTTCGGCCGCCGTCGGTCAGGGAATAGTTCACCCAGAGTCCCTCCTTCTTCCGATCCACCAGACCCGCGCCTTCCAGGATCTTCAGATGCTTGGAGACGGTGGGTTGGGCAATCCCAAGCGCGGCCTGGACCTCGCAGACGCACATGGTCCTTTTCTGAAGCATCTTGACGAGCTTCACGCGATTGGGATCGGAAAGCGCCTTCATGACTTTGATGAATTCCTTCATGGCTGATCTCCTTATATTGCTTCATGGCTATATAGTGTCGAGACGAAACATAGTCAAGGAAATTTTTCAACTGGTTCGCGGATGGTTTCCGCAAGCAGGGATAAAAAAAGGCAGCCATTCCTCCGGATGGCTGCCGCGACCTCTTCACACATATTTCTTATCCGTAATGAAATCTCCGATCGGCTACTTCCGGGTGATCGTTCCTTCCCAGGTGCTGATCTTCGTCTCCTTCTTGTCCTCCTCACTGAACCATCGGCTGGTCACACACTTCGATTCCGTGTAGAAGGCGACCCCGTCCCGTCCCATCACATGGAGATCGCCGAAGAAGGAGTCCTTGTGGCCCGCGAAAGGAAAGTAGGAAACGGGCACGGGTATGCCCACGTTCACCCCCACCATCCCCCCATGGGTCCGCCGCACGAACTCCCGGGCATAATAACCGTTCTGCGTAAAGATGCAGGAACCGTTGGCGAACCGGCTGCCGTTCATGATGGCCAGCCCTTCCTCAAAATCCTTCACCCGCTTGATGCAGGTCACGGGACCGAAGATCTCACAGTCCCCGACGGACATTCCGGGTTTCACATGATCGAAGATCGTCGGACCGACGAAGTGACCGTTTTCAAAGCCGGGCACGACGACGTTCCGACCGTCCAGAATCAGCTCGGCCCCCTCCTCGACACCCTTGGTGATCCAGTTGATGACGGACTCCTTATGCTCCGCTGAGACGACGGGACCCAGCTCCGTCTCCGGAAGGTAGGCGCAGCCCACCTTCCGCTGCCTGGCAAACTTCAGCAGGTGGGAGAGGAACTCATCGGCGCAGGCATCCTCGACACAGAGCGACGGCAGCGCCATGCAGCGCATCCCCGCGCAGCCGAACGTCGAGTTGATGATTCCCAGGGCGGCCCGTTCCAGGGCGGCGTCGCGCAGGACCAAGCCGTGATTCTTTGCCTCGCAGAGCGCCTGGACACGTTTTCCATGGGCCGCGGCCGTGGCGTAGATATGGAGACCCACCGAGGTGGAGCCTACATAGGAGATCCCCCGGATGTCGGGATGCTTCAACAGCAGTTCCGCCTCATTGCGGCTGCAGGTGAGAAGATTCACGACCCCCTTGGGCACACCCGCCTCAATGAGAAGCTCCAGAACCCGCATGGCCGTCTGTGGAGTCTGGCTGGACGCCTTCAGCACAAAGGTATTGCCCAGCGTGATGCACAACGGGATCATCCAGCCGAAAGGGATCATGGCCGGAAAGTTGAACGGGACGATCCCGGCAAATACCCCCAGGGGCTCCCGGTACATCACCGTATCATGGCCGGTGGAGATGTTCATCAACGCATCGCCCTGCATCAGGATCGGGGCGCCGCAGGCCATCTCGACCACCTCCATCGATTTGATCACGTCCCCCCGGGCCTCCTCCAGATTCTTCCCCAACTCCATCGCCACGGAGAGCGCCAACTCCTCCATATGGGATTCCAGAAGGCCCCTGAAGCGGAACATCACACCCATCCGGTCCTGGATCGGGGTGGAAGACCACCCCGGAAAGGCCGCCGCAGCCGCTGCCACGGCACTGCCGACCTCCTCCACCGTACAGCAGGGCGCCTCCGCCATAACCTCCCCCGTACTGGAGTTCGTCACCGGCATGTACTTCGCTGTCTTCGACTCACGCCACTCATTGTTCACACAATATCTCAATCGTCTTGGTCCGCCCATTCTCATTTCTCCTTTCAACCGACATGGTAAATTATCGGAAAACTTCGCGGGCTCCTTATAACATGGTTCGGCGGCCGTTTCACGGGGGATTTTTTCAAAAAAGAGACCCGGCCCGTTGATCCATTTTGTAACGTAGGCGACAAGGCTCAAAGGGATCACGTTTCAAAAATAACTTGACATATTGTGTTTGGTGTACAATATCCCAGACCGTCGTCATCCATGACCCATGTGGATGGCGCATGCTGAAAGTCTTGGCGACCAATCAGATTCTCCAAATTTACCTTTGAAAGGAGTCCTCGGATGAAGAAAAGATTAGTTTTACGAAGTGTTATGCGAATGGTGCTTCTCATCGGGGCCATCGGACTGCTGTCGCACGCCGCGGCAGGGTCGGGTCATGCCGCAGGAGCGAAATACCCTGCGAAGCCGATCCTTTTCGTCGTGCCTTACGCGCCGGGCGGCGGAACGGACATCATGGTGCGCGTGATCGACAGGGTCGGCACCCAGCTCAAGGTCCTTCCCCAGCCGCTGGTGATCGAGAACAAGAGCGGTGGCAGCGGCGTGGTGGGCAAATCGTACGCCAAGACCAAGCCTGCCGACGGCTACACGATCACTTGCGCGGATGACAGCAGCACCGTGGTCGATCTGTTCGGCAACGCACCCTGGCCCTACAACGACTTTACATACATCGCCAAGCTGAACCGGGATTACCAGATGATTGTGGTCCGCGCGGACTCTCCCTACAAGACGCTGAAGGATCTCGTAACGGCAGCCAAAGCCCGGCCCAATGCAATCAAGATCGGCGGCACCGGCGTTTCGCAGATCGATGTTCTTCACGTGGCCATGTTCGAAAAGGCCGGCGGGGTAAAGTTCAACTATATTGGCTTCGACAGCGGCGGTCAGGTCATGACCAACCTGCTGGGCGGCCACGTCGACTGCGCCATCGCCAATCCCGGCGAGGCTTACGAGCAGATTCGCGCCGGGAAGGTCCGGTCGCTCGGCGTCTCATCCGAAAAACGCCTCGGTTTCGACTCCTCCGTATTCAAAGACGTTCCGAC
>Ga0208566_1001060_pt1 | contig 16560 bp, 16 predicted proteins | sample PL_2010_150m_FD_184159 | JGI IMG/M metagenome (GOLD analysis project Ga0208566, IMG submission 184159) | Freshwater microbial communities from Powell Lake, British Columbia, Canada to study Microbial Dark Matter (Phase II) - PL_2010_150m... | ecosystem: Environmental > Aquatic > Freshwater >...
CGCCGGGCGACCTTTATGTGCAGATCCACCTCAAGCCGCATGCGGTGTTCCAGCGTGACCACGACGACCTGCATTGCGAGATGCCGATCAGCTTCGCCGCCGCGGCGCTCGGCGGTGAAATCGAGATTCCCACCCTGGAAGGCGTGGCGCGCCTCAAGATCCCCGCCGAGACTCAGACCGGCAAAGCATTCCGCCTGCGCGGCAAAGGCATCAAGGGGGTGCGCAGCATCGGCCACGGCGACCTACTCTGCCACGTGGTGGTGGAAACGCCGGTGCATCTGACCGAGCGGCAGAAGGAATTGCTGCGCGAGTTCGAGGCGATCAACGACGAGGACGCCGGCAAGCACAACCCTCGCGCGAAATCGTGGATGGACAAGGTGAAGGATTTCTTCGCCGGCTGAGTTCGAGTGGTCGACATTGGTGACTGGCGGAACGGCGGGCGTGCGAGTATAGTTTTGCTACATTTGTAGCAACCCGATTCGAGGTGAAGCCATGGGAATGCCCGTCCGGATAGACGACACGCTGTATGAGCAGGCTCGCGCCCAGGCGCAAGCCGAACGCCGCACCATCGCGGGTCAGATCGAGTTCTGGGCGATGGTGGGTAAAGCCGCGCTGGACAACCCGGATTTGCCGATCGAATTCGTCCGCGAGTTGCTGATAGCCCGTGCCGAAGGCCCGGTACTTGCCTCGCCCTTCATCCCTGAAGGCCGACGGGACTGAACATGGCTGCGGTGCAGGTGCTCCAGAGCGCCGCCTTCAGGCGTGCCTACAAGCGCTTGCACCCGAACCAGAAAGCCGATGTGGATGAGGCGGTTCAAGCCATCGTCGCGGATCCCACGCTAGGTGAAGCCAAGAAAGGCGATCTGGCCGGGGTCTACGTCTACAAATTCAAGTGCAATGGCCAACCGACCTTACTGGCCTATGAATACGATCCGGCGACGCGCCTTCTCCTGCTGCTGGGCTCCCACGAAAACTTCTATCGCGAGTTGAAGCGCAGCTGATCCGGGCGCAAGCACGCGCGAGCGCGAACGCTCGCACGGTCGGTGACGAATTGCCGATTGCTGTTGCTTTACTTTACAACAGCCGCGGGTGTTGCTATGATTTACAACATCCAAGCCGAGCCGATTCTCGACGACCGCTACCCGCAAGGGGACAACGCCTTCGTCGCCGTGCGCGTGTTCCGGGTGCCGACCAACGTGCCCGGCAGCACACACGAACTGAAGTACAGCCTGGCTTACGCGGTAGATGGGGTGTGCGTACTGCGCTTCGACAATGAGTCCGGCAAGGGCGACCACTTCCACCGGGGCGAGAAGGAGGTGCCTTACACCTTCACCTCGCTGGAACAACTGCTGGCGGACTTCTGGGCCGCCGTCGACAACTGGAGGCCATGACATGACTACCGTCACTATCGGAGTTGCTTCGCGCAACGAGATCAATGCCCGCTTCAAGCGCGCAATGACCACCGGGAAACGCGCGGCACCCTTCATCGCCTTCGCCGACGAGCGGGCGCTGTGGGGCACCCTGACACCGCTGCGCTGGGACATCCTCAAGGCGATGACGGGCGCTGGGCCGCTGGCGCTGCGCGAGATCGCACGGCGCGTGGAGCGCGACGTGCGCGGCGTGCATGCCGACGTGCATGCGCTGCTGGCTGTCGGGCTGATCGAGCGCGATGCAGCGGGGTTTCGCTTTCCGTACGATGCGGTGCATGTGGATTTCGTGCTGAAGGCGGCGTGAGCAGTCACGAATAATTCCGCCCGTTCCCTCCTCGTTTGTCGCGGGAGACGGGTGATAACCGCCGCTTGACTATACGCACGAATATACATACTCTAGCGCCATGCGCTACACCCATGACGCGAAGAAACGGGCCGCGAATCTCAAGAAGCACGGCTATGACTTCAAGGATGCGCCGCAGGTTATCGAAAGCTCCGCCGCCCTGACATTCGAGGACAGACGTTTCGATTACGACGAGCAGCGTTTCATCACGTTGGGGATGTTGCGCGGAGAAGCGGTGGTCATCGCCACCGCCGAGACCGATGACGAAATCCGCGTGATTTCCATGCGAAAGGCCGAACGCAATGAAGAAGAAATCTACTACGCCAACATTTGACGACGATGCGCCCATCACCCAGGGCGACATTGACGCCGGCAAGTTGATACCGCGCCAGCGCGCGGCTGGCCGCGTGGTGCGGCCCAAGAAACGGGTAACGCTCTACCTCGATGCCGCGCTGGTGGAGCGATTCAAGCGCATGGCCGGCGAGCGCGGCTATCAGACGCTGATCAACGAAACATTGAAATCGTCGGTACAGCAGGCCGACATTGCCGAGGTCTTGCGGCAGGTCATCCGCGAGGAAATGCGGGGAAGAAAGGCGGCATGAATAAAACGCATCCCACCGCTATCATGCGATGACGTGCGGTCCAGGTTCCACGGATAACCGCGTTCGAACAGTCCAACGCCGGCAATTCAATGAGTACCAGTCGGAACGCTTGTGCTGGCGCTGTCACGCGATCTCGCTTCGTCTCCCGGTGCTGGGAAACGCACATATCGCCGAATCGACACCACGTGCCAGCGCCGGAAACCGCTGAATCGGTTTTTGCCAAAAACAACCACGAGAGTCCAGGCAAGGTCTGGGGAGTTTGACCGACCGATATGTGCGTCTTCTGCACCGGGAGGGCGGGCAAACTCCCCAGACCTTGCGCTCTTTCGGCCAAGATCTTCAAACGCGCCCCATGACCAATGAATGCCAGGACTCGCCCCGATGTCTGGGTCCGGTTGCGCCTGGCTCGCCGCGCTACGGATGGACGATTGTCGTCGTTATGCATTCGGAGTAGGCTTTGCCGATAGTTCTATCCGTAACCCCCCGTGTTACTTGAACGGGGAATCCACGCTCCCCACCGGCAGCATCCGAATGGCGGGTTACTGGAAGGAACGACGGGTAACTCCCGGCCAGAAACTGCCGTTGCTGTGGGGCAGCTTCCCGGTGCCCTCTCTGCCAACCGAGACACTGAGGCCAAACTTGGGCGCCCGAAGGAGGCCAGCCGAGGTGGGAAGGCGGGAGTACCTTGGTCGGCTGGAGTTGGAGAAATTATCTCGGCCCCGCGCTAGTGGATGGCCCTCAAATGGCGATCGGCGAGGTAGAGTGCTGGGAGAAAAATGGTGCCTGACCCTCCTGGGACTACAAACAAGGTCGGATTGATTTTTCGAAGCATTGGGTCGCAAACCAAGTCAAGCTTGGAACCTTTGACCGCACAACGCGCAATACGTTGACCGGAGCAACAATCAATGTGGATCCGCCGATTGGCATCTGCCGCACTTGCCACGCTCGCGACCTTAGGCGTCGCCGCCCCTTTCATCCCGCCTGGGTACGCGCAATCCGCAGCGCCGCCACAGTTTGCCTTCTCCGTCACGCCGGTGACGTTCATGAATGGAGACGTGACGCTGTCCGGCGGCCTGGTGATGCCGGCTGAAAAGGGAGCTTTTCCCGCTGTTGTCATCGTCCACGGTGCGGGGCCGGCCACGTTCGACGAACCTGCGTTCCGCATGCATGCCAATGCCTTCGTGCGCGCGGGCTTTGCCGTGCTCCTGTTCGACAAGCGCGGTTCGGGGAAGTCCACCGGCAACCTCGATACAGCCGACTACGACGATCTCGCGGCCGACGTTTCGGCGGGCGTGAGCTTTCTCCGTGCCCGCGCCGATATCGTTCCGCACAAGATCGGCCTGCTTGGGCGCAGTGAAGGTGGCTGGATCGGAACACTGACGGCCGGCCGTGACTCGGCGATCGCGTTCGTGATCATGAGTTCCGGATCGGCTGTGGCGCCATACGACCAGACGCTGTGGTACTCGCAGAATGCGCTACGTGCGCATGGCGCAACGGCAGACGAGATCAAGCAAGGGGTCGCCGCCAAGGCCGCGCTCTGGTCCTACTACCGGGATGTCGCGAAGGACCCCGCGTGGGCCCGCTCCGCCCCGGGCCTGGCCGAGCGCGAGACAGTCGAGAAGCGACTGAAATCGTTTGCGCGCTTTGTGCCCGAGATTCCGCAGCGGGTCGCCAACCCCTTGGAAATATCGCCAGCCTTTTTTCAGGCGTTCACGCGCAAGATCTATTTCGAGCCGGCGCCGGCATTCCATGCCCTCAAGGTACCGTTGCTTGAAATCATCGGCGACAAAGACGACGTAGTCGAACCAGCCGGCACGGTTAGCGAACTTGAACGCCTACGCTCACTCGGCCTCAACGTGACGATTCGCATCTTGCCGAATGTGGATCACTCCCTAATCGTCAAGACGGACAGCGGGCCACGATATCCGGAGGATTACCCGGAGTTCGCCGTGCGCTGGGCGCGGGTGCAGATTGAGCAGGTGGGCTTGCGGCGACGCAGATCCCGAATCGGGGAACACATGTGGGAACAAATGGGGTCAGACCGAGGAATCCCGCGTTTCGCAGACGGCAACGCAGAGACCAGCAGACATCCGCGTCAGGTCTCAATACTGTCAATCGAGCCATAGAAGTCACGACCTCGGACGGTCTCGCGCCGCATGCTGCGCCTCAACCGCTCCGAGTGCCGCCTACCTGTGTGCGCCCGCTGCCTCGGGTCCATTTTCGGGAGCCTCGGTACTGATACGACCGGCAGCTTCGGGGCGACCAGTTCAGGGCCGCAATGTCGCAGAAGGGTCGAAACCGGAAGTATGTTTGTGCCGCTCAACCAATCTGGAGCAGGATGCTCCAGTGCCCAGATTTGTCTGGTTTGGCGAACCAACGAGGGCTCGAACACTACCTCATACGCGCGCCCTGTAACCGAACCACCCTCTAACCAACCCGATATCGATTAGTCTCGTCGCGCGTCTGCAAGGCCACCTTCCGCGCCGCGTCGGCGAAGTTCTCGCCACCATCCACCTGCGTGCCTGCATAGAGTATCGCCCGCGACGAATTGATCATCAGGCCCATGCCGGTTGAGTTGCGGCCAGCCTTGACGGTGGCTTCGATGTCGCCGCCCTGGGCGCCGATGCCGGGGATTAGCAGCGGCATGTCGCCGACCAGTTCGCGGACGCGGCGAATCTCGGCGGGGAAGGTGGCGCCGACCACCAGGGCGCATTGGCCGTGCTGGTTCCATTCGCCGGCCACGAGGCGCGCGACGCGCTCGTAGAGGCGCTCCTTGCCGCTGGTTTTGCCTACACCGCCATCCACTTCGAGGAACTGTAGGTCGCTGCCGCCGGGGTTCGAGGTACGGCAGAGCAGGATCACGCCTTTGTCGCGGTGAGCCAGGAAGGGTTCGACGGAGTCGCGGCCGAGGTAGGGATTGACGGTCACGGCGTCGGCGCGGTAGCGCTCGAAGACTTCGACGGCATACAGCTCGGCGGTGCTGCCGATGTCGCCGCGCTTGGCGTCGAGGATCACCGGCAGGCCGGGATGCTGGTCGTGGATGTGGGCGATGATGCGCTCGAGCTGGTCCTCGGCGCGCCGTGCTGAGAAGCAGGCGATCTGCGGCTTGAAGCAGCAGGCCAGGTCGGCGGTGGCATCGACGATGGCGCGGCAGAATTCGAAGATGGCGTCGGGGCGCCCGGCGAGATGCGCGGGAAAGCGTGCCGGGTCGGGATCGAGGCCGACGCAGAGCAGGGAGTTGCGCTGCTGGCTGGCCTGGTTGAGGCGGTCGGTGAAGTTCATGGCATTCCCGGGTGTAGTCGTCGAACAGGACGCAGCATCAGTTGCGCCGCCAGGTGGTGCCTTGCGCCGAATCCTCAAGCACGATGCCGGCGGCCAGCAGTTCGGCGCGGATCCGGTCGGCCTCGGCGAAGTTCCTGGCTTTCTTTGCGGCGGTTCGGGCGGCGATCTGTTCTTCGATGTGCTCCGCGCTCAACCCATCGCCCTCCGGAGCCGCTTGCAGATAGGCATTCGGGTCGCGCTGCAGGAAGCCCAACGAGCCGGCCAGCGCCTTCAGCATTGCTGCGCCGTCCACCGAGCGCGTGCGATTGACTTCGTTGGCCAGCTCGAAGAGCACGGCGATCGCTTCCGGCGTGTTGAAATCGTCGTCCATCGCCGCATGGAAACGCTGGGCATTCGGCTCTTTCCAATCGATCGTGGTTTCGGGCACGGTGATGCCCTTGAGGGCGGTGTACAGGCGGGCTAGCGCGCTCCGAGCGTCGGCCAGGGTCGTTTCGCTGTAGTTGAGCGGACTGCGGTAGTGGGCGCGCAGCACGAAGAAACGCACCACTTCCGCGTCGAACACCTTGAGCACGTCGTCGATCTTGAAGAAGTTGCCGAGCGACTTCGACATCTTTTCGTCGTTGAAGCGCAGGAAACCGTTGTGCAACCAGTAGTTCACGAATCCTGGTCCATGCGCGCCCTCGGACTGGGCGATCTCGTTTTCGTGATGGGGAAACTGCAGGTCGTGGCCGCCGCCGTGGATGTCGAAATGCTGTCCGAGGTGAAACTCGCTCATCACCGAGCACTCGATATGCCAGCCGGGACGACCCTGCCCCCAGGGCGACGGCCAGGAGGGTTCGCCGGGCTTGGCGGCTTTCCACAGGACGAAGTCGAGCGGGTCGCGTTTGTGCGGGTCGATCTCGATGCGCTCGCCGGCGCGCAGATCTGACAGGGTTTTACCCGACAATTTGCCGTATCCCGGAAACTTCGCCACGGCATAATAGACGTCGCCGTTCGCTGCCGGATAAGCCAGACCGTTAGCGATCAGTTTTTCGATCAGCGCCACCATGCCGGGAACATGCTCGGTGGCGCGCGGCTCGAAGGTGGGCGGCAGCATCAACAGGCGTCCGGTATCGCGATGAAGGTTCGAGACCATGCGCTGCGTCAACTCGCCGATGGATTCGTGGTTTTCCGCGGCGCGGGCAATGATCTTGTCGTCGACATCGGTGATGTTGCGAACATAGGTGACTTCATAAGCACTGATTTTCAGCCAGCGATACACCATGTCAAATGACAGAAGCATTCGAGCGTGGCCGAGGTGACAGTCGTCATAGACCGTCATGCCGCAGACATACATGCGGACCTTGCCTGGCTCGATCGGGACGAAAGTCTGCTTTTCGCGCGCCAGGGAGTTGTAGATTTTCAGCATGGTGAAGTTGCTAGAAGGTGCGGCATGGCTGGTCGGTCAGGTATCCGAGCCGGTCACGGCGAGAGCGGCGGAGATTGTGAATAACGCCTGCTTCTTGGTAGAATGAAAGGTCTTAAGCCGTTTTCCTATTGCCAATATCATAACATATGACTGCATGCCGCTTCTCGCTTAGAGCCACATTCGCCGCCCTCGCCACCGTCGCCGCGGTTGCGCTCGCCCCGCTGGCACAAGCCGACACGCTGCAGGACATCAGCAAACTCCTGAAACAGGGCCAGCAAGCCCAGGCCCTGGAAAAGACCGACAAATATCTCGCCAGCAAGCCCAAGGATGCGCAGGGGCGATTCCTCAAGGGACTGATCCTCACCGAGATGAACCGCACACCCGAAGCGATTGCGGTGTTCACCAAGCTCACCGAGGATTTCCCGGAACTGCCGGAGCCCTACAACAACCTGGCGGTCATCTACGCGCAGCAGAAGCAGTACGACAAGGCCAAGCAGGCCCTGGAGATGGCGATCCGGACCCATCCCTCGTATGCCACGGCGCATGAAAACCTCGGCGACATTTATGCCCGCATGGCCAGCCAGGCCTACGACAAGGCGCTGCAAATCGATTCCTCCAACGCCAGCGCCCAGACCAAGCTGGCGATGATCCGCGACCTGATGACCGCATCATCGCGCCCCACCCCGGGCAAGCCGGTCGCCGCCACCGCCGCCACCACCGCAGCAGTGGCGCCCCCTGTGGTCGAGGTCAAACCGGTCGAGGCCAAACCCGAAGCGAAAGCCGAGGCCAAACCGGCCGCCGTCAAACCTGCAGCGCCACCGGTTGCCGCCAGTGCTCAGACGTCTGCGCCTGCACCAGCGGCCGAAAGCAAGCCCGCCCCTGCCGGCACCAGCAGCGACATCGAAAAGACCCTGGAGGCGTGGGCGTCGGCCTGGTCGAAGAAGAACGCCAAGGGCTACCTGTCCTATTACGCCAAGGATTTCCAGACTCCCGCCGGCGAATCCCGCGCCACCTGGGAATCCGAGCGCACCAAGCGCGTCACCAAGCCGGGCAAGATCGAGGTGAATATCGGCAACCTGAACGTGACCGCCGAAGGGGCTGATCGCGCCACCGCCCGGTTTCGCCAGAATTACCGCTCGGCCTCGCTCAAGACCAGCAGCAACAAGGTCCTGGTGCTGGTCAGGCAGGACGGCAAGTGGCTGATCCAGCAGGAGCGGCTCGGAAAGTGAGGCACCCGTCATGAACGCGCCAACGCGTCTGGCTGCGCTCGTCGTCGCCGCACTGGCTTGCGCCACGTTTGCCGCCGCCGATGCCTACACCGCGACCCCGGCACGCTATTCGGATGCAGGGCCCGAGCCGCTGTTGGCACGGGTTTTCGAGCACATCGAGCAGAACCGACTGACTGATGCCTTGCAGGAAGTCGAGGCGATGGTCAAGGCTTATCCGAACTTCCATCTCGCCAATCTCATCAAGGGCGACCTGCTGCTGGCGCGCAGCCGGCCGATCCAGGCCTTCGGCAATGTCGCCAACGCCCCCCAGGACAAGCTCTCCGACCTGCGCGAAGAGGCGATCGCCCGGCTCAAGGCGTACCACGAGAAGCCGCCGGCCAACTATGTGCCGCGTTACCTGCTGCAGATGCGCCCCGACCAGGATTATGCGATTGTCGTGGATACGCAGAGATCGCGGCTCTACCTCTACCAGAACGAAAAGGGCACGCCGCGCTTCGTCGCCGATTACTATATTTCCCACGGCAAGCTGGGTACCGACAAGATACGCGAAGGCGACAAGAAGACGCCGATCGGCGTGTATCACGTCACCGCCAGCCTGTCGCGCCAGAAACTCAGCGATTTCTACGGCACCGGCGCCTTCCCGATCAGCTATCCCAACGAGTGGGACAGACGCCACGGTCGCAACGGCCATGGCATCTGGCTGCACGGCACGCCCTCCGACACCTTCTCGCGCCCGCCCAAGGCTTCCGACGGTTGCGTGGTGCTGGCCAACCAGGATCTCGATGCGCTGTCCAAGAACCTGCAGATCGGCCTGACGCCGGTGATCATCAGCAACAGCATCGAGTGGCTGTCGCTCGACGACTGGCAGGCCGAGCGCGGCTCGCTCAAGAAGCAGATCGAGCAGTGGCGCAGCGATTGGGAAAGCCTCGACGTCGAGCGCTATCTCGACCATTACTCGAAGAAGTTTATCGGCGACGGAATGAACCACGCGCAATGGAGCACCCGCAAGCGCCTGGTGACCAGCGGCAAGAGCTGGATCAAAATGGCCGCCGAAAACATCAGCATGCTCCGCAACCCGGGCAAGGATGACATGGTCGTGGTCACCTTCGACCAGGACTACCGGAGCAACAATCTTTCCAATGTCATGAAGAAGCGTCAGTACTGGCAAAAGGAAGAGGGACAGTGGAAGATCGTCTATGAGGGTGCGGGCTGAGTAGTAACTGAGCCGCCAACGCCGGCGGTACGCTGTCGCACCCGGTTTCAACCTCGCAGGTACTCAATCTCACTACGGAGCGTTCCATGAAACATCTATTCCTGCTGGCCGTCGGCTTGCTGCTCAACCTGCAGGTCTTCGCCGCCAATCCCATGGTGGAAATGAAGACCAATCACGGCACACTGGTCATCGAACTGTACGCCGACAAGGCGCCCAAGAGCACCGCCAATTTCCTGAAATACGCGCAGGACGGTTTCTACAACGGCACCGTGTTTCATCGCGTGATCGACGGCTTCATGATCCAGGGCGGCGGTTTCGAGCAGGGCATGAAACAAAAGGAGCCCCGCGCGGCGATCGAGAACGAAGCCAAGAACGGCCTCAAGAACGGCGTCGGTACCCTGGCCATGGCGCGCACCTCCGACCCGCATTCCGCCACCGCACAGTTCTTCATCAACCTGGTGGATAACGGCATGCTCGACTATCCCGGCCGCGATGGCTGGGGTTATGCCGTATTCGGCAAAGTCACTCACGGGATGGAAGTCGTGCAGAAGATCGCCAAGGTCAAGACCGGCAATGCGGGAATGCACCAAAATGTGCCGTCCGCCCCGGTGGTGATCGAGTCGGTCAAGCTGTTGCCCGAAAACAAATAGACCAAGGAAAACCTCTCATGATCAAGCTCCACACCAGCCACGGCGTGATCGGCGTCGAACTCGATGCCGACAAGGCGCCGGAATCCGCCAAGAATTTTCTTGCCTATGCCGAGGCCGGGCACTACGACAACACCATATTCCATCGCGTCATCGAAGGTTTCATGGTCCAGGGCGGCGGCTTCGAGCCGGGCATGAAGCAGAAGCCCTGCAATGCCCCGATCAAGAACGAGGCCGCCAACGGCCTGAAGAACCAGCGTTATACCCTGGCGATGGCGCGCACCTCCGATCCGCATTCCGCCACCGCACAGTTCTTCATCAACGTCGCCGACAACGACTTCCTCGACCATACCGCGCCCAACGGCAGCGGCTGGGGCTATTGCGTGTTCGGAAAAGTGGTGGAAGGCACCGACGTAGTGGACAAGATCCGCGCCGTCAAGACCGGCAGCAAGGGCTTTCACCAGGATGTGCCGGTCGAGGATGTTCTTATAGAGCGCGCCGAGATCCTCTGAGAGGCCGCCCAAATGCCGGTCGCACTGTTCATCTCCGACCTGCATTTGTGTCCGACGCGGCCGGCGATCGTCGGCCTGTTTCAGGATTTCCTTACCCGGCAGGCCAGGCAGGCCGATGCCTTGTATGTACTCGGCGACCTGTTCGAATACTGGGCCGGGGACGATTCCCTGGGCGACACCTTCAACGCGGCGGTCTGCGCCGCGCTGAAGGATCTGTCCGACCAGGGCACGCGCGTTCGGTTCATCGCCGGCAATCGCGATTTCCTCACTGATGCCGGCTTCGCGCGAGCCAGCGGCGCCGAGATCCTTGCCGAACCGACCCTGACCGGCATCGCCGGCACCGCCACGCTGCTGCTGCACGGCGATACGCTGTGCAGCGACGACGCCGCCTACCAGGACTTCCGTCGCGAGGTGCGCTCCCCTGCATGGCGGACCAGCTTCCTGTCCCAGCCGCTGGCCGCGCGCAAGGCGCAGATCGAGACGCTGCGCCGCAGGAGCGAACACGAAAAGCAGATCAAGTCCGCCGCCATCATGGATGTCAATGCCAGCACCGTTTCCGAGGTCCTGCGCAGTCATGGCTACCCGCGGCTGATCCATGGCCATACCCACCGCCCCGCGCACCACACCCATGACGTAGACGGCCACCTCTGCGAACGCTGGGTGTTGGGCGACTGGTATGCGACGGGCAACTACCTGCGCTGCGACGAAAGTGGCTGCCGCTACCTGACCCTGCCGACGCCGTGAGCGAGGCGCTTAGGGTCCTGCATTCGGTATTCGGCTACGCGGAATTTCGCGGCGCCCAGGCCGAGATTGTCGAACACCTGTGCCAGGGCGGCGACGCCTTGGTGCTGATGCCGACCGGCGGCGGCAAGTCGCTGTGCTTCCAGATTCCGGCGTTGCTGCGGCCAGGTTGCGGGATCGTCGTCTCGCCGCTGATCGCGCTGATGCAGGACCAGGTCGATGCACTGCTGCAAGCCGGCGTGCGCGCCGCATTCCTCAACTCGTCGCAGGATTTCGACACCGCCCTGGCGACTGAAAAACGCCTGCTGAAAGGTGAGCTCGACCTGCTCTACGTCGCGCCCGAGCGTTTGCTGACCGAACGCTTCCTCTCCCTGCTCGACAGGCTGGCGGGAGAAAATCGCATCGCATTGTTCGCCATCGACGAAGCGCACTGCGTCTCGCAATGGGGCCACGATTTCCGCCCCGAGTACATCCAGCTTTCCCTTCTGCACGAGCGCTATCCGGCGGTGCCGCGCATCGCCCTGACCGCCACCGCCGACGCACTGACGCGCGCCGAGATCGTCGCCAAGCTCGGCCTGGCCGAGTCGCGCATCTTCGTCGCCAGCTTCGACCGTCCCAACATCCGCTACACCATCGTCGAGCGCGACAATCCAAGGAAGCAACTGCTGGCCTTCCTCGCCGACCATCGCGGTGAAGCCGGTATCGTCTATTGCCTGTCGCGCAAGAAAGTCGACGAGACGGCGCTCTGGCTGCAAACCCAGGGCGTGACCGCCCTGCCCTATCACGCCGGCATGGATGCCGAGGCCCGGCGCGAGCACCAGCAGCGCTTCGTCCGCGAGGACGGCGTGGTGATGGTCGCCACCATCGCCTTCGGCATGGGCATCGACAAACCGGACGTGCGCTTCGTCGCCCACCTCGACCTGCCCAAGAGCCTGGAAGCCTACTACCAGGAAACCGGGCGGGCCGGCCGTGACGGCGAACCGGCAGAGGCCTGGATGACCTACGGGCTCAACGACGTGGTCATCCACAGAATGCGTATCGATGAATCGGCCGCACCCGACGAACAGAAACGCATCGAGCGCGGCAAACTCGATGCCATGCTGGCCTATTGCGAGGCCGCCGGCTGCCGGCGCAGCGTGTTGCTCAGCTACTTCGGCGAGACCACCGGGGCTTGCGGCAACTGCGACACCTGCCAGACGCCGCCCGAACTGTGGGACGGCACGGAAGCGGCGCGCAAGTTCATGTCCGCCGCGCTGCGCACCGGCCAGCGCTTCGGCGCCGCGCACCTGATCGACATCCTGCGCGGCAAGCCTACCGAGAAGGTCAGCCAGTTCGGCCACGCAAGCCTGCCCACCTTCGGCGTGGGCGCCGACCTTGACGAAGCGGCCTGGCGCGGCGTCGCCCGCCAGTTGCTGGCCGGCGGGCTGTTGCATGCCGACGCCCAGCATTACGGTGCGCTAAAACTCACCGAAAGCGCCAAGCCCGTGTTGAAGGGCGAGAGTATGCTGATGTTGCGCAGACAGGCGCCATCGAAGAAGAAGGGAAAGGTCGCAAGATTCAAGGGCGCCGCAGCGTTCCGCCTGCCACCCGTCGACGCCGGCCTGTTCGACGCCCTGCGACTATGGCGCGGCCAGACCGCCCGCGAACAAGGCTTGCCCGCCTACGTCATTCTGCATGACAAGACACTGCACGAACTCGCCGCGCGTCGGCCACAGACCTTGAGCGAGTTATTGAATGTTGGCGGCATAGGCGAAGCCAAAGCCATGCGCTACGGCGTCGTCTTACTCGAACTGCTCAAGGCATAGCGCTCTCGTCGCGTGTGCCCCCGCACGCCAAGGGCACGCCCACCGCCTCATGCGCTCCCGCCCTGCGGGTTCCCTTGCGCCGGGGCGCCAGCCGGCCGGGCTCGCAAACTCGCTACCACCTCTCCGGGTGGCTCCGCCCTGCGGGCTCCTGCGCTCAGACAAGCGAACCCGGACACCCCCGCCCGACGCCCCTTCGCGGCGGCGGTCGCAAAATCGGCGGTGGGCGTGCCCTTGGCCTGCGGCGTTGGGTGCTGATTGACAGTCGCAAGACGGCCACCAAGAGACGTTGGATCTTCGTGGAGGTTTGTCTCCTCAAGATTGTCAACGGACGCACAGGCTTCTCCGGGCGGTGGTGGGAGATGCCCCTGATCGGTATTGCGACACCTGGAATGGACAGGTTGTTTGCCGGCACATTGCCGTGACTGACTTTATGGTGGCGCCCCAGCCTCGTTGAGGCGCTAGGGCTTCCAACACTAGTGCCAATTCCTAAAAATCAACACCACTTCGAGCACAAACACCATTGACCGGCGTGCCATTACCTATTTGATGCGTTGCCGCAGTAGAGCATGAATAGCCCGCCGGAATGTATTTTGCTCCCCAAGCGTTGCAGTCGCTCAGCGTACACATTGGGCCTGTCGATCCGGCATATCCACCCATCAAGTATGCGCATTGCGAAGAACTGCCGCAGCTCCAATTCGCCCAATAATAGCTTCCGCTAGAGGTTCTGCTAAACGTCGCAGTAACCGTTTTGTCGGCATCCATCGTGAGATAACAGGTTCCGGCTCCCGAGCATGCACCGGACCACCCGGTAAACGTGTAACCAGAACTGGAAAGGGCCGTAAGAAGAACCGGCATTCCGGGGACATAACTTGGTCCTGTCGGGTTTGCAGAAACGGTCCCGCCTCCACTGCCCGTCGTCGTAATGCTCAATGTATAGGTTGGAGTAACTCTGACGGCGGTATCTCCACAAACTAATGCACCGACACTATCAACAACGCAGATAGAGAAGCTAAAGACTCCTACAACTGTCGGTGTTCCGACTATATGCCCACCCAGGTCTATGATTCCCCAGAGCGGTGGCGCGTCGCCCACGGCGAAAGATTTTTGTGTGAAGTAATACCCAGGCGTGCCTCCGTTTGCAGTAGCCACTTGGGTAACGCACGGGAGGTTTACGTAGCACCACCCCTCTACTGGTTCGAGAGTCGGCTTGGGCGGAACCGTGGTAAGGTACAGCGTCAAGTCAACTGATCCCTTAGGCGTCACCGAGTCCATCAAGGTTATGGTAAACGGCGATGAGATGGTCATTGTTGTCCCCCCACCCAGTATCGCCCCGCTACCGGTGATTTGGCAGGTGTTGGGAACGAGTGAATATCCCGCGGGAAGCATTGAACCCGCCTTCAGGGCACAGGTGTAAGGCGGTGTACCTCCAGTGGCAGTTACTCCAGCAGTGTAAGCTTTCCCGGCTATGGCGGCTGGCAATACCTTTGATGTCGTATACAGAGCGCCCGCGGTATTGACTCCAAGTTGAACGGGGGTCAGCGTAATGGGCATCTGGGACTGACCGCTCTTGTTCCCAGTCGATGCAATAAATGCATTGATCGCCGCTTGAATATTCGTGGTGCCCGCAATTGCAGGCAGTGTTAATGTGCCGCCAGCAATCAGCGGTACATTGATGGGCACCCCTCCATTCGCTCCATTCAACACACCATCTTTTGCATCGGTGGCTAGAGCCTTGGCGAGCTCTATGGGACGGACACCAAGCGTACTGGCATTTTGTGCGAAACCAGCGAGCACGAGCCCATATTGCCTTTCGGCCAAAGCAGCAGTTGACATCCGAGTGGCATCATTGGCCGGGGCCGGTAGCGTCGCAACGATATCAGCAAGATTGTATTGCTGCGCGACAGCAATATTGGATGAGTTCACTGCTGTTTCCATTGGAGTACCGCCAGCCGCCAAAGCCATCGCGCGGGCCGCCGCGATTTCGGTGAGCGGAGTAACGGTAGCAATAGTGGTTGCGGCAGGCAATACCGCCCTCAATGAATCGGTAGCCGAGAGCGTCGAAGTTGCGCCGGTCGCTTCATCCACATAAGTGCCACCGGAAGTCTGTGCCAGAATCGGAACCGTAGGTGCCGGTATCAAATTAACTTTGAAGTTCCCGTTGGCATCCGTTGTAGTAGTTCCCAACTGGGCTCCCTTGCTGCCATCGGCATTCAATGCATAGAAGCTGACGGTTGCAACAACTACGGGACCTTTTACTACGTTACCTGATAGCGTGGAACTGGTTGTGCTTCCACCAACACTAATCACACTGCCAATCGAAATGACCAAATTGCTATAGATCGTGCCATCGACCAAAACGCTTGGTATCGTCAAATAGGCGCCGTCATAAGTATCGTAATTCCCAGCTGCTGGTGCCGTACCTACGCTTACTACAGATCCTACGGTGATGACCACATTGGTGTAAGTAGTGTTGCCAACTGCGACTTTCCCAATGCTCAGTTGGTTGTTTGCGGAATTGTAGGAATCAATACTTTGTGTCGGTGACAAGGTACCGGACACGGTCGCAACATAGCTATAAGCATTCGCTGCTCCAGCCGGGCTAAACCAGTTACCTTCTGCGCCAAGCTGAAATATCTGGCCGTTGGTAAATGCATAAGCAATAGTAGCGATGCTTCCTGCCGGCAAATCATATGCATGAGCCAACGATTGAGAAGGCCCAGTCGTCGGAATTGAAGCGCCAGCAGCGAAGAGATCGAAGGATGCGGCACTGCCTCCACTCCCCACGGTAACGCGGATCGTTATAGTCCCCTGGGAAAACGCTGTTGTGTCGATGGGACTTAGAGCATAGCTATGATTGAAGTAACCTGGTGCTTCGAGAATCCCGCTATTGGCAATAGTGGCGGTGACGGCTTCAGCCTGCCCCACTGCCAATAGCATCGGAATCAGTGGCGCCAGAGCCTTGAATAATGAGATCACGAATGAAGCACCACGCAAGTTGGCACCTTCTTTCATGGGATCGGCGCTCCACCTGCCAAACCAATACTCACCGCACGTCCCCTTTCGCTATTGAAAAGATAGCTCTCGGCGCGTTAACGCTTTCTCCTAATAATCATAGTAGGGCGCGAATTGTTATTCAACAAATCTGTAGGGTCTTACGATTCGCATGGCGATAGGCCAACAAGTGTCGGTGCAAGGGGTATCCGATTCGCCTCGCGAATTGCCAGCAACGTGTTCGGTTTCGGACGCTCGGCGCCGGCTGTATTCTCGGGCATAAGCACTCGCACCGGACCGATACATAACGGCGAGTCGCGAAGCCTGGGTGGCCGCTGTCGCCAAATTCTGTTGAAA
>Ga0208566_1001061_pt1 | contig 16556 bp, 14 predicted proteins | sample PL_2010_150m_FD_184159 | JGI IMG/M metagenome (GOLD analysis project Ga0208566, IMG submission 184159) | Freshwater microbial communities from Powell Lake, British Columbia, Canada to study Microbial Dark Matter (Phase II) - PL_2010_150m... | ecosystem: Environmental > Aquatic > Freshwater >...
GGAATCGTTGAAGCAGTCAAGCGTGTTGCGCTGCGAGCACCGATTGTTATTCGCTTAGACGGCACAAATGCCGACGAGGGTCGAAAGATTCTTGCTGATGCGGGAATTCCCGAATCACAACTCACCAGTCGACCAACCATGCTCGAAGCCGCTCGCGCTGCTGTCGAGATGGCCAAATAGGAGAACGAATCATGGCAATTTTTGTAGACCAAAACACCAAGGTGATCGTGCAGGGGCTCACCGGTGGCCAAGGGCGTTTTCATGGACTGCGCAATAAGGCATACGGCACGCAAGTTGTGGGCGGAGTGACGCCTGGAAAAGCTGGTCAGGATGTGGAAGGGATTCCAGTTTTTGACTCGGTCGCCGATGCTGTCAAAGCGACAGGCGCAAACGCATCGTTTATTGCAGTGCCGCCAAAGGCTGCACCAGCAGCAATTCTTGAAGCAGCCCGTGCCGGAATTGGTTTTATTGTGTGCATCACCGAGGGAGTGCCAGCACAAGACGAAGCGCACGTATTTGCCACGTTGCAACGCGATTATCCCGCCACTCGATTGCTCGGCCCAAACTGTCCAGGCATCATTAGCCCGGGTAAGTGCAACATCGGCATCACCGCTGGTGAGATTGCTCAACTGCCAAGTGCCTCTGGCCCAAACGTCGGAATTGTTTCGCGTTCTGGCACGCTGACATATCAAGCGCTGTACGAACTGAAGCAGCAGGGCATCGGCGTGAGCACATGCGTTGGTATTGGTGGCGACCCAGTGCCCGGTACTTCATTTGTAGATTGTCTTGCACAGTTTCAAGCCGACCCAGAGACCCACGCGATCATCATGATTGGCGAGATTGGAGGTTCCGCTGAAGAAGAGGCTGCCGAATTCATTACCAATCACGTGACCAAACCGATGAGCGCATACATCGCTGGTGTCACTGCACCTGCTGGCAAAAAGATGGGTCATGCTGGGGCCATCGTGTCGGGTGGCAAAGGCACAGCCCAGGGCAAGATGGACGCATTGCGCGCTGCAGGTGTGCAAATCGGCTTGAACCCAACTGAGGCCGGCATCTTGATGGCAGAAATTGTTCAGTCGTTACGCTCTCTATAGATGAATCGCCCTCAATCTTTAAAATATCTGCCAGGCCTCGACGGTCTGCGCGCAGTCGCGGTCATTGCCGTGATTCTGTATCACGCCAATAAGGGTTGGGTGAGCGGCGGTTTTCTTGGTGTTGAAGTATTTTTCGTAATCAGTGGGTATTTGATCACGACGCTCCTGATCAATGAATCAGAACAACATGGAAAAATTGATTTCAAAGGGTTTTGGATGCGTCGTGCTCGCAGGTTGTTGCCTGCGTTGTGGACTCTGCTCGTTGGTGTAACGACATATTGCGCATTGTTCGAGCGCGACACCCTTGGCAATTTGCGTGGAGATGTGGTGGCCGCATTTGTATATGGCTTCAATTGGTTTCAAATTTGGGTTGGCACGTCATACTTCAGTGCTTTCGGGTTCGTGCCGCTTCGCCACCTGTGGTCGCTCGCTGTAGAAGAGCAGTTCTATTTGGTGTGGCCAGTGCTGATTGCTGCCGTGCTCAAGATTTTTGGACGCAGACCCATGCTGCTCGGGACAATGTTTTTTGTTGCATCGATTGCGGTATCTGTGTATGTTGCGAAAACTTTTGAACCAGGAGCGGCTGGCTCAGTGCTTGAAACCCCAGATCATTACCTTTCGCTCTTTGGGAAAACGGTTTCGAAAGTTGACTTTTTGTTTTTAGGAACGCTCGGGCGTTCGGGTGGGTTGCTCATTGGGTCGGCACTCGCTTTTTGGTGGAAGCCGTCAATGTTTCATCACGACCACCCCACATCGGAACGCCATGTTGTGTCGATTGTTGGCTGGCTGGGTGTCGCCGGACTTGGCGCCATGCTGTGGAAATTTCATGATGTGGTTGAAGGGGGAGTTGACGGTGGATCGACTGGGTATGCGCCGTTATTCCAAGGTGGATTTCTTTTAGTTGGGCTCGCCAGCATTGCCATCATCGCTGCTGCAGTGCATCCACACACACTGCTCGCGCGGCGAGTGCTCGGCAACCCGATACTCGTGTATGTCGGGCAGAGGTCTTACGGTTTGTATCTCTTTCACTGGCCGATTTTTCAGTTTTATCGACAGTTTGCTGGCAGGGCGCTCAATGTAATTGAATTCATCTTGCTGTTTACACTCGCACTTGTTTTCACAGAGGTTTCGTATCGATTCATTGAGATGCCGGTTCGCACTGGCGGCTTTCGTGCTGGGTGGGACAAGTTTCGTCACCCGCGGCTGGATTCAGATAGAGACAAGCGACAGGGAATCATTGCGATCGGTGTAGTCGTGGCGGTGGTGCCAATTTTTGCATTGGTGAGTCTTGCAACTGCGCGAGTCAAACTCGATGAGATTGGTCAGAGCCTTGCCGATGGTGAAAGTGGTGTTGTCAACGTGTTGACGAGTACGACGCTTGCCGTTTCGACGGTAACTACTTTGTCCGGCGCAACTACTCTGCCGGGTGCAACTGGTGCTACAGACACCCTTGTGCCTTCGCCATCGACAACAACACTCGATGGACAGGTCATCGAGATCATTGCCATTGGCGACTCGGTAATGCTCGGTGCTGCAAATGTGCTCACTGAACGCGGAATCACCGTGGATGCACTCAAGAGCAGGCCGTTTCGTCAAGCACTCGAGATTTGCAACTACCTCAAATCGGTCAATCGACTTGGCGAAATCGTGATCATTCACCTTGGCACCAATAATTATGTCGATCAAAAAACGCTGGACGACATCATGGTTCCATTGGCCGACATAGACACTGTTGTGTTTGTAACAAACCACGTGCCAAGCAAGAAATGGCAAGATCCAAACAATGCATTGATGCGCGCGATGCCAGACAAATACGGAAATGTGAAGATCCTTGACTGGTACACCGTTGCCGAGGCTCATCCCGAATACTTATACGGAGACAAAATTCACCTCAACCCAGAGGGTCAGACTGTCTATGCCGACCTCATCATGCAAGCAATAGGAAAGTAGTGTTTGAGTTATGACATCTCCAGCAGCATCGCCAGTTCGAGTAACAATTACCGGAGCAGCAGGACAAATTGGGTACAGCCTGTTGTTTCGAATTGCTTCTGGCGCGATGCTTGGCCCAGACACCCCAATAATTTTGCAATTGCTTGAAGTTACTCCTGCACTCGGTGCGCTCGGTGGCGTAAAAATGGAGTTGGACGACTGTGCATTTCCAAACCTTGTAGACGTGGTGATGACCGACGACCCAAATGTCGCTTTCGGTGATACCGACATTGCATTGCTTGTTGGCGCAATGCCTCGCAAAGACGGTATGGAGCGCAGCGACTTACTTTCTGCAAATGGTGGGATCTTTAAGCCCCAGGGCGCTGCAATTAGCGCAAATGCCAAAAAGAACATCAAGGTTTTAGTTGTGGGTAACCCTGCAAACACCAACGCGGCAATTGCCATGCACAACGCAAAAGACATCGACCCGCGTCAATTCACTGCCATGACACGTCTCGACCACAATCGAGCAATGAGCCAACTTGCCCAGCGCGTAGGACGACCTGTTTCGTCCATTAAAAAGATGACGATTTGGGGCAATCACTCGACAACGCAGTATCCAGATTTATTCCACTGTGAAGTAGACGGCAAAAATGCTGCGCAGTTGGTCAATGACCAGACATGGATTGAAGAAACGTATATCCCAACCGTTGCCAAGCGTGGCGCAGCAGTGATTAAGGCTCGCGGGTCGTCGTCGGCAGCGAGTGCAGCAAATGCCGCTGTTGATCACGTGCGTTCGTGGGTGTTGGGCACGCCACCAGGCGACTGGGTTTCTATGTCGGTTCCGTCAGACGGCAGTTATGGCGTGCCACAAGGCGTGATGTCGTCGTTTCCTTGTGTTTGTGAAAACGGTGATTACAAGATCGTGCAAGGTCTTGACATCGATGCATTCAGTCGCGCACGTATTGATGCATCGGTTGCCGAGTTAATCGAAGAGCGTGACGCTGTAAGACAACTTGGTTTGATCTAGCCAACGAGTTGTTGTAACGCTTACCCAGTTCTTTGGGCAAGCGCAGCTTGGGTGTCGGCTCGTGAGCGCGTGCAACCTAGCGGATCTCGCTTGACGATTGCATTTTTTTCTTTTGTCGGGGAGAGCTGATTTCCTTTGCGCCACGCATCCAGATATTTCTGTGGCCATATTTCACCCTGCAATAAAAATGCCTCGGCGAGTATGCAGATTCGCGACATTCCAAAATGTGTATGGCACCGAGTGATACTGGCGTTGCCAGATGAACCCATCACACCGATCCAGTCGCCAGCACTGACATATTGACCAGTCACAACTTTGACTCTGCCGAGGTGGGCAAAGTAGTAGCGCACGTTGTCGTCGCCGAGAAGGGTTATGGTTTTTCCACCTCGCGTGCCAGGGGCATCTGCTGCCTTGGTCCATGTATCAATTTTGTGCGACTGTGAAATCACACCAGAGGTGGGGGCAAGGACACGTGCGTAACAACCATCTACGTCGACAGCCGGGTAGTCAATGTGGTCGCGTGGATAATTGACTGCTACCTGAGAAAACGGAAAAACATAGAGCAGCGGAGTTTCGGCATCTGCGACCAGACTCTGGACAGGATTGAGGAGCGTGGCAATTGCAAAAATTGCTACTACCCAAAAAGCCTGGTTGATGCGTGGCTTGATGCGTGGCTGCATGCGCATACATGCGAGCGTAGTGTGGCGACGCCAAATGTTACGGTTGATCTATGAAGAGAAAATTTTTTATCGACACAGACACAGCAAGTGATGATGCTGTCGCCCTGATCATCGCACTTCGCCACTCGGACATAGAGGTTGTTGGAATTGGTGTTGTTGCTGGCAACGTGCCCCTCGAGATGGGTGTGCAGAATGCCTTGTATACACGCGAGTTATGTGGGTCAAACACGCCAATTTATGCCGGTGCGAGCCAGCCCCTCTCACGAGAGCTGCGCACCGCGCAGTTCGTGCACGGCATCGATGGCATGGGGGATATCGGTCTTGATCTCAAGGGTCGACAGCCAGATGTTGGTGACGCAGTTGACGAATTGATCAAGTCGGCACATGAGTTTGAGGGAGTGCTTGAACTCGTCACGCTCGGGCCATTAACCAATATCGCTCTCGCACTGCAAAGAGATCCGACCATTGCCAACAAAATCAAGCGATGTGTAGTGATGGGCGCAGTTGCTGATCACATTGGAAACGTCACGCCAGTGGCCGAGTTCAATATGTGGGTCGATCCAGAAGCCGTAGAAGTGGTGTTGCATTCTGGGATGAACCTTGAGTTTGTGGGCTGGGACATCTCGCGCAAATTTGCTGTGATCACTCAAGCAGAGTCGACAATGCTGCGAGCAATGAACACGCCACTTGCAACGTTCACCATTGACATTCAACGAGTGCTGGAGAAGTTTTGTGAAAACGAAACCCATCTTGCTGGTTTTGACTTGCCCGATCCGATTGCGATTGCATACGCCATCAACGCAGGTGTTGCCGATGAGGTGCGCGAAATGCATCTCGTTGTCGAAACGCATTCGCCAACAACGGAGGGCATGGTTGTGATGGACACGCTTGGCGTGCTGCACCAATCGCCAAATGCGCTCGTAGTGACAAGCGCCAGACACGATGTGTTTATGTCGATGCTGATGGATGCTCTCGAAGCATGAACCAGCATTCTCCGCTTGATAATGCGTTTGTACAATTGGGCGTTACCACGCGCAATGGTCACGACGAGTCGATGCACTATGGGGCAGTTGTTGCGCTCGCTCGCGATGGGTCGGTCGAGTTTGCTTTTGGCGACCCAGCAACAATTGTGTATCCGCGTTCGTCTACGAAGCCCATTCAGGCCACAGCCATGGTGGCAAGCGGACTCGATTTGCCACCGCGACTACTTGCGCTCGTGTGCGCAAGCCACGACGGATCACCAACTCATCTTGCCGCTGCCCGCGAGATTTTGGCCTCTGCAGGTTTGACCGATGACGACCTTGGCAACACCAAAGATTTTCCGCTTGACGATGATGCGGCAGCAGATGTAGTGCGTGGTGGTGGAGTAAAGACCAAGTTGCAAATGAATTGTTCTGGCAAGCACTCTGGCATGCTGGCCACGTGCGTACTCAACGGCTGGTCGCATGACGAGAGTTATTTGAGCGAGTCGCATCCGTTGCAACAGCGCATTACTCAAATGGTGCCAGAGCTCAGCGGAGAAGATGCTGCGTTTATCGGAGTCGATGGTTGTGGCGCACCTGCGCATGCCATGTCGCTCACCGGTCTTGCCCGAGTGTTTCGCACGGTAGTGATGTCGGATCCGACGAGCGCTCCGGGCAAAGTTGCCCATGCGATGCGCAGTCATCCGCTCATGGTGGGTGGACCAAATCGCGATGTCACCTTGCTGATGCAGGGCGTGCCAGGGCTGCTCGGCAAAGACGGCGCAGAGGGAGTGTTTGCGGTTGCGATGCCCGATGGGCGAGCAGTTGCGCTCAAGATCGCTGACGGAGCAAATCGTGCGCGTCCGCCAATGATGAAGTTTGCACTAGATGCGCTTGGTATTGACACATCAAATGTCGATCCACGGGCCTTTGATTCAACGATCTATGGTCACGGCAAGCCTGTTGGCAACGTGCGTATTACTGCAACGCTGTAAGTATCTAGCCCTCGTAATACGAGTCGGCAACTGTAAGCGCCTGATCGATAATTGCGATGCCCTCGCGCACTTCGTCTGCACTCACCGTGCACGGCGGCACAATATGCATGCGGTTGAAGTGCACGAATGGCCACAGGCCTTCTTTTTTGCAAGCAGCAACGATGTCGAGCATCGGTTTGGCATCCGCTCCGGCAGCATTAAACGGAACGAGAGGCTTGCGTGTTTCGCGATTGCTCACGAGTTCGATAGCCCAAAACACACCGAGTCCGCGAACTTCGCCGATTGACGGGTGCTTGGCCTTCAATTTTTCGAGTTCTGGTCCGATGACCGTTGCGCCAATATTTTTGGCATTCTCAACAATCTTTTCTTCCTTGAAAATGTTGATTGAAGCAACTGCCGATGCGCACGCAAGTGGATGACCGCTGTAGGTGAGACCACCTGGGTATACACGATCTTTGAATGTGTCAGCAATCTTCTGGCTGATGACGACACCACCGAGTGGAAGGTAACCAGAGTTGACGCCTTTTGCGAAGGTGATCAAGTCGGGAACAACGTTCCATTTGTTGACTGCGAACCACTCGCCACAACGACCGAAACCGGCCATCACTTCGTCGCACAACATCATGATGCCGTAGCGATCGCAGATATCGCGCACGCCTTGTAGATAGCCGTCTGGTGGAACAAGGATGCCGTTGGTGCCGACAACAGTTTCGAGAGCGATCATGGCGATGGTGTGTGGACCTTCAACCATGAGTGTGTCTTCGAGGTGCTGCAACGCGCGCTGGCACTCTTCTTTTTCATTCGACGAATGAAAAGCAGAGCGGTATGCATAGGGTCCCCAAAATTTGACGATGCCCGCTGTGCCTGTCTCGTTTGGCCAGCGGCGCGGATCACCCGTCATTGCAATAGCTGTTGACGTTGAACCGTGGTATGAACGGTATGTCGACATCACTTTCTGACGGCCGGTGTGCAAGCGCGCCATGCGCACTGCATTCTCTACGGCTTCTGCACCGCCGTTGGTGAAAAACACCATATTGAGATCGCCGGGAGCAAGTTCGGTAATTAAACGTGCAGCTTCAGAGCGAGCATCGTTTGCAAATGGTGGGGCAACGGTGCACAACTTGCCGGCTTGTTCTTGAATTGCGGCAATGAGTTTTGGATGTTGGTGGCCAATATTGAGATTGACGAGCTGGCTCGAAAAATCGAGATACTTTTTGCCCGTTGAGTCCCAAAAGTAACTGCCGAGACCACCTGAGATCTCTACTGGGTTCAGTGTTCCTTGCGCCGACCACGAGTGAAACACATGCGCGCGGTCGTCGAGATATGCCTGGGTCTTTGTTGCTTCAAGTGTCATGCATTTAGCCTAATCTGCGACTATTACAAGTTGAGAGTTGCCAATACTCGCTCGTGTAATTGTGACCAAGCGCCGGCCAAGCCGGCATGTAGCGAGAAGTTTGAGACTTCGCCAAGCGTGACCCACTGCAGATCTTCTGATTCGGCATTCGCTGCGTATGCGCCAGCGTCACCGTTGGTGTGGGCAATTATTGTGTCGTAGCGCCACGGGCCATGGTCGTCGCTAAATACATCGCGCACAACATAGTCGTCGCTATTAATACCCGCTTCTTCTGCGGCTTCGCGGCCAGCAGCCGTCACTGAATCTTCATGACTGTCGAGGGCGCCACCTGGCAGAGCCCACGTTCCACCTCCGTGTGTCCAGGCAGCACGCAGCTGCAACAGCACGTGAGGCTCAGTCTTGTCGAGGCGCACAAGCAACAGACCTGCAGCGCCGTGAAGACCCCAATGTCGATGACCGCATGAGCACATCACCCAACCGTCTCCGTCTCGAAAAGCCATGAGTTAGATCGTAGTTTCAGTGGCGTCAATGGCCGCACGACGCGCATTTGCTCGTGTAGTAGCTCGCGCAGTGGCTTGTGCTGCAGTGAGTTCGGCGTGATGCGCGTGGCACAACACCTCAAGACCGCCGCGACCAGTGCTGTCGGGTTGCAGATGATGATGACACCCAGGACCGTAGCCCTTGCCGTCGCGCGGTTCGATGTGATTGACCTCGCAGTCGCGACGCGCAGCAACGCAGCCAACACGAATGCAGTGATATTTGGCGCGGCGCTTTGCCCACGATCGAGCAAAACGCCAGATGTGTTCGCGTTGCCAAGCGCGACCACATGTGTCGGAGCACCAGGTGGTGCGCCGCTTACCAGTAATTATTTCATTGCACCAATGACAGCGACCAATCTCGCCGTGCCATTTGCTGAGCGGGCATGTGATGCGCTCGGCAACAAGCGGTGGCAACTCGAGTTTGTTAACTGAATGTTTCGTTTGTGTGCGTTGAGTTGCCATAGGCGTTCATAAACAATAACGCTCCCGAAACATGTTGTAGACACGATTGAAATACTGCTCTTGTAATCTTCGTGTCGTTCGGCTGCAACGGCGCCCTCGAACGCCTTGCGTATTTCTGTGGCAACTAGGAGGTTGTCCTTACCCGAATGGAGAAAAGTATGAAGTTTTTACTTGAAACACCAGATCCGGTCACTGTGCTGGGCCAGCAGGTGAGCTTGATGTGGATTGTGATTGGTGCCGCATTGGTGGTGTTTATGCAAGCAGGTTTTGCGCTTGTTGAAACAGGAATGACTCAAGCGAAAAACGCAGCACATGTTGTGAGCACCAATTTTGCAATCTTTGGTCTTGGCTTCATCGGTTTTTATTTGGTCGGGTTTGCATTTTCGTTCGGTGGTTTTAGCTATTCAGCGTTTGGCATGGATGCGCCAGTGGGTAGTGCACTCTTGGGCAGTGGTGACTGGATCTTTTTGTGGAAAGGTGGATGGGCTCTGACCGGTAGCGCGATAACTCCAGCAGTGGTCGGCTTCTTTTTATACATGGCGGCATTCATGGACACAACGGCAACCATTCCGACTGGCTCGATGGCCGAGCGTTGGAAGTGGGGAAGTTTTGTGGGCTGGGGTTTCTTCTGTGGCGCCATCTATTACCCACTTTTTGCAGCATGGACGTGGGGCGGTGGATGGTTGGCTAAGACGTGGAGCTCAATGTCTCTCGGTGCTGGGTATGTGGACTTTGCAGGCTCGGGTGTTGTGCACGCAGTGGGTGGAGTAGCAGCGTTTACAGGAGCAATTGTGTTGGGCCCACGAATTGGCAAGTTTGGTGCGGACGGCAAGCCACGCACCATTGCTGGACATCACGTGCCAATGGCGATGCTCGGAACATTCATCTTGTTGTTCGGATGGTTTGGCTTTAACGCAGCCAGCACTTTTTCGGCAACCGACGTGCAGTTTGCTGTAGCGGCAGCAAACACGGCAATCGCTGGCGCGTTCGGATCGATCGCTGCGATGTTGTACATCACTCGAAAGACTGGCAAGCCAGATCCTGGCATGATGATCAACGGAATGCTTGCCGGCTTAGTGGCGATCACTGCATCGTGTGCATTCGTTTCGCCATGGGCCGCAGCCGTGATCGGAATCCTTGCAGCAGTACTCGTGATCGAGGCCGTGTACTTCTTTGAGCGACGTGGAATCGATGATCCAGTTGGAGCCATCTCGGTGCACGGTGTTGGTGGCATTTTCGGTGTACTTACTGTTGGCATTTTTGCCAATGGCAGTTATGGCGCTGGTTGGAACGGATCGGCGACTGATGGCGTGAAAGGCATTATCAAGGGTGACTGGGGTCAGTTGGGTGCGCAGGCTCTTGCTTGTGCGGTGTTGATCGTGGTCAATGGTGGATTGTCGTACGCATTCTTCGCCTTGCAAAACAAGTTCACGAAGGGCGGAATCCGCTCAAAGCCCGAAGACGAAATTGCTGGCCTTGATATGTCAGAGATGGGTGTGCTGGCATACCCAGAGTTCAGTGGTTCACACAAGTAGCGGTAGTAAAAGCAGTAGTGGAAGCAGCAGCTATTTGGTGATGTAATCGCCGAGAACTCGAGATGTGCGACCCAGTGACATCTCGAGTTCTCGTGCTAATCCAAAAGATGTTGTTGGTGACTGCAAACTTTTCTGAATATCGCGAATGACCCAGCCGTGATCTTTGTCGACCCATGTTGGGTGCATTGCAGGTTTGTCAAAAACCGCTTTGCCTGACGAAGAAATAGTGAGAGAAGTCGTGGCTATCACAGCGTCTTGACTATTGACGGGCCAGCGCTCGTCGGTGGGCAAGTTGGAAAGTACATTTCCCAAACCAAACATGACCCACACGCCGTTAACTTGTTTGGTTGGTTGCACCACGTGGGCGTGATGCCCAACGATCAAGTCGACTAAGCCGGATGCAGTGAGTTCGTCCGCTATTGACGTCTGCATCGAATTGAGACGTGAATCCTTTTCGTTACCCCAATGCATGCTCACGATTGTGGCTTGCGAACCCAACTCGCGAGCGCGCTTGGCATCGCGCAAAATTTGGTCGGTGTCGATGATGGCGGAGCGCCATTGCGTCTCGTCGGGCATGATCAGACCGTTGTAACTAAATGTGTACGACAGGTGACAGATCCTGATGCCGTCGACAACAACAATATGCGGCTCAATCTCTTCAGGAGTGCGAGCCATTCCAGATTGCTGTACACCTGCGTCAAGCAGTGCGTTGACAGTGGCGTCAATGCCATCATTTCCTCGGTCGTATGCATGATTGCTCGCAGTCGAGCAGCGATCAAATCCGGCATCTGCAAGAGCGGTTGTAATTTCTTTTGGTACACCAAAGAACGGATAGGTCGAGAGCTTCTCGCCGTCTGGTGCTATCGGTGTTTCGAGATGGCAAATCGCCACATCGACACTGCTGATCAATTGCTTGACGTCGGCAAACATTGGACGAAAGTCGTAGCCGGTTTGAGTATCGAGGGCGGTGCGCTGAGCCTGATTGATGAGTGGTGTATGTGATAGCACATCGCCGGTAAACGCAAACGTGAGTGCTTGCGGCAGAGTTGTTGTTGATGTTGTAACGGTTGGTGATGTAATGGTTGGTGTCGTGATCGTTGACGTTGCAGTACAGCCCGTAGCAACAACCGATAATGCAACGACGAGCCGAACGAATTTCACTCACTCAATCTATTGCGGGGCAATTAATGCCGCTTGTGCTTACTCGCGTGGATTGGCGGCGATAAATTCGACAATGATCTGTGCGAGCTGCTCGCCTTTGTTTTCTTGCAAGAAGTGACCAGCATCGGTGATCGTCACATGCGGTTGACCAGCAGCGCCAGGTACATCACGAACAAACGGCTTTTCGCCACCGGCGGTGACTGGGTCTTGATCGCTAAAGGTGCACAAGAACGGTTTTTCAAACTTGCGCAGCACACCCCATGCGATTTCGTTGTCGCGGTTGGATGGGTCGTCGACGGTGACAGGAACAAAAGTGGGGAAGATGCGCGCGCCCGACTTGTAAGTCTCATCAGGAAATGGTGCATCGTATGCATCGACCTCTGCAGGTGTAAGTGCCTTGAGGCTTCCGCCATTGACGATGAAGCCAACTGGAAATGTTGGAGTGGTTTGCGAGAAGTTGCGCCACTGCATAAATGCGTCGTTTGATGAAAAGTCTGTCTTGCGCCCGATTGGTAAACCGGTGTTGCCGGCAACGACTCGGTCAAATCGTTCTGATTCGGCAGTGACGAGACGCAATCCAATGAGACCGCCCCAGTCTTGACCAAAGAATGTGATGTGGCGCAGTTGCAACTTGTCAAAAATGAGTTCGCTCATCCATGCAACGTGGCGTGCATATGAGTAGTCGGTTTGTTCTGTCGGCTTGTCGGAGCGACCAAACCCAACCAAGTCTGGGGCGACAACTCGGTGTCCTGCTGCGAGCAGGATCGGAATCATCTTGCGATACAAGTAGCACCACGATGGCTCGCCGTGCATCAGAAGCACTGGGTCTGCATCGCGCGGGCCTTCGTCGATGTAGTGCACTCGCAACGTGCCACCTTCGAGATCTGAAATCTCGCAATAGTGGGGCTCGTAGTTGTAGCCGTCGAGATTGGCAAAACGTTCGTCTGGTGTGCGCAATGCTTTCATCGTGTTGTCCTTTGCATGTGAGCTTGTTGTAATCGTCGGATAAGTAGCTAGATCGTTGTTGCTGTGAGGTCGTCGCCGAGCACGATTTCGCCAGCAAAATGCGCGGCGGCAAGTGCGCGCCACTCTTCTTCTTGACCTGGCTGAATACTTGGAACGTAGTGAGTCAAAATCAATTTCTTGACACCAGCGCGCGTTGCAGTTTGTGCCGCCTGCTCAACCGTCGAGTGATAATCCAAAATGTCGAGGAAGCGTTTGTTTTTAACAAGGCTGACGAGATCTTCGCGCAACACGGTTTGCACATACGCATCCGCGCCTTTGCAAATGGCGTCCAGCGTCGGACAAGGAATGCCATCTCCACCAAGGACGAGAGACTTGCCTTCGTGTTCGATGCGATACGAGACAGTTGGTTCAACAGGCGCATGATTGGTTTGACCAACAGAGATTTGCACTTCTCCGAGTGTGAATGTCATGCCTGGTGTTACTTCGGTGACAATGATCTTTGGTTGCCACCACAACGTGTCGGGGTGATGCGCGAGCCGGTAACTGATGTCGGGTGCAAGTGAGGCAAGGATGCCATCAACAACTTCTTGAGTGCGCGGTGGGCCGTAAATGTGAAGTGGGGTTTCGGTCTGACTCATGATGTAATGCGTGGTGATGACATCGTTGAGATCGGTGAGGTGATCGCTGTGAAGATGGGTGATCAGCACGCCCGACAAGAAAATGGGCAACGAGCCAGCTCCGGTGAGCCGCATCACCACGGCGCGACCAGCATCGACCAAAATTTGAGTTGTTCCGGCTTTTACCAATGTCGCAGGACCACCACGCTTTGCATCTGGCATTGGACTTCCTGTGCCGAGCAGTATGACTTCCATAAAATCTCCAGTATTTGTGTAGTAGTCGTTCAATAGGTTGTGCGATGACGAGCCTAGCAATCTTTTCGCATACACTATGAGAAAAGTTGGTCGAAGTAATAATTGGAACTGCAGTACTCAACAAAGGGAGAGAGCGAGATGGCTCAAAACAAGTCAGTGCACCCAAATGAACCGGATTTCGCGGGCTTGATCGATTCGTCGTATCAGACGTCGACTCCGTCGTGGCCAGAACTCCCCAAAGGGCTGCATGGCGCCAATGTGATCACCATCGTGTTTGACGACATGGGCTTTAGCCACCCAAGTTGCTTTGGTAGCACCTTGCACACACCAAACATCGATCGTCTCGCGCAAAATGGTTTGCGCTACACCGGCTTTCACACAACAGCATTGTGCTCACCGTCTCGAGCGAGTTTGCTGACCGGTCGCAATCACCACGCAGTTGGCATGCGCGGAGTTTCAAACTGGAACACCGGTTTTCCAAACATGCGCGGAGGCATTACGCCGAAGGCAGCAACGATGGCCGAAGTATTGCGACTCGAGGGCTATGCAACATTGTGTGCAGGCAAGTGGCATCTCGCGCCAATGGAAGAATGCACGGCGGCTGGCCCACACACCAACTGGCCGTTGCAAAAAGGCTTTGACCGCTTCTACGGATTTTTGAATGGCGAGACCGATCAGTTTTATCCTGAGCTCACGCAAGACAATCAACATATTTTGCCGCCGCGCACACCAGAAGAGGGCTATCACCTCTCGGAAGATCTTGTCGATCAGTCGACAACATGGATTCGAGATTTGGTTTCGGTGCGACCCGATCGTCCGTTTTATTTGTATCTTGCTTTTGGCGCACAACATGCACCGCACCACGCACCCGACAGTTATTTGGCAAAGTGGCGCGGCAAGTTTGACGAAGGTTGGGACGTGCATCGCGATGTTTGGTTTCAGCGACAGATTGAGATGGGCATTGTTCCACCCGACACCGTGCTGTCGCCGCGCAACCCTGGCGTGCGCCCATGGGCAGAGTTGACTGCCAATGAAAAACTTTTTGCGTGTCGTTTGCAAGAAGCATTTGCTGCAATGCTCGACCACACCGATGTGCAGATCGGTCGACTACTTGACTTTCTTGATAAACACAATCTGACCGACAACACGATGATCGCGTTGCTTTCGGATAACGGTGCGAGTCGTGAAGGTGGACCACAAGGTGTTGTTGACGAATTTAGTTTCTTTAACAGCATGTGGGAAGACGTAGATGACATGGTTGCCAATCGTCTTGATGACATCGGCACCAAAAATGCTCACTCCAACTATCCGTGGGGTTGGGCGCAAGTGGGCAATACCCCGAGTCGTTGGTACAAGTCGCAAACATACGGCGGAGGCATTCGTGACTCGCTGATTCTTCACTGGCCAAAAGGCATCGACCAACCAGGTGGCATTCGCTCACAGTTTTGCCACATCACCGATATTGCACCAACGGTTTATGACGCGCTCGGGATCACTGTGCCGCCTGTTGTAAATGGTCACGGACAAATGCCGATGCACGGCGAGAGTTTGGCATACACATTTAACAGTGCGACTAGTGCAACCAAGCGTGGACCACAATATTTTGAGATGATGGGTCACCGCGCTATCTGGGCAGATGGATACAAGGCAGTGACGTTTCACGATCAAAACGTGCCATACGAAAATGACACATGGGGTTTGTACAAAATCGATGAAGATTTTTCGGAGATGCATGACTTGTCGGTGAAACATCCGGCAAAGCTTAAGGAAATGATTGCATTGTGGTGGGAGCAAGCCGAGTTGCACGGAGTATTGCCACTTGATGATCGCGGCATCGAGATCTTTGGATCAAAATCGCGTCCAGGCTCGCCGCACTACGGCAATACCTATACGTATTATCCACCAGTTGCGCATATACCTGCAGACGCATGCCCGCTGTTGAGCGGCCGAGCATGGACTATTACTGCAGACGTAGTTGTGGGCACTCAACCGCTTGAAGGTGTGATTTACGCGCGCGGCGCACACAACATCGGGCACTCGTTCTTTGTTAAGGACTCCGTGCTGCACTTTGATTACAACGCGCTTGGCAAACATCAGCGGGCGAGTTCCCCGATTTCATTGCAACCCGGCAATCACCAAATTGGCGTCCGATTTGATCGCGAAGATTCAACAGGAACGATCACACTGACAGTTGATGGAAAAGATGTTGGCTCGGTGCACATTCCCAGGATTGTGCGAGTGCTTGGATCGATGGGAATGGATTTGGGGAGCGATCAGTTATCGCCTGTAGTGAGCGATTACGTTGCTCCGTTTGCATGTAACTCCACCATCACTAAAGTGCATTTTGAGATTCGCAGCCGTGCCACCAAGGCCGACATCGATGCGTTCTTAATTACCGAAGCTGCAAAGGAATAACACACGCATGTCTCACGAATTGATCCTTGATTCATTGCAGCGCCGCATGAAGGCTTTGCATTCGCTGTACGACCAAGCTTTGGGCACGATGACAATTGAACATGTCAATCATTTTGAGCGCGAAGGTGTGATGCCAATTGCGTTCAGTCTGTTTCACATTGTCAACATGATCGACGCGTCGTTTATGTTGATCACGGGCGTCGCCCCTATTTGGAATGACGAGTGGAAGGCACGCGTCAATCCATCTATTGCAGATCACGGTAAGCACAAGACGGTGGATGAAATGGTTGGCCAGCGCATTGGTGATTATGAAGCATTCGGGGAGTACTTGCAATTAGTTTTCAATCGCGTGCACGCTTGGCTCGAGACGCTTGATGCTGGTGAACTCACGCGAGTCGTGATCGCGCGTCCGTTTCCGCCGCAAATCGAGTCAACGTATTCGGCTCGCGTGGCAGGGGACGTGGGTATCACCGTGTTGGATGCGGTCGAGTGCTGGATCTATCAGCACGGTCTGCGTCACATGGGCGAGATTGAACTTGCTCGCGGGCTTGTTGGTCTT
>Ga0208566_1001062_pt1 | contig 16528 bp, 14 predicted proteins | sample PL_2010_150m_FD_184159 | JGI IMG/M metagenome (GOLD analysis project Ga0208566, IMG submission 184159) | Freshwater microbial communities from Powell Lake, British Columbia, Canada to study Microbial Dark Matter (Phase II) - PL_2010_150m... | ecosystem: Environmental > Aquatic > Freshwater >...
GCCCTATCACGATGCTCCATGGCTTGCAGTCCTTCTCTTCCATCCATGAAGGATGGAACATCGCTCGCAGACTGACGACGGAGGTAAAAGATGTGTGCATACGGTAGCCCGCAGGCGGGAGAGGGGCTTTTTTTGGCGGGGCTCAGGCGGCGTCTTCGAGTTCGCCGGGTTTCAGGTAGGTCTGTTCGATTCCCGGTTTGCCGTGCCAGTAACCGTCCACGGCTTCGCTGGGCATCAGTTTCTTCATTTGCTGGAGGGCGACTTGCGGGGTGGTTAGTCCTTCCAGGCAATCGTGGAAGAGCTTGACGATGCGCGCGGTGTGGAAGGCTTGTGGGCTGATGCGCACGATGTCGACGCCCATCTCCTGCATCGTGCCGAGTTCGTTGACCAGGTTGTAGACGCCCGCCGACATCGTCTGGATGCCGTTGAGGATGAGGAAATCCTGGCCTTCGCGGGTGGTCAGGCGCAAGCCGTCGGGGTAATCCATGCAGCGGAACTGGCAGTCGTCCTTGGGCAGGTTGTAGTGGCGGGCGGTGAAACAGCGCGCCGAGAAGGCCAGCGGCAGGCGGCCGTAGGAAAAAATCTCGGTTTCCATATTGGCCGGTTTGCTGGCGAGCAAATGGGCGAGCGCCTCGCGCGACATTTCCACCGGCATTACCCAGCGCTTGGCGCCGAGGTCGCCAAGCAATTCCAGGGTCTGGGCGTTGTAGGTGTTGATGTGCGGGCCGGCGACGAAGGGCAGCTGGGCGCCGGAAAGCAGATGCACCGCGCCCATGTCGTTGGCTTCCACCGCGAATTTGCCGTTGCCGGTGATGCGGCGCAGGGTTTTCAGGTCGGATTCGGATTCCAGTAGTGCCTGGGTGCACAGCACGACTTCCTTGCCGGCGGCGGCCAGCAGGTCGGCGAGTTCGAACCAGTCTTCGGTGCGCAGGGTGTGACGGCGCGAGCACACAGCTTCGCCGAGGTAAACGATGTCCACCGATGAGGCGGCGATTTCCTCGTAGAATTTGAAGACGGTGTCGCGTTCCCAGTAGTAAAGGATGGGGCCTAGGGATAATTTCATGTTGAATATGCTTTCTTTTTCACCGCAGAGGACGCGGAGGGCGCTGAGGAATTCTCGTGTTTTTCCTCTGCGTCCTTTGCGTCCTCCGCGGTAAATCGATTTTTATTTCCACGGGCGGTTGTAAGCGCCCAGCGTGTGTTGCTGACCTTCGGCGACCTTGTTCAGTTGGGTCATCCAGGCGGGCATCACCTGGTAGCTTTGCGGCGCGCGCTTGGCGGCGTCGATGGCGGCGCGCCACACCTTGGTGACTTGCTGGACGTAAGCCGGGCTGCGCTGGCGGCCTTCGATCTTGATCGCGGCGATGCCGATGCGCAGCATTTCCGGGAGCATTTCCAAAGTGTTGAGGCTGGCCGGTTCCTCAATGGCGTAATAGGTTTCGCCGTTGACCTCGAAGCGTCCCTTGCACAGGGTCGGGTAGCCGGCGTTTTCGCCTTCGTCGTAGCGATCCATCAGCACGCCGTTGAGGCGCGATTCCAGGCCCGTGGGGGTCTGCTGCCAGCGCACCGCCTTGGCCGGCGAGCACACGCCGACGGTGTTGGGCGATTCGCCGGTGACGTAGGAGGACAGCGCGCAGCGCCCCTCGACCATCACGCACAGTCCGCCGAAGCCGAACAGCTCGATTTCGACCGGGGTGTTGGCGACTACCTGTTCGACCTGCGGCAACGACAGCACGCGCGGGATCACCGCGCGCTGCACGCCGAAATGCTCGCGGTAGAAGTTGATCGCTTCGTAGTTGGTGGCCGAGCCTTGCACCGACAGGTGCAGGCGCAGCTTGGGATGGTGGCGCGCGGCGTAGCGCATCAGGCCGATGTCGGCCAGGATCACCGCATCCATGCCCAGTTGCGCCGCCTTGTCGACCGCGCCGGTCCAGCGTTCCCAGCTATCCGACTGGGGAAAGGTGTTGAGCGCGAGCAGGGTTTTGACGCCCTTGTCGTGCGCGTAACGGATGCCATCGCGGGCGGCGCTGTCGTCGAAATTCAGACCGGCGAAATTGCGCGCGTTGGTGTTGTCGCGGAAGCCCATGTAGACGCAATCCGCGCCGTTATCCACGGCGGCTTTGAGCGCCGGCAGATTGCCCGCCGGGCAGACCAGTTCAAGCGACATGTTTCAGCTCCTTCCCGATATAAGACGATTTGGCGAATTGGCCTTGGTAATGGTCGCGCCGCCGCAATTCCTGTTCGATGCCGTTGAGCACGCTCCATTTTTGCGAGCACCAGTCCGGCGCCAGCAAAATGGTCTTGGAACAAGTGCCGGTCACCCGGTGGTAGGCGATGTGCTCCGGGGTGCGCTCGATCAGGTCGGCGGCGATGCGGATGTAGTCTTCCCGGTTCATCGGCTGGTACTCGCCGTGGCGCCACTGATTCGCCAGGATGGTTCCTTTGACGACGTGCAGCGGATGAAGTTTCATTCCGTCGGTGCCGAGTTCCAGCACCGTGTCCAGGCTGGCGTGGTAATGCTCTTCGGTTTCGCCCGGCAGGCCGATGATCAGGTGGGTGCACACCGGGATGCCGCGCTTGCGGGCGGCGATCACCGTGCTCTGGTATTCCGCCAACCCGTGGCCGCGATTGACGCGGCGCAGGGTTTCGTCGAAGGCCGATTGCAGGCCCAGTTCCAGGCTGATTTCCAGCCCCTGGTCGAGATAGCGCGCCAGCAGGTCGATCACGTCACTAGAGACGCAGTCGGGCCGCGTGCCGATCGACAGGCCGATGATGTCCGGCTCTTGCAGCGCTTCCTGGTAGAGCGCCTCCAGGTATTCCACCTTGGCGTAGGTGTTGGTGTAAGCCTGGAAATAGGCGATGAACTTGTTGGCGCGAGTGCGCTTGCCGATCGCGCGCCGCCCCGAGTCGATCTGCTGGGCGATGGTCGGCGGCTGGTGGCCGTTGGGGCTGAACGAATCGTTGTTGCAGAAGGTGCAGCCGCCGATGCCCTTGGTGCCGTCGCGGTTCGGGCAGGTAAAGCCCGCGTCGAGCGCGATCTTGTGTACTCGCTCGCCGTGCTTGCGCAACAGGAACTGGCCGTAAGTGTGAATGCGGTCGGATAAAACCATACAGGTCAGCGGGATAAGCTAAGGAAGATCAGCGATTTAGTCATAGTCTAAAAGTAACATGTCATCCCTCAAGCAGCAAGCTACTCGAAGGAGCTATGAGCAATTTTCGTCGAATTCAGGGGGAGTTGGCAATCAATCGGGGGCGGTTTAAGCGCCCCATGAATGACGCATACCTCATGAATTGTCGTTGATTCATTGCTGCTTTCTGGCGACTTACGCCCCGCCACCAACCCGAAGGTGGGGAGGGGAAGGCGCAAGCGGCCGTAGTTACGACTTTGTGGCTTTTTCGATCAGTTCCTGGGTCGCCAACATGCGCCGGGCGGATTCGACATGCAGGTTTTCCACCAGTCGCCCGTCCACCACCGCCACGCCGCAGCCTGCCGCCTTGGCATCGCCCATCGCAGCGATGACGCGCCGGGCATGGTCGAGGTTGGCCTGTTTGGGGGTGAACACGTCGTTGGCATAGGAAATCTGGTAGGGGTGGATCAGCGATTTGCCGTCGAAACCGAAATCGCGTGCCAGCCGGCAGGAATATTCGAAAGCGTGGGCGTCCTTGAGTTCGGTGTGGATGCCGTCGATGATCGAGCGGTTGAATGCGCGCGCCGCCAGCACGCAATGCGACAGGCTGTACAGCATCGGCAAACGCTCCTGGGTGGCGTGCGCGTGCAGCGAGTTGGTCAGGTCGGTGGTACCCATCACGATGCAGGCGATCCGTTCCGATGAACCCGCGATTTCTTCGGCATGTAATACCCCTAACGCCGATTCGATCAGTACCATGATCGGCATGTCCGTGGCGCCGGCGCTGTCGAGTGCCGCCAGTGCGGCCTGGACATCCTGTTTGCTCTCGATCTTGGGGAACAGGATGGCATTGGCGCCGATATTCGCCACCGCCCGCACATCGTCCATGCCCCACTGCGTATTCAGCCCGTTGACGCGCACCACCAGTTCACGATGCCCGAAGCCGCCCTGCTGGATGGCTGCCACCAGGTTGCGGCGCGCGGTTTCCTTCAATTCCGGCAGCACCGGGTCCTCCAGGTCGAGAATCAGCGAATCGACCGGCAACTCGCGGGCTTTTTCCAGATAACGCGCCACGCTGCACGGCACGTAAAGCATGGAACGACGGGGGCGGTAATGCTTGATCATGGGGGCGGCTCCTGAATTAAGCATGAAAGGCCTCTCGGCGGACTTCCTGCAACCTGAACATTCGAAACGATTTTTCGGGAAGAGGCTATAGAACACCGACAGATAATGTGACAAAATATATTTGACTATAATATCCATGTCAACAATCATTTTATATCTTATGTCTTATATAAGATGGTTGACGATGTTTTTTTGTTCATGCTATAAAGGGAACCTTATGACGAAGTCTCACTCGACCCCAACTTTTCGCCCGCTTTACGAGCAGATCAAGATATTGATCACGCAAAGCCTGGTTGCCGGCGAGTGGCACCCCGGCGAAGCGATTCCCAGCGAGCTGGAGCTCGCCAACCGTTTCAAGGTCAGCCAGGGAACGGTGCGCAAAGCCATCGACGAACTGGCCGCGGAAAACATCCTGATCCGCCGCCAGGGCAAAGGAACCTTCGTCGCCACCCATACCGAGGAACACACCCAATACCACTTCCTGCGCATGGTCGAGGTCAACGGCAAAAAGGAAGAGCCGCTCAACGAAGTGCTTTCCTGCAAGCGCATCAAGGCCGACAGCGACATTGCCGACCGCCTGGAACTGAAGCGCGGCTCCCCGGTGGTGGTATTGCGCCGGCTGCTGCGGCTGTCCGGCGAGCCGGTGATCCTCGACGACATCTGGCTGTCGGCGACGCTGTTCAAGGGATTGTCGGAATCCATGATCGGCGAGTACGACGGCACGCTCTACAGTCTTTACGAAACGCGCTACGGCACCCGCATCATTCGCGCCGAAGAACGTATCCAGGCGGTTGCGGCGGATGCATCGATCACCGAATTGTTGAATGTCCCTGCCGCTACGCCGTTGCTCGACATCCACCGCATCGCCTACACCTACGGTGATAAACCGGTGGAGTTGCGCGCCAGCAAGTGCAATACCCGGCATCACTGTTATTTGAACGAATTGGGTTAAATCAGAGGCTAGGGACTAGAGGCTAGGGACTAGGAAAAGCTGCCGCTTTGCGGCGACAAGACCAACTAGCCTCTAGTCTCCAGCCTCTAGCCTCTAACAAAGGAACTTAGATGACCACACTGAAACAGCAAGCGCTCGATTACCACGAGTTTCCCAAGCCCGGCAAAATTTCAGTGGAGTCATCCAAACCCTGCGCCACCGCCGATGACCTGTCGCTGGCTTATACTCCCGGCGTGGCCGCACCGGTGCGCGCCATTGCCGAAGACCCGGCCAACGCCTACCGCTACACCAACAAGGGCAACCTGGTGGCGGTGATCACCGACGGCACGGCGATCCTCGGCCTGGGCAACCTCGGCCCGCTTGCCAGCAAACCGGTGATGGAAGGCAAGGGCATCCTGTTCAAGCGCTTCGCCGGCATCGACGTGTTCGACATCGAAATCAACGCCCCCAGCACCGCCGCCTTCATCGAAACCGTGGTGAATATTTCGCCGACCTTCGGCGGCATCAACCTGGAAGACATCGCCGCGCCGCATTGCTTCGAAATCGAGGCAGCCCTGAAAGCGCGCCTCGACATCCCGGTCTTCCATGACGACCAGCACGGCACCGCCATCGTGATGTGCGCCGGGCTGCTGAACGCGCTGGAAGTGCAAGGAAAGAATGTCGCCGAGGTGAAGCTGACCTGCCTGGGCGCGGGTGCAGCGGGGCTGGCCTGTATGCGTTTGTTGATCGCGATGGGCGGCAACAAGCAAAACATGACGCTGGTGGACAGCAAGGGCGTGATCCACAGCGGTCGCACCGACCTCAACCCCCACAAGCAGGAATTCGCCAAGAAAACTACGATGCGCACGCTGGCCGACGCGATGGCCGGCGCCGACGTGTTCATCGGCGTATCCGGCGCCAACCTGGTGAGCGGGGAAATGATCAAGAGCATGGCCGCTCGACCGATCGCCTTCGCGATGGCCAACCCCGACCCGGAAATTTCGCCCGCCGACGCCCATGCGGTGCGCGACGACCTGATCATGGCCACCGGTCGTTCCGACTACCCCAACCAGGTCAACAACGTGCTGGGTTTCCCCTATATTTTCAAGGGTACCTTCGACGCCCGCGCCAAGGCCATTACCCAGCCGATGATGATCGCGGCGGCCCAGGCCATCGCCCAGCTGGCCAAGGAACCGGTGCCGGACGAAGTGCTCAAGGCTTACAACCTGACCGAACTGTCTTTCGGCAGGGAATACATCATTCCCAAGCCGTTCGATCCGCGCCTGATCGACCGGGTGCCGCCCGCCGTCGCGGCGGCAGCGAGGGCGGGGTAGGAGCGCCTTCAGGCGCGAACGAATAGATATCGCGCCTGAAGGCGCTCCTACCAACCCAATAAATTCGCGAAGGGAGACATCATGACCAAACAACGCCCCAAGCACCTCAATCTGTTCGTTATCAAGCTGCCGTTGCCGGGCGTGGTTTCCATCCTGCATCGCGCCAGCGGCGCTTTGCTGTTCCTGTCCATCCCGGTCGTGCTGTTCCTGTTGGAAACTTCATTGGCATCCGAAGCAGGTTTCGCCACGGTAAAACAGGCGCTGGGCGGCGGCCTCGCCAAGCTGGTGCTGCTCGGCCTGTCGTGGGCGCTGCTGCACCATTTCTTCGCCGGACTGCGTTACCTGGCAATGGATATGCATTACTGCATCAATTTGCAGCAAACCCGGCGCAGCAGCATGGCGGTGCTGGCGGCCAGTCTTTCCCTGACCGTGCTGCTGGGAGTATGGCTATGGTAAATCGCATCGTCACCGGCTCCCATTACGGCGTGCGCGACTGGCTGATGCAGCGCATTACCGCAGTGGTGATGGCGCTGTACCTGCTGGTCATCGCGTTTTTCCTGCTGACCCACCAGCCGCTGCACTACGCCGACTGGCACAATTTCTTCGCCTGCCGGACGGTACGGCTGGCCACCATCCTGTTCCTGTTGAGCCTGTTCCTGCATACCTGGGTCGGCGTGCGCGACATCCTGATGGATTACCTCAAACCCGTTTCCATCCGCCTCACCGCGGAAGTGCTGACCATCCTGGCACTGCTCGCCTACGCGGCGTGGAGCATCCAGATTCTGTGGGGGATCAAATAATGGCGATTGCCAAACGCACGTTCGACGCGGTCATCGTCGGCGGGGGCGGCGCGGGATTGCGCGCCGCGCTGCAACTGGCCGAGGCCAACCTCAAGGTGGCGGTGGTGTCCAAGGTGTTCCCCACCCGTTCCCACACCGTCTCGGCGCAAGGCGGGATCGCCGCCTCGCTCGGCAACGTGTCGGCGGACAGCTGGCACTGGCACATGTACGACACCGTCAAGGGTTCCGACTACCTCGGCGACCAGGACGCCATCGAATTCATGTGCCGCTCGGCCAACGAAGCGGTGATCGAGCTGGAACATTACGGAATGCCGTTCGACCGCCTCGACAACGGCAAGATCTACCAGCGCCCGTTCGGCGGGATGACCCAGAACTACGGCGGTTCGCCCGCCATCCGCACCTGTGCCGCCGCCGACCGCACCGGCCACGCGATGCTGCACACCCTCTACCAGCGCAACATCGCCGCCAAGACGCACTTTTTCGAGGAATATTTCGCCGTCGACCTGGTCACCGACAGCGACGGCTACACCCTCGGCGTGGTCGCGCTGGGGATCGAGGAAGGCGAACCGATTTTCATCGAGGCGCGCACCACCCTGCTCGCCACCGGCGGCGCGGGACGGATCTTCTCCGCCACCACCAACGCCCTGATCAATACCGGCGACGGCCTCGGCATGGCGCTGCGCGCCGGCATCCCGCTGGAAGACATGGAGTTCTGGCAATTCCACCCCACCGGCATCCACGGCGCCGGGGTGCTGGTCACCGAAGGCGTGCGCGGCGAGGGCGGCTACCTGATCAACAAGCACGGCGAGCGCTTCATGGAACGCTACGCTCCCAACGCCAAGGACCTGGCCTCGCGCGACGTGGTGTCGCGCGCGATGTCGGTGGAAATCTTCGAGGGCCGCGGCTGCGGCAAGGACGGCGACCACCTGTTGCTGAAACTCGACCATCTCGGCCCGGAAGTGATCAACCATCGCTTGCCCGGCATCCGCGATCTGGCGATGAAATTCGCCCACGTCGACCCCACCCAGGCGCCGATTCCGGTGGTGCCCACCGCGCACTACATGATGGGCGGCATCCCCACCAACCTTTCCGGCCAGGTGGTAATGCCCACCGACACCGGCCCGGAAGAAGCCGTTCCCGGCCTCTACGCGATCGGCGAATGCGCCTGCGTGTCGGTGCACGGCGCCAACCGGCTGGGCAGCAATTCGCTGCTCGACCTGATCGTATTCGGCCGCGCCGCCGGCAACCACGTGATCGAATACCTCAAGGAAAACCCCTTCCCGCGCGCCGTTCCCGCCGCTGCGCTGGAACGTCCGCTGGCCCGCCTGGCGCGCTGGGAAACCAAGGGCGACGGCGACAGCGTGGCCGACATCCGCGCCGCGATGGCCAAAACCATGCAATTGCATTGCGGCGTGTTCCGCAAGGAAGAAGTGCTGCTGGACGGCGTGGCGAAAATCCGCGAGATCGCCGCACGCCTACCCAACGCGGTGCTGCGCGACCACAGCAAGACCTTCAACACCGCGCGCATCGAGGCGCTGGAGCTGGAAAACCTGATGGAAATCGCCCTCGCCACCATCGTTTCGGCAGCGGCGCGCCAGGAAAGCCGCGGCGCCCATGCGCGCGACGACTACCCGTTGCGCGACGACAAGAACTGGCTCAAACACAGCCTCTATTACCGCGAAGGCCAGCGTCTTGACTCCAAGCCGGTGCGGCTGAAACCGTTGACGGTCGAGGCGTTTCAGCCCAAAGCCCGAACCTACTAGGAGCCGGCCATGCGTTTTTCCCTCTACCGCTACAACCCGGACAGCGACGCCAAGCCCTATATGCAGGAGGTCGACCTCGACATCGAGGCCGGCGACATGATGCTGCTCGACGCCCTGCTGCTGATCAAGGCCCAGGACGAAACCCTGAGCCTGCGCCGCTCCTGCCGCGAGGGCGTGTGCGGTTCGGACGCGATGAACATCAACGGGCGCAACGGGCTGGCCTGCGTCACCCCGTTGTCCGAACTGACGCAGCCGATCGTGCTGCGGCCGCTGCCCGGCCTGCCGGTAATCCGCGACCTGGTGGTGGACCTGAGCCAGTTCTACAAGCAGTACCGCTCGATCAAGCCCTACCTGATCAACACCGATCCCGAGCCGGAAATCGAACGCCTGCAATCGCCCGCGGAGCGCGCCGAACTGGACGGCCTCTACGAATGCATCCTGTGCGCCTGCTGCTCCACCGCCTGCCCGTCGTTCTGGTGGAACCCGGATAAGTTCGTCGGCCCCTCCGGCCTGCTGCAAGCCTACCGTTTCATCGCCGACACCCGCGACCAAGCCACCGCCGAACGCCTCGACGACCTGGAAGACCCCTATCGGCTGTTCCGCTGCCACAGCATCATGAACTGCGTCGATGTCTGTCCGAAGGGGCTCAATCCCACCGGCGCGATCGGGCGGATCAAGGAAATGCTGGTCAAGCGCACGGTATGAACGACTTCAACCGCTTGCGCTGGCATTCGCGGCGCGGGATGCTGGAACTGGACATCCTGCTGGCGCGCTTCTGGGAACAATTCGGCGATAGGCTTTCCGGCGAAGACGGGAACGAATTGGAAAAACTGCTGGAATACGAAGACAACGATTTGCTGGAACTGGTTCTCGACAACAAAACTGACGAGACCGCCAGCCGAGTGCTACAAATGCTGAGGGCGGCGTGATTTTCCTCTCCCTAACCCTCCCCCGCACGCGGGAGAGAGTTGGAGAGAGGGCGGTTGCGCCCCTGCAAAATAACGGAGGTAAAAAATGACTGAACGCAAAGCCACTCTCAAAATCGGCGACACCGAAATCGAGCTGCCGATCCTGTCCGGCACCAGCGGCCCCGACGTGATCGACATTCGCGCGTTGGGCAAGCACGGCTATTTCACCTACGATCCCGGCTTCCTCTCTACGGCCAGTTGCAGTTCGAAAATCACCTTCATCGACGGCGACCAGGGCGTCCTGCTGTATCGCGGCTACCCCATCGAGCAGCTGGCGGAGCGCGCCGATTTCATGGAAGTCTGCTACCTGCTGCTGTACGGCCAGTTGCCCACCGTGGAGCAGCGCGCCAAGTTCGACAAGACGGTGCGCTCGCACAGCATGGTGCACGACCAGATCAACAATTTCTTCCGCGGCTTCCGCCGCGACGCCCACCCGATGGCGGTGATGGTCGGGGTGGTCGGTGCGCTGTCGGCGTTTTACCACGATTCGCTGAGCATCGCCGACGCCCGTCACCGCGAGATTTCGGCCTTCCGCCTGCTCGCCAAATTGCCGACCATCGCCGCGATGAGCTACAAGTACAACGTCGGCCAGCCCTTCGTCTATCCCAAGAATGCATTGTCCTATGCGGAAAATTTCCTGCACATGATGTTCACCACGCCGTGCGAGGATTACGTGCTGAACCCGGTGATGGTGCGCGCGATCGACCGCATCTTCACGCTCCACGCCGACCACGAGCAGAATGCCTCGACCTCGACGGTGCGCCTGGCCGGATCGAGCGGCGCCAACCCATTCGCCTGCATCGCCGCCGGTATCGCCTCGCTGTGGGGGCCGGCGCACGGCGGCGCCAACGAGGCGGTGCTGTCGATGCTGGAACAGATCGGCGACGTGGAAAACATCCCGAAATTCATTGCCCGCGCCAAGGACAAGAGCGACCCGTTCCGCTTGATGGGCTTCGGTCACCGCGTCTACAAGAACTTCGATCCGCGTGCTGCGCTGATGCGCAAAACCTGCCACGAAGTACTCAACGAACTGGGGGCGCACGACGACCGCCTGTTCCAGATCGCGCTGGAACTGGAGCGGATTGCGCTGGAAGACAGCTATTTCATCGAGAAGAAACTCTACCCCAACGTCGATTTCTATTCCGGCATCGTGTTGCGCGCGGTCGGCATCCCGACCAACATGTTCACCGCGATCTTCGCCATTTCGCGCACCATCGGCTGGATCACCCAATGGAACGAAATGATTTCCGACCCGGAACAGAAGATCGGCCGTCCGCGCCAGCTTTACCTGGGGCCGGAGAAACGCGACTGGAAATAGCGGTATAGGGTGGGTACAGCTTTACCATAACCACGCGGATTAACATTGTGGGCAAAAACTTGAACCGCAGAGGACGCGGAGGACGCAGAGGAAAAACGGGTTTTACTCCGCGTCCTCTGCGGTGAAAAACAATTTGTCGATGTGAGTGCATAAATATAAGGAGGAGACGATGAGCACCATGAAAGACCTGCTGGGAAACTCCTATCTGTCCGGCGGCAATGCCGCGTTCATCGAGGAGATTTACGACAGCTACCTGGAAAACCCGGCCAGCGTGACCGAAGAGTGGCGCGCCTGGTTCGAGCGCCTGCAACAAACCAGCGGTAGCGTCACGCGCGACATCGCCCATGCGCCGATTCGCGCCTCCTTTATCCAGCGCGCCAAACAACCGCCCGCCGCCAGCCCGGTGCAAGCCTGCCACCCGCTGCTCGAGCACGAGCGCAAACAGGTCAAGGTGTTGGAGCTGATTACCGCTTACCGCTTTCTCGGGGTGCGCCACGCCACCGTCGATCCGCTGCAACGTTTCGAGCGCCCGGCGATCCCGGAACTCGATCCGGCGTACTACGGCTTCAGCGATGCCGACATGACCACGGAATTCAATATCGGCAACCTGATCGGCCCGGAAAAGGCCATGCTGGCCGAGATTCTGCAAATCCTGCGGCTCACTTACTGCGGCAATTTCGGTTCGGAATACCGCTTTATCAGCGACACCGAACAAAAAACCTGGTTGCAGCAGGAAATCGAAGGCTGCCGCGGGCGCATCACCTTTACCACCAACCAGAAACGCCTGATCCTGCAACGCCTGACCGCCGCCGAAACCCTGGAAAAATACCTGCATACCCGTTTCACCGGGCAAAAGCGCTTCTCGCTGGAAGGCGGCGAAACCCTGATCCCGCTGCTCGACCACCTGGTGCAACTGGCCGGCGAAAAAGGCGTGCAGGAAATGGTCATCGGCATGGCGCATCGCGGCCGCCTCAACGTGCTGGTCAACACCGTGTGCAAGCAGCCGGGCGAACTGTTCCAGGCCTTCGAAGGCGTTCACAACCATGAAGAACACGTCACCACCGGCGACGTGAAATACCACCAGGGTTTTTCCTCCGACATCGCCACGCCGGGCGGCGCGCTGCATCTGACGCTGGCCTTCAATCCGTCGCATCTGGAAATCATCAATCCGGTGGTGGAAGGCTCGGTGCGGGCGCGCCAGCTCCGCCGCGGCGACCTGGTCGGCGACCAGGTGATGCCGGTGCAGATCCACGGCGACGCGGCGTTTTCCGGCCAGGGGGTGGTCATGGAAACCCTGGCGATGTCGCAGGCGCGCGGCTTTTCCACCGGCGGGACGATCCACGTGGTGGTCAACAACCAGATCGGCTTTACCACCTCGGATACCCGCGACACCCGTTCCAGCCTGTATTGCACCGACATCGCCAAAATGATCGACGCGCCGATCTTCCACGTCAACGGCGACGATCCGGAAACCGTGCTGCTGGCGGTGGACATCGCGCTGGATTTCCGCATGAAGTTCCACAAGGACGTGGTGATCGACCTGATGTGCTTCCGCAAGCTCGGCCACAACGAGCAGGACGAGCCGATGGTGACCCAGCCGCTGATGTACAAGAAGATCGCCAAGCATCCCGGCACGCGCAAGGTGTATGCCGACCGCCTGATCGAACAGGGGGTGCTCGCGCCGGGCGAGCCGGAGAAGCTCATCGAGGATTACCGCAAGGCGCTCGACGCCGGGGTGATTCCGTCCCGTCCGGTGCTCACCAATTTCAAGCAGGCCTTCGCCACCTATTGGGCGCCGTTCAAAAGCTCGAACTGGAGCGCGCCGGCCGATACCGCAGTGCCGAAAAAAGACCTGAAGCGCCTGACCGGCAAGCTCACGACGGTGCCGGACAACTTCAAGCTGCATCCGCGCGTCGAAAAAATCCTCGCCGACCGTCAACTGATGGGCGAAGGCCAGCTCGCGCTCGACTGGGGCATGGCGGAAAACCTGGCCTATGCCACCCTGCTGGAAAACGGCTACGGCGTGCGCATCTCCGGCCAGGACAGCGGCCGCGGCACCTTCTTTCACCGCCACGCCGTGCTGCACGACCAGAATCGCGAAAAATGGGATGCCGGCGAGTATATCCCGCTACAGAACATCGCCCCGGATCAGCCGCATTTCCTGGTGATCGACGCACTGCTGTCGGAAGAGGCGGTGCTCGGTTTCGAATACGGCTACTCCACCGCCGAACCCAATCACCTGGTGATCTGGGAAGCCCAGTTCGGCGATTTCGCCAACGGCGCGCAAGTGGTGATCGACCAGTTCATCTGCGCCGGCGAAACCAAGTGGGGACGCCTGTGCGGGCTGGTGATGATGCTGCCGCACGGTTACGAGGGGCAGGGGCCGGAGCATTCCTCGGCACGCCTGGAGCGCTACCTGCAACTGTGCGCCGAGTACAACATGCAGGTGTGCGTGCCCAGCACTCCGGCGCAGATGTTCCACATGCTGCGCCGCCAGATGATCCGCCCCTACCGCAAGCCGCTGATCATCATGAGTCCGAAGAGCATGTTGCGCCACAAGGAATCGGTTTCCTCGCTCGACGACCTGGCCAACGGCGGTTTCCAGCCGCTGATCCCGGAAAGTGAAAAAATCGAGCCGAAATCGGTCAAACGCATCGTGGTGTGCTGCGGCAAGGTGTATTACGATCTGCTGGCGGAACGGCGCGACCGTGGCCTCGACAATGTCGCGATCCTGCGGGTGGAACAGCTTTATCCCTTCCCCCACGAGGAATTCGCCGTCGAGATGAAGCGCTACAACAAAGCCACGGAAATCGTCTGGGCTCAGGAAGAACCCAAGAACCAGGGCGCCTGGTATGCGATTCAGCATTACCTGCGCCAGCACATGAAACCCGAGCAGACCTTGGCCCTCTCCAGCCGCAAATCGTCGGCGTCGACGGCGGTGGGCTACCTGGCTGAACACCTGGAACAACAGAAGGTGCTGGTCAAACGGGCGTTGGGAATTTAATTTATGAGAGGCTAGAGACTAGTAAAAACCTGGCGCTTTGCGCCAGACAAAATCACTAGTCTCTAGCCTCTAAATCAAGGAGACAATATGCTAATCGAAGTCAAAGTCCCGGCACTGTCCGAATCCGTATCCGAAGCCACCCTGCTGGCTTGGCACAAAAAACCCGGCGAAGCGGTCAAGCGCGGCGAAAACCTGATCGACATCGAAACCGACAAGGTGGTGCTGGAAATGCCCGCACCGCAGGACGGCGTGTTGAGCCAAATCGTCAAAGGCGACGGCAGTCTGGTTGCCAGCGGCGAAGTGATCGCGATGATCGACAGCGCCGCCCAGGCCGCTGCGCCCGGCGTAGCGCCCAAAGCCGCTGCGACTAAAGTCGCCGCCGAAGCGGTATTGAGCCCGGCAGCGAGCAAGATCGCCGCCGAGAACGCCGTCGATACCGCCAAGATCGCCGGTAGCGGGCGCGGCGGACGGGTCACCAAGGGCGACGTGCTGACGGCCGTCCAGGCCGCTCCGCCAGCCGTGTCCGCAGTGCCAGCGACGGCCAAGGCAGCGCCGGCTCCCTTGCCTTCTCCGCAGGTCGAGGTTCCCGCCAGCCTCGGCGAGCGTCCCGAGCAGCGCGTGCCGATGACCCGCTTGCGCGCGCGCATCGCCGAACGCCTGATCCAGTCGCAGCAGACCGCGGCGATCCTCACCACCTTCAATGAACTCAACATGGCGCCGGTGATGGAACTGCGCAACCGCCACAAGGATCGCTTCGAGAAGGAGCACGGCGTCAAGCTCGGCTTCATGTCGTTCTTCGTCAAGGCGGCGGTGCAGGCGCTGAAGAAATACCCGGTGGTCAACGCCAGCGTGGACGGCAGCGACATCGTCTACCACGGCTACTTCGACATCGGCATCGCGGTGGGCAGCCCGCGCGGCCTGGTGGTGCCGATCCTGCGCGACTGCGACCGGCTGTCCTTCGCCGACATCGAACGGAAAATCGCCGAGTTCGCCGTCAAGGCCAAGGACGGCAAACTGACCCTGGAAGAGCTCACCGGCGGCACCTTCTCTATCACCAACGGCGGCACCTTCGGCTCGATGATGTCCACCCCGATCATCAACCCGCCGCAAAGCGCCATCCTCGGGATGCACGCCACCAAGGAACGCCCGGTGGTGGAAAACGGCCAGATCGTGATCCGCCCGATGATGTACCTGGCGATGTCCTACGACCACCGCATCATCGACGGCCGCGAAGCGGTGCTGACCCTGGTCGAGATCAAGGAAGCGCTGGAAGATCCGGCGCGGCTGCTGTTGGGGTTGTAATTCCATTTCACGATAGAAACCACCCTCTCCCGCGCTGTCGCGCTCCCCTCTCACGGGGCCCTCTCCCTAACCCTCTCCCACAAGTGGGAGAGGGAACAAACGCCCTCTCTCCCTTTGGGAGAGAGTTGGAGAGAGGGTTGGCGGGGGAGGAACTGGGGAAGAGAAAAAATTAGGAGCAACACATGAGCAAATCGTTTGACGTGGTAGTTATCGGCGGCGGCCCCGGCGGGTACGTGGCGGCGATCCGTTGCGCGCAACTCGGGCTCAACACCGCCTGCATCGACGAATGGCGGAACGACGAGGGCAAGCCCGCGCTGGGCGGCACCTGCCTGAATGTCGGCTGCATCCCTTCGAAAGCGCTGCTGGAATCCTCGGAAAACTTCGAGCGCATCGCCCACACTTTTCCCGCCCACGGCATCAGCGTCACCGGCGCGGCGATCGACATCGCGGCGATGCTGGCGCGCAAGGGCAAGATCGTCAAAACCCTGACCGGCGGCATCGAGATGCTGTTCAAGAAAAACAAGGTGACGCGCCTGCACGGCCATGGGCGCTTCGTCGGCAACGGCGACGAGGGAAACTGGCGCGTCGAGGTGGAAGCCGGCGACAAATCCGAGTTTCTCGAAGCGCGCCATGTCATCGTCGCCACCGGCTCGGCGCCGCGCCAACTGCCGATCGCGCCGTTCGACGGCGAGCGCGTGGTGGACAACAGCGGTGCGCTGTCCTTCAAGGAAGTCCCGGCCAAGCTCGGCATCATCGGCGCCGGGGTGATCGGGCTGGAACTGGGCAGCGTCTGGCGCCGGCTGGGCGCGGAGGTCACCGTACTGGATGCCGGCGTGGCTTTCCTGCCCGCCGCCG
>Ga0208566_1001063_pt1 | contig 16522 bp, 11 predicted proteins | sample PL_2010_150m_FD_184159 | JGI IMG/M metagenome (GOLD analysis project Ga0208566, IMG submission 184159) | Freshwater microbial communities from Powell Lake, British Columbia, Canada to study Microbial Dark Matter (Phase II) - PL_2010_150m... | ecosystem: Environmental > Aquatic > Freshwater >...
CCATAATACCGTGATTTTAGTTATATTTGAGGTAATGAATAAGATGAAAATCCACCACCATTGCAACAAGGTTGTTTTATCGGGAGGGACATTCCAGAATAAATACCTGCTGGAAGGGACAGAGAAAATGCTGACAGGATCAGGGTTTGAGGTCTATTCGCATCATCTTGTTCCGACCAATGACGGAGGGATCTCACTGGGACAGCTTGCAGTTGCAGCAAAAAGGAGGCAATTATCATGTGTTTAGGGATACCGGCAAAAATTATTTTCATTGACGATGAGATGGCCACGGTTTCGGTGGGAGGAGTGGAATATCCGGCCAGCCTGCAGCTGCTTCCAGGTGCCTCGGTGGGAGATTTTGTGATCATCCATGCCGGGTTTGCCATTGAGAAGGTTGATCTGAAGGAAGCCGAAGAAACCATCCGGATTATTCATGAAATAGAAAAAGTATCCCGGAACAATTCTTTATAAAATATGCGGTTTATCGATGAATACAGGGAAAGCGAACTGGTGCTCGGCATCGCGGAGAGCATACGGAAACGTTCAACACGTAACATCGTGCTGATGGAGGTTTGCGGTGGCCATACCATGGCTGTGCATAAATTCGGACTGCGTGAACTTCTCCCGGAAACAATCCGCCTGATATCCGGACCGGGATGCCCGGTTTGTGTTTCGGGTACCGGGTTTATAGATAATGTGGTGAAACTGGCGAAAATGCCGGGGAACATCATCGCCACCTATGGCGATCTTGTTCGGGTGCCCGGATCTTCCTCTTCCCTTGAACAGGAAAAAGGAACCGGCGCCGATGTGCGGTTTGTTTATTCGGTATTGGATTCCCTTGACATTGCACGCCGGAACCCGGACCGCACAATCGTCTTTCCGGGAATTGGCTTTGAAACTACCGCTCCGGCCACAGCTGCTGCAATTTTCCATGCACATAAGGAAGGGTTGCAGAATTTTAAGGTATTAAGTTCGCATAAGGTCATGCCGCCGGTGATGCGGGCACTGATCGATGAGGGAGTGAAGATCGACGGCTACATTGCCCCGGGACATGTAACAGCCATCACGGGGACGGAAATGTACCGACCGATCGTTGAAAAATATGGTTTGGGTATCGTCGTTGCCGGATTTGAACCGACAGATATCCTCCAGTCGATCAAAATGCTGGTTGCGCAGTTCGAAGACCACGATCCGAAAGTGGAGATCCAGTATTCGCGGGTGGTCAAACCCGAAGGGAACAGCATTGCAAGGAAACTGATGGACGAAATTTTTGAGCCCCGTGATGATCGCTGGCGTGGCATCGGTATGATCCCCGACAGCGGGTTAAAGATCCGCAGGAAATATCAATCTTTTGATGCGGAAAAACATTTTGAACTGCCGGAGACGGAAGAAACAGAACCAGCAGGATGTATCTGCGGGGAAGTATTGAAAGGATTGAAAATCCCGACCGATTGCCCGCTTTTTGCAGAGGTGTGTACGCCGGTCAACCCGGTTGGCGCCTGCATGGTGTCGAACGAAGGTACCTGCGCCGCGTATTACCGATACCGAAAATCAGAAGGCCATGGAAGATAAAATTCGTTTGCATCATGGCAGCGGTGGCTTGTTCATGCAGAAACTGATCCATGATCTTTTTCTAAAGCACTTTACGAACAAAACCATTCGATCTCTTACCGATTCTGCAATCCTATCCCTGAAACCCGGAAAGATCGCCTTTACGACAGACAGCTATGTGGTCGATCCTCTCTTTTTCCCGGGAGGCGATATCGGTAAGCTGGCCGTCTGCGGAACTGTCAATGACCTGGCCGTTTCCGGAGCTGTCCCACGCTATATTTCGTCATCCTTTATTCTAGAAGAGGGATTTGCACTGGCCGATCTCGAAACCATTGTAAAATCGATGGCGAAGGCAGCCAGGGAGGCAGGCGTGGTGATCGTGACAGGAGATACAAAAGTTGTTCCCAGGGGAAAAGCCGATAAGGTCTTTATCAATACGGCAGGAATCGGGTACATTGAAAGGAAGAATGTTCATATCAGCCAGGGGCGCAGAACCAAACCCGGCGACCTGGTACTGATCAATGGAACCATCGGGGATCATGGAATGACCTTGCTGAATGCGAGGGGCGATTTTCATTTTTCTTCAAGCCTGGAATCGGATTGCATATCCCTGACCAGCTTGATTCAACCGGTTCTGATGAATGCCGGAGGCATACGGTTTATGAGGGATGCAACGCGGGGCGGACTGGCAGCTGTGCTGTGTGAGTTTGCAGAAAAATCGGGATTCGGAATTGAGATCGATGAAACGAAGATCCCGGTAAAGCAGGAAGTGAAAGCGATGTGCGAGCTGCTGGGTTTTGATCCGTTAACCATTGCGAATGAAGGAAAGGTGGTATTGGTGGTTAACAAACTCCTGGGTGAAGAAGTGCTTGAGATCATGAAATGTAATAAAAAAGGAAAGAACAGCGCTGTGATCGGCAGGATCGTTGAAGATCATAAAAGGAAGGTGAGGCTCAGAACGTCGTCAGGCGGAAGCCGCTGGATCGATCTTCCGGCCGGTGACCAGCTTCCGAGGATATGTTAAATTGACATCGCCCGTCCCCCTCTCCTTCAGGAGAGGGGGTGCAGGGGGTGAGGTGAAAATGTTTTTTCATATGCATGAGTTATCTTTAGCAATGAGCCTTGTAGAACTGGCCGAATCGGAAACGATCAGGTCGGGTTCCTCTGCTATAATTTCTGTGGATGTATTAGTAGGAAGATTATCAGGCGTAGATCCGGAAGCCCTGAGGTTCATGCTGGACCTTTCAAAGAAGAATACCTTGCTCGATCATGCAGTGATTAATTTTGAACTGGTGGAAGGGAAGGGAAAATGCCGGGTGTGCCATCACGAATTTCCTGTCGATACCCTTGCTCCGGTTTGTCCGAGATGCAATGAGATATCTATAGAGGTTACAGGCGGCGACCAGCTACGGATCGTTTCGATGGAGGTCGAGTGAATTGGTGAATTGGTGAAGTGGTGAACTGGTGAGTTAACGAAGATGATTCCAAATTAGGTACCTTTATATTTTGAAATAGTAATTTGTACTTTATGTGCGAAACCTGCGGATGCGGCGAACCTGACGAATTCACTGTCAGAACCCCACAAGATCATCATCACGATCATGATCACCCTCATGATCACGTTCACGGACCGGAAACCCATACCCATGATCCTGCCGGTTCTCAAAGGAAAATATTGGATGTCAACAAGGATATCCTGTATGAGAACAACCTGGCAGCAGCAAGGAACCGCGGGTTTTTCGAAGGCAGGAAGATCCTCTGCTTCAACCTGGTCAGTTCACCGGGATCAGGAAAAACTACACTCCTGGAAAGAACTATCCTGGCATTGAAGGATGAGGTGAAAATAGCCACCATAGAAGGCGACCAGCAGAGTCTCATCGATGCCGAACGTATCCAGGAAACCGGGACCCCGGTCATCCAGGTCAATACAGGTATGGGTTGCCACCTCGATGCCAGGATGGTTGGTAAAGCCATGAACGAACTGCCCATTGCAGAACATTCCATCTTATTCATCGAAAATGTAGGAAACCTCGTTTGCCCGGCCTTGTTCGACCTTGGGGAATCGAAACGGATCCTGATCATGAGTGTTACAGAAGGTGACGACAAACCCCTGAAATACCCGGCCATGTTCCGGTCGGCTCATCTGTGCATCCTCAATAAGACGGATCTACTGCCGTATGTGAGTTTCAGCGTGGAAAAGGCCATTCAGAATGCATCCGCAATAAATCCTGCCCTGGAATTTATTCAACTTTCAGCCACCACCGGTGATGGAGTTGATGCCTGGTTGGACTACTGCAGGAAACTGGTACAGTGAATGGTGAGTGGTGAGTGGTGAGTGGTGAATGGTGAATCCTTAATACCTATTGCCTGATGCCTACTGCCTTGTTTTGAACTGCAAGGAATGCTAGTTGTATAATTCCTCTCCCGCCGGAACTTTAATTTTATCAAAAATATTCTACCTTTGAATAAAGAATGGAATTTAATTTTGTTAGATGAATCTTTTGTTGACACCTTGCAGATGAAGTCTTGTTTCATTCTCCTTTTTATGGCTTTTATTCCTTTCTTTGGGTATGGGGAAGGAACGAAGCAATTGTTACCGGATTCAACAATATCCGAAGCAGGACTTTATTTTGATAATTCTCCCGGAAGTGTTTACACAAAATTTGGCATCATCAATTGCCCGGTGAATAACAGGTTATGTATTCACATCAAGAATGCAGGGGAATCCATTCTGTTTGGCCTTAACGCATCCGGTTATGCTGTACCCTTCAATTTGAGAAAACCGAATGGAACCGTAGCGCTCACAGGCATCTGTCCATCTGCCCCGGGGCAAACAGGATTCATCCGGTATTATCACCAGGCAATAGTCGGTCCTTTTCCTTTGCAGGGCGGTTATACGCCTTTCGCATACCTTATCACCAGTATCGCTGACACGGGGGATTATTATTTTGAACTCTTCAATCTGCCCACTTATACCACCCCGATATTTGACTTTTGGGATTTTCAGGTTGTTTCTGGGCAACATTCTCCGGCGATTATGGCTGACACTATCAACGGCCGGGTCTGGTCCTCTTCATGGCAGTTATATGCCGCACTGGGCTATCCTTATCAACCCTTTAATGGAAAATTTTATGTTTATTCCGATGATGGCATCGTAACGAAACTGGCTTTCAGCGATGCACATGTCGGAGCCGTCACTATTTTTTGTAATCCTTATGGATGTCTGAATACCGGGAATTTCAATTCCGACCGGCAATCCAAAAATTCTAACACATTCACCGTTTTTCCTGCCATTGCACAATATAAGGTATTCCTTAATAATCCGGACCCTACCATTTATCCCAGCGGAGTTTACGGGCACATTACAGGAACTCCTTATATGACGCCGGATCCAAATTATCCACCCTGTAGTTCGGAAAAATATATTATAGTAAATGTGGATAAAGCGGGGAGTGTTGAAGTGGATATCTCTTTTCCATATGGGGGCTCATCCACAACCGTCATATTGTATGCGCCTGTCATTCCGGGAACCAATAATATTCCATGGAACGGCTTGGATGGGTTGGGAAACCAGGTGCCTGACGGCACTTTGATCTCCATCGTTGTCAGGTATGTGAATGGATTAACCAACTTACCTATCTGGGACCAGGAGCAAAATCCTCAGGGTTTTATTATATCCCTTGTCAGGCCTGCGAGCGCTTCAGGGGTGGTTCCGCTGACCTATTGGGATGATACCCAGTTAATCCCATCAGGATACGGAGGATCAGGGGATTGTTATTACCCTCCGCAATCTGCAAATTTAACAGGATGTATTCCCGGTTCATTACCCGGTTATTCAGGATGTCATCCATGGAATCCGAATGGACCTGATTGTCATGACAAAATGATCAATACCTGGTGGTACGGAAGTACCAGCACAGCTTCATTTACTGCCTCATTCTTCAGCACACCCCCGGTCGCAATAGGACACGGTGCATCGCATTGCGGACCGGGAATTGATACTCTTCATGCAACCGTCCTTCCAGGTGAGACCGTGGACTGGTATGCAACAGTTACGGGTGGAATACCTTTATTATCAGGGGATACAACATTTATTACTCCTTTCATCAATACTACCACAACCTATTATGCGGAAGCAAGGAATGATTCCTCTGCATGCCTGAGTCCTTCACGGACCCCCGTCGTTGCTGCCATTTTCCCCCTTCCGGTTCCTAAAATCACCGGCCCTGTAACAGTATGTATGTTGTCGGACAGTAATATTTATGTTACAAAGCCCGGAATGACCAACTACATCTGGATTGTCTCTCCGGGAGGGACAATTACCGCAGGTAGCGGGACAAATGTAATTATGGTTACATGGAATGTCCCCGGCGGGCAAGTTGTGAGTGTGAACTACACGACCCCTGACGGCTGTACAGCAACCGATCCGGCAATATACAATGTCACCGTTATTCCACCTCCTGAGCCGACCATCACAGGAAGCAACATCCTTTGTATAAATTCCGATACTGCTGATTATATTACAGAAACCGGGATGACGGATTATTATTGGAATATATCAACCGGCGGCGCCATCATCAACGGACAAGGGACAAACGAGGTGCAAGTAACATGGAATACCATAGGTACTCACTGGATTACGGTGACTTATAGGGATATGTATGGTTGTGTACCTCTTTTACCTGCAGTTTTATATGTAACTGTAGATCCTCTGCCCGATCCTGCCGGTCTCATCAACGGACCCACCCCGGTTTGTGCCGGGACCAATGGTGTTGAATATTCCGTAGCTCCTGTATCCAATGCTTTGACTTATTCCTGGACACTTCCCTTTGGAGCAACCATCGTATCGGGGGCCGGGACACGCTCGATCATAGTGAACTTTTCTACGGATGCCATTTCGGGAGATATTACTGTTTACGGGACCAACCTATGCGGGAACGGAGCTCCCTCACCTCCGTTCACCGTGACCGTATTTCATTCGCCTGTTGCTTATGCAGGACCCGATAGCTTTACATGCACGGGAACCCCCTTCACCGTGTCCATGGCTTCTGCTTCCAATTACAGTAGTATATTATGGTTGACGAATGGGGGAGGAGTTTTAACGGATATTATGACTTTGACCCCAACATACATTCCTGCTATCGGTGAAACAGGTCCTGTGATATTAACCCTGACAGCTACCGCGGGAAATTCATGTCCTTCGACAACCGATTCCATGACACTGACGATATCAAAAGCGCCGGAAGCGGATGCAGGACCTGACCTGTCCGTCTGCGGAGCACAGCCGGTTATCATTTCCGGATCAAGTGCTTCAAATGAAGTGTCATTATTATGGTCGACCAACGGCGCCGGGTATTTTGATGATCCTGCACTATTACACCCTCTCTATACACCGGATCCGGGAGACCTGATCAATGGACAAATTATCCTTTCGTTGATTGCGTCAGGAACCGGATCTTGTCCTTCTGACACAGCGAAAATGGTGTTGATCCTCATCAAACCGGCCAGTTTGAATCCTGGTCCTGACGACTCTGTTTGCCAGGGTACATCTTTTACAGTTACCGGTGCGTCTGCTCAGAATTATCTTTCCCTTTTCTGGACACATAATGGAAAGGGCACATTGACCGGGGCTTCCACTTTGACGCCCAATTATTTTCCTGGCGTTGGGGAAACAGGAACAGTGATCCTGACATTGACCGCTATTCCTGTTCTTCCCTGCCTTGCTGACTCAGGTCATAGGAGCCTGATGATCTCAAAGGTCCCGGTTTGTGATGCGGGACCAGATCAATATATTGACTATGGCGCATCAACGACCTTATCAGGTAATGCTGAAGGCGGGTCAGGCTCCTATGCATATAATTGGGAACCGATTTCACTGCTGAATGGATCTGCTTCGGAACATCCGGTGACAGTGGCAATGACCGGGGATGCCACATTCATTCTTCAGGTGACGGACATCCTCACAGGGTGCAGTAGCTCAGATAGTGTAACGATAAGGGTTAAACAAAAGAAAAATGAAGAAGACTGTATTGTTATTCACAATGTGATAACCCCTAACGGAGATGATGTAAATGACACCTGGATCATAGATTGCATCGAGGATTTCCCGGATAATAATGTCGAAATATTCAACCGCTGGGGAGACAAGGTCAATGCATTTGAGAACTATGATAATACTAACCGGGTTTGGAAAGGGACAAACTACAAAGGTGAACTTTTACCTGACGGAACCTACTTCTATGTTTTGAAAATCAAGAATGGAGGGACAAGGACGGGTTGGGTGCTGATCCGTGCCGGTAATAAATAAAGAGAGTTTATTGGTGGTATTTTTTTGAGGTGAATGGGAATGAACTTGATTTACGATTTCAGATTGAATTTTTTGATTTAGGATCTACGATTTTTATTTTTATTTACTTGTGAAAAAATTGATTCTGATTTGTCTTGTTATTGTATCGTCAGCCTTGCATGCCCAGCAGGATGCATTGTTTACCCAATACATGTACAATAAGCTCGAGTTCAATCCGGCCTATGCGGGAAGCAGCGAAGTTTTCTCCCTGAATATGATATACCGGTTCCAATGGGTCGGTATTGAGGGTGCGCCGAGGACGTTTGCATTTACAGTCCACACGCCTTTGAGAGATCCACACATCGGGCTCGGGTTGTCTGCTTACCGCGATGAACTTGGTCCTTCGGTCGATTATAATGTAATGGGGACTTTTGCCTACCGGATCATCTTCCCATCTTCCAAGCTTTGTTTCGGGATATCCGGTGGCATAAAATATTTCGCTATCGACTGGAACGCTTTGAATCCCAAAGATGCCGGAGATATCGAATTGACCAGCCAGGTCAATAACAAGGTCGTTCCGGATGCTGACTTCGGCATTTATTACTATGGAAAACGGTACTATGCAGGATTATCATCAAAACATCTGCTGGAGAACCAGGTTGATGTATCCAGTGCACCTTCCGATGGAAAGCTCAACTTTACACGGTTGCTTCGTCATTTTTACTTAATGTCCGGCGTGGTCATTCCCTTATCCAAGGATATAGTATTCACACCATCAGCATTGCTTAAATATGTTCAGAATGCTCCCTTGCAACTTGATGTTAACGCCAGCTTTGTGCTCAATGGTATTCTGACATTGGGCGCTTCCTATCGTACAGACAATGCAATTGGGCTACTGATAGAAATATATTTGCCGAAAGGATTCTCTATTGGATATTCATACGATATCTGGTTCAATGCTTTGCAGGCAAGTAACCAGGGTTCTCACGAGATCCGGCTGGGGTACGACTTCGACCTCTTCGGTAAGAACCGTATGCTTTCTCCCAGGTATTTTTAACATATTAACAGCTATATCATTTGAACAAGCGTATCCTCATATCCACCTTGGTCATTACCGCGGTTTTATCCACACAAGCTTCAGGACAGGTTAAGAATGCCAAAAGGGAGATTACCCTTTACAATTATGCAAAAGCGGTCACACTGCTTCAAAAGGCATTAAAAAGGAACAAGGAAAAGACGAAACGTGAAGCTACCCTTCTTCTGGCAGATTGTTATCGCAGGCAGAACGACATGCTGAATGTGAAAGAATGGTATGCAAAAGTCGTAACTCTTGGAAATATCGAACCGGTCAACTATTATTATTACGCACAGGCCTTAAGGTCTTGCGGTGATTATCCCAAAGCGAGGAGAATATTCCTCCTGTATGACTCAATCGCTCCACAGGAACACCGGGGCAGGATTTTTGCCGGTTATTGCGACAGTGCAATTGCCTGGAGTGACAAAGCTCCTTCCGTCGAAATTAAAAATGCAAAGACCCTCAATAGTAGCCAATCCGATTTTGGTGCGGTCTTGTATGATATTGGCATCATGTTCGCGAGTGACCGGATATTGTCAAGGCAGGAGGGTAAAACATATGGCTGGACTGGAAATAATTACCTTCGTCTTTTTTGTTCGGTACCGTCTCACGATGAAGATTTTTACGATGATTTCTGTCCACCGGAACCCGCCCCTGATGTGTTCAATCAAGGATGGCATGACGGACCCGTGAGCTTCAACAAGAACTTTACCGAAGTTTTTATGAACCGGACCATTCTTTATAAAGATAAAGGCAAGAAAGACCCTGACAATATACGGACCCACCTGTTAAAGATTTTTACAGCCTCCAGGAAACAGGACAAATGGTCAAAACCCGAACCTTTTTTCCTCAACAGTAATGATTATTCGGTAGGGCATCCGGCGCTCTCACCGGACGGACAAACACTCTGCTTCGCATCCGATATACAAGGCGGGTATGGCGGAACGGATCTTTATATGTGCACCATGGATGGAGGAAAATGGAGCAAGCCGGTGAACCTGGGGCCGATTGTCAATACGTTCGGCAATGAGATGTTCCCGTTCCTGGCTAAAAATGGAGATCTTTACGTTGCTTCCGATGGACTACCCGGTTACGGTGGACTTGACCTGTTCGTCACCCGGAAAATCAACGGGAAATGGAGCAGTCCTGAAAACCTCGGGTTCCCTTTAAACTCCTCGTATGATGACTTTGCCCTGATCCTCGCCAGGGATAGCTCTTCAGGATTATTCAGCTCAAACCGTCCGGGAGGTATAGGGATTGATGATATCTATTCCTTTAAAAAGATCCGGATCATCCCAACACAACGGATAATAGCAACTTTTGTTTCCGGCTACGTCAAAGATAAAACGACCAAAGAACCTATTCCGGTAGCAACGGTATTCCTTGTTGAAGGAGGAACAGGCCGGGCTCTTGTCATTAAAACCAATGTTAACGGTTATTTTAAAACTACTGTTAAAAAAGGTAAATCCTATACCGTTAAGGCGATCCAAACAGGTTATATAGAGGATTGTTTTCTGTTCGGTTTTGATACTTTGAACAGGCAAAACGATCTTTCTTTACCAAGGGATTTATTACTGGATAAGTTAGAGGTCAATAAAACTTTCCGGTTAGAAAACATCTATTATGATTTTGATAAATGGAATATCCGGAAGGATGCAGAACCCTCCCTCGATAACCTGGTCAGGCTCATGAAAGAAAACCCTGTCAATATTGAATTAAGCTCACATACCGATTGCCGGGGTTCCATCGGATATAACCAGGTTCTTTCGCAAAAACGCGCCGAATCAGCCGTCAATTATATTGTTCTCAAGGGAATCGACCCTGACCGGATCACTGCAAAAGGCTATGGTAAATCACAATTGCTAAATAAGTGCAATTGTGCAATAGATGTTCAATGCAACGAACCCGAACACCAGCTCAACCGGAGAACCGAGTTCAGGATCTTATCCTGGATCGGGGATAAGTCGAATAGTTACTCTTCTCCCGGCAATTTCAGGGAAGGTGATATGCTCGAGATACAAAAGCTTCCGGCTGATTTTTTCAGAAACTGCATTAAAAAGTTTTAATTATGAATTACCCGCCTACCGCATATCAATAACCTCGACCCCGGGGAATTTTGATTTATCGAACGTGAAATCTGCCGCCGTAATCGGCAGGTCCGTTTGGTATTTCGTGATCTTGTAAGTGAAGATATTCCCGCTCTTGTCGTACAGCATAAAACTTTTAACCTGCTTTTTTACCTTATCCACCACAAGAATGGCCTTCGTGAAATTCTTGATGACATTCGGAATAAGTTCGACGCTCGCTTCATTCGGATCCGTTGCCGACCGGTCTCTTAGCATCTTTGATTTATAGCTGGCATTGTATGAACTCAATAATTTTGAAGGAGTCAGGGCTTCGTCTTTATTGTCAAGATCATTGATCTGAACCTCATTGGATTCCTTCAGGTAAGTCCAGATAATTTTTCCATCACAGATCACTTCCTGTCCTGCTGCCTTCAGGCGGTATTTATCTCCGTAAAGGGTAAGGGTTCCGATCTTCACCTCGTTGATCTTCGCTTGTTTGTTTTCCATGGTATAGGAAAAATCGGCACGGATCGATTTATAGGATTTCGTCTTTGCGCTTACCTCATCAAGCAATAGGATCGCTTTTGTATCCTTGGTCTGGCTGAAAACCGGTAAGACCAGTATCATCATTAATGCAATAAATAAACTTTTCATAAAAAGAATATTATTATTTGATATTTGTGCTTTCCTCCTGATTTTTTTCACCACATTAGGCACAATAGGCCACATTAGTTTATTTCAAGTTTTTTAATTCTATTGTGCACTAATGTGACTATTGTGGTGAAAATAAAATTGATTTCGTTATAATTCACCCAAGTCCCTTAGATGAATCTCGAGTTGTGTGAGATCCTTGTACCTTACATCACGGGCTTTGCTTCCTTCAAACGGGCCCACGATCCCAGCCGATTCCAGCTGGTCGATGATCCTTCCTGCGCGGTTATAACCCAGTTTGAGTTTCCTTTGCAGCAGGGAAGTGGAACCCTGTTGATTCTGAACAATGAGGCGTGCTGCCTCTGCAAACAATTCATCCCTTGAATCCGGATCGAATTCCTTGCTGCCTATTGGTTCATCCTCGTTGAATTCAGGAAGATGGAAGGCATCCGGATACCCTCTCTGGCAGCCGATGTAATCGGTGAGTGTTTCAATTTCCGGTATGTCAACAAAGGCACCTTGGAGGCGGATCAGGTCACTCCCGGTGGAAAGGAGCATATCGCCCCGGCCAACCAGTTGATCGGCACCCCCGGTATCGAGGATCGTCCGGGAGTCGATCTTGGAAATGACCCGGAATGCAATACGTGCCGGGAAATTCGCCTTGATAGTACCGGTGATGATGTTTACGGATGGCCGCTGGGTAGCGATCACAAGGTGGATTCCGACCGCCCTTGCCAGCTGGGCAAGCCGGGTGAGCGGCGTTTCGATCTCCCTTCCTGCCGTCATGATCAGGTCGGCAAATTCATCCACCACCAGGATCAGGTAGGGGAGGAAGCGATGATCGTGTTCAGGATTCAATTTGCGTGAAATGAATTTTTCATTGTATTCTTTGATGTTCCTGACCTGGGCGCTTTGCAGAAGGTCATAACGGTTGTCCATTTCAATGTTCAGCGAGTTGAGTGTCCGGATGACTTTCTTGGTATCTGTGATAATGGCTTCATCCGAATCGGGAAGCTTGGCAAGGAAATGCCGCTCGATCTTGGAGAAGAGCGACAACTCCACTTTTTTCGGGTCCACCATCACGAACTTGATCTGTGACGGGTGTTTTTTATAAAGCAGAGAAGTGATGATGGTATTCAAACCCACAGATTTTCCCTGCCCGGTGGCTCCTGCCATAAGGATATGGGGCATCTTGGCCAGGTCGACGATGTAGGTTTCGTTGGAAATGGTCTTTCCCAATGCCAATGGCAGTTCGAAGGTGGTGTTCTTAAAACGTTCGGAAGCCAGCAACGACCTCATCGAAACGGTTTCTGGATTTTTATTGGGGACTTCGATGCCGATGGTTCCTTTTCCCGGGATGGGCGCAATGATTCGAATACCAAGCGCAGAAAGGCTTAAGGCAATATCATCTTCCAGGTTCTTGATCTTCGAGATGCGTACCCCGGCTTCCGGGACAATCTCATAGAGTGTTACCGCCGGACCGATGGTGGCCTTGATCTTGTCGATCTTTATCGAATAATTGTTAAGGGTCTGAACGATCCTGTTCTTGTTGGCTTCGAGCTCCTCTTTGTTGACGTTGATCTCATCTCCTCCATAATCCTTCAGGAGATCAAGATGTGGAGATTTATAGTTGGGCAGGTCAAGGGTCGGGTCGTATTTCGTATCCATTCCTAAGTGAACCTTTCCGTCGGCGACGTCTGTTTCCGCAACAGGCTCTTCTACAGGTTTCTCGATCTGCAACTCAATATTACTGGTTTCCGTTACTTTCTCTTTCACGGGTTTGGGTTCTTCTTCCACCTGCAGTTCCGATGTCACCGCTTCTTCCGGGTCGCGGAGTGCTTCCGGGATAAACTGGTTCCCTCCAGCATTTTCTTCCTGCTCAACTTCCTTTTCTTCATCCGGAACCTGGTCATCAGCTAAAATATCCGGGTGGGCTTCCGATACGGGGATTTCTGTTCTTTCCTTCTTCTTAAACCAGCGGAAAGGGACATTGAAGGAAAGAATAAGAAAACTGAGTAAGACAAAACCCAGCAGGAGGATCAACCCGGAATAACCGAGAAAATCCTGCAGGAACTTATTCATCTCCAATCCATAAACCCCGAAAAGGATGTCATCTCCTGGAAAGATCACGCTGAGTGCAACCGGGGTCCAAATGAGCCCGAAAAATGAATATTTCAGCGTTCTGACCAGCGGGAGTACGTTAACCTTGAGGAGAAACTTCATCCCGGCAACGAACATGATCAATACAAAGAGGAATGAGGCTACACCGAACCATTCGGATATGAAGAGGTAAGCCATGAGGGCTCCGATCTTCCCGACCCAGTTTTCCGGGGTTTTATTTTCCAGGAAATGGTTCAGTGTAAAATTGGAGAAAACCTTGCTGGAGAAATCGAAATCTACTTTCCAGGTCTGTGTATAGGAGGCAAATGCAAGAAACAGATAAAGGGAAAACAAAAGAAAGAACAAGCCAATCACCCTGAGATACCGTTCATCTAAAGGTTTCCTGGGCTTCTTTTCCCTTTTCGGTTTTCCCGGCTTCTCAGGCTTCTTTTTTCTCGCAGGCTTTTCAGGTTTTTTTATGTCCTGATTTTCCGGTACTTCTTCCTTAGTTTCCTGCCTGAATGTATTTGCCCTCAGCGGATTGGTCTTCTTTCCCATGGATATTCCTTACAGTATTATTGGCCACCTCCGAATTTGCTCTTCAATTCCTCCTGTGTTGTCAGGGTGTAATCAGCAGGGATCTCGAAATCTTTAGCGGAAACTGCCTTTTTTTCGACACTCGTAGCGCTGAGTTTCATGGTGATCTGTGGAGTCTTTATGATGAACTCCAACATGACACCATTGATATCTTTATACAGGGAGTTGTCGAAATTTGCATCTTTACCACCGATTTCTTCCGAGAACCAGACTTCAAATGTCGTTTTTACGCCATCTTCATCGGATGTCACGATGGCCTTCTTGCAATTATACCCGGCGATGTTTTTCGTATCATTCGTAACATTTACGGTTCCTTTCGGTTGTTCTGCATTTGCCTTTTCGATTTCCTGTTTGTTCTGCTTGATGGCAAATTTCTGCCCCATCATATTGATCAGCGCCACCTTGGTTTTCGCAACATAATCCAGGATCTCTACCGTTGTTCCTCCGCCAACGTTCATCTCTGTACGGGCTTTGGAGCCTTTCACGGAAACCGTCATCACCTTCGGAAACATGTTAAGTTGTGCTTCACTGAATTTGCTGTCGGGATAGGAGATCTTGTAGGTGATCACTCCGTCGAAGGGTTTTCCTGCCACCAGGGCTGAGGATATAATAAATAAAAGGATAAAAGTCAACGAACTTTTCATGATGATTTTCTTCATTTTATAGGATTTTAAAGGTTTACGATCTGGCTTCAGTCAGGAAGCAAAGTTATTTTATTTTACAATTCTCAACAATTTGTTCCAGCGGATTTTTCCGTCGAACAAAGTCTTGTTCGGATCCAATGAGAGCCATACAAAGACCGCTTTTCCGACAACATGATCTTCCGGAACAAAACCCCAGTAACGTGAATCGGCCGAATTGTGACGGTTATCGCCCATCATCCAGAAATAATTCATTTTAAAGGTGTAGCTGGAACATTCCTTTCCGTTTACAAAGATCCTGCCTTCTTTTTCTTCCAGCTTATTTCCTTCAAAAACGCCAATGATCCTGCGGTAAAAACAGATGTTGTCCTTGTTAATAGTCACCGTCACCCCCTTTTTGGGAACTGTTATCGGCCCGAAATTATCCACATTCCAGCGGTAGGCAGAATCGAAGGGGAAGATATCCGGATCCCAATAGCCGGCAGGCCGCAGAATAGGCTCGATGGATTTGACATTACTATATTGTTTCAGGCTTTCCAATGATTCGTCAGAGAGGGTCAACTCATAATTTCCGTTGTTATCTGTAGGAGCGTTTTCCGTGATATCCAGCTTTTCAAAATTACGTGTATTGATCGAGGTTCCATCGGTACGTACCAGGTATTTGAATTGACGTTTACCCGGGTTCTGCTCTTCTTTCCCATTGATCAGCACCTTACGATGCACGATCCGGATCACGTCCCCCGGGATACCGATGCAGCGCTTGATAAAATTCTCACGCTTGTCGACCGGCCTTGCAATAATATCCCCGAAATAACTTTTGTTGTTCCATACGGCATCTCTTCCGAACTGCCTGACTAACTGGTAATAGCTCATATTGCTCTGGAACTTGGTTGCAAGGGTGTCTCCGTCCGGGTAGTTAAACACCACCACGTCCATATTCTTGATCTTTTGAAGTCCCGGGAAGCGGTAATACGGCAACTCCAGCCATTCCACATAAGATTTGGTGGCTTCTGTGAGAGGAAGTGTATGGTGCACAAATGGAAAGGAGAGAGGCGTATTGGGAACCCGCGGGCCAAAATTGACTTTGCTGACAAAGAGGTAATCACCCACGAGCAATGTCTTTTCCATTGAAGAAGTGGGTATCGTATAAGCTTCGATCAGGAAGATACGGATGATACTGGCAGCGATTACGGCAAAAATGATGGCATCCACCCATTCCCGGACAACGGTTTTTTTGATCACGGGCCTTTTCGCCGGATCGAGGTACGTTTCTTTTTTCGAAAATCCCAGGTAGGGGAGGTAAGCGAATGGAAACAGCACGCCCAGTGCCTGGGCGCCGAGATCGTACTTTTTAAAACATTTGCAGATCTCTACCGTCATCAAAAGGATCACGAAGACATTGATGAATGGGATCAGGAGGAAAATATACCACCAAATGGGCTTTTTTATGATCCTAAGCCAGATGTAGAGATTGTAAAACGGAACAATACTCATCCATCCCTTGTAACCGGATTTCTCAAAGATACCCCAAAGTCCCGCAAGGGAAAGGACGAAA
>Ga0208566_1001065_pt1 | contig 16505 bp, 13 predicted proteins | sample PL_2010_150m_FD_184159 | JGI IMG/M metagenome (GOLD analysis project Ga0208566, IMG submission 184159) | Freshwater microbial communities from Powell Lake, British Columbia, Canada to study Microbial Dark Matter (Phase II) - PL_2010_150m... | ecosystem: Environmental > Aquatic > Freshwater >...
CTGCTTGGCGCTCGGCATTTTCGCCGCGCTGCCGGCCTGGGCCTGTACCGACGCCACCGGCATGACAACGACCGTCGGCACGCCCGGACTGGGCCTGACCCTCACGACGGCCGTGGATAAATCCAGCGCCAAACCGGGGGACGTCCTGGTCTACGCGCTCGGTTTCTGCAATGCCAGCGATACGGCGATTACGGACCTGAAGATCGATAACGCCACGCCTGCATCCACGGACTTCGTTTCCGCATCCTGCGGCACCCTGCCGGCGGGCATGAGCTGCGTCGTCAGTGCGCAACCCGCTCTCGGCGGTCGCGGCACGATTACCTGGACGCTGAACGGGACGCTGTCGCCGAATGCCGAGGGCGTCGTCAATTTCCAGGTCAGCGTGCGCTGACCGTCACCCATACTCAACGTCATCATCGAAGGAATACCATGACCGCTCTACAAATTCTCGCCGGATTGCTGGTCGTTGCCGCGGCGGCGAGTTATATCAATCATCGTCTTTTGCGCTTGCCGGCAACGATAGGCTTGATGGCGCTGACACTGCTGGCTTCGCTCGCTTTCGTTATTCTCGATAAGCTGGGCGTGGTCGATCTGACGCCGGCGGCCGCCTATGTTCGCGCCTTCGATTTCGGCGGCTTGCTGCTGCACGGGATGCTGGCATTCCTGTTGTTCGCCGGCGCCTTGCACGTCGACCTCGGCGAGTTGAAACGCCAAGCCCTGCCGGTGGCGGTACTGGCTTCCATCGGCGTGGCGATTTCGAGCGCGCTGGCCGGCGCCGTCTTCTGGCTTGCGGCGCGCGGGCTGGGTTTCGACCTGCCCGTGCTGCATGCCTTGCTGTTCGGCGCACTGATCGCGCCGACCGACCCGATTGCGGTGATCGGAATCCTGAAGCGCGCCGGCGCGCCGCGCAGCCTGGAAACCAAGATCGCCGGCGAGTCCTTGTTCAACGACGGCGTCGGCGTGGTGCTGTTTCTGATGTTGCTGGGTATCGCCACGGAGGGCACCCCGCCGCAGGCCAGCGACATCGCGCTGACCCTGGCGCGCGAAGCGCTGGGCGGCATCGCCCTGGGCCTGGTGCTCGGCTGGCTCGCCTACGGTCTGCTGCGCTCCATCGACGCCTACAAGGTCGAGGCGCTGCTGACGCTGGCGGTAGCGGCGGGCGGCTACGGCGTCGCCGAGGCGCTGCACGTCTCGGCGCCCATCGCCGTGGTGGTCGCTGGCCTGATCGTGGGCAATCAAGGGCGGCGCAATGCCATGTCGGAGCGCACGCGTACGCAATTGGACGGCTTCTGGGAATTGCTCGACGAAGTCATGAACGCATTGCTGTTCGTGTTGATCGGCCTTCAAATCATCGCCATCAAACTCGGCTGGGCCGAAGTGGCGGTCGGCGGATTGGCGATCTTTGCCGCCCTCGCTTCGCGCTTCACCGCGATCGCCGTGTTGATTGCGGCCATGCGTCTTACCCGCCGCTTCAGCCGGGGCGTGGTGGAAATTTTGACCTGGGGCGGGCTGCGCGGCGGCATTTCGATCGCCCTGGCGCTGTCCTTGCCGCCCTTAGCGCACAAGGACCTGATTTTGACCGCCACTTACACGGTCGTCGTGTTTTCCATTCTGGTGCAAGGCCTCACCATCGGGCAGGTAATCCGCGCCCGCGGCCAGCAGCAGCACCAACCACTTCCGGAGAATCGCAATGTCTAATCGTTACGCATTTCTTGCGCTGTTGATGTTTCTTGCCGGGTCACCTGCGTCCGCGGCTGTCGCCGATGCACCCGTGGTGTTCGACGGCGCCACCTTATTCACGCTGCGCGTGCCTCTCGGTCCGTTCAGCGCCGAGCAACGCGCGCAGACCCTGGCCGGGCGTCTTGAGCGGCTGGCCGAACTGCCGGAAGCGGACAACGGGATTACTGTCGGACGGGGCGAAACCAGCAGCGAAATCCTCGCCGGCGACACGGTCCTCATGGTGGTCACCGACGCCGACGCCGCGGCCGAACAGCGCAACCGCGACGAACTGGCGACGTTTCGCGCGCAAACCGTGGGCAGCGCGCTGGCCGCGGCACGGCAGGCGCGCAGCAGCGAGCGCCTGATGCATGCCAGCATCCATGCGGGGCTTGCCACGCTAGCCGCGATTGTGTTCATTCTCATGGTGCGGGCTGGGCGTACTTACCTTGCCCGCCGCATCGAGGACTGGCGGAATGCCGGCCGCCTGGCGCTGCGCCTGCAAAACGCCGAATTGGTTTCCGGCGAGCGGATGGCGCAGGCGCTAAGGCGCATCATCCGTGCCGGCGGCTTCCTCCTATGGCTGCTCGCGCTGTATTTTTACGCCTTGGCGGTATTCAGCTTCTTTCCCGCGACGCGCCAGTATGCGTCGCTATTGTTGAATGCGCTGCTGGTGCCGTTCTTGCCCGCGTGGCATGCCTTCGTCGACTATCTGCCCAATATCGGCGTGATCGTCGCCGTGGTCGCGTTCGCCACGCTGCTCATGCGCCTGGTGCATTTCGTCTTCGCCGCGCTCGGCGACGGCAGCGTGCGTTTCAAGGGCTTCCACCCGGATTGGTCGGACACCACCTACAAGATTGCGCGCTTCCTCATCGTGGTGTTTGCCGCCGTGGTGGCATTTCCTTACCTGCCGGGCGCGGGATCGCCGGCCTTCCAGGGCATCTCGATTTTTCTCGGCGTGCTGTTTTCCTTCGGCTCGGGTTCGGCGATCTCCAACATCATCGCCGGCGTGGTGCTGACGTATACGCGGGCGTTCGCCATCGGCGACCGGGTGCGCATCAACGACACCGAAGGCGACGTGGTCGCCAAGACGCTGATCGCGACCCACATCCGCAGCATCAAGAACGTGGTGATCACGGTGCCCAACTCCATCATGCTCGGCAACCACATGATCAACTACAGCAGCGAGGCGGCCGGACGCGGCCTGGTTTTGCACACCACCGTCACCATCGGCTACGATGTGCCGTGGCGTAAAGTGCATGAGGTGCTCCTTGGCGCCGCGCGCGACACCCAGATGGTGTTGCAAGACCCGTCGCCATATGTATATCAGTTGAGCCTCGACGATTTCTACGTGTCCTACCAGTTGAACGCCGTCACGCGGGATGCGCAACACCAGGCGGCGATTTATTCTGAACTCAATCAGCATATCCAGGATCGCTTCCATGCCGCCGGCGTGGAAATTCTCTCGCCGCATTACACCGCTTTGCGCGACGGCAACGCGCTGGTCATGCCGGCCGCGAGCCTGCCGGCCAACTACGCTCCGCCGGCCTTCCGGGTACGAGCGGTCGATTGATCCACTCTCGCCGCTTCCTTTGCCGTAGCGTATAGCAAGAACTCATCAGCTTGACCAAGCGGAGGGCATTGATTCACTTGGAATATGAGGAACGTTCCAGTACATTACTAAACTTCCATACGACTGCTGCGATGAGAGTGAGCGAGGCGATGCTTTCCGGACCAGTTGCCATGCCGATAGGGATTGACCATGTCCAACCCCTTCTTTGACCATCCGATTCTCAACTCTCCCTATGAGTGCCCGCCGCGGCATTGGGAGCTTGATGCAGATGGGCAACCCACGCAGAAAATTCTCGAAACCCGCCGCCGCGCGAAGTTCGTCACGCCGATTCCGAAGCCCAAGAAGCGAAAAGGCGCTGCCAAGCAGGAAGGATTCGTCTTCGACGATGGCAAGGGATTATCGACGAAGGAACAGCAATACGACCCCACGTCGATCATCAATGAAGTGCGCGGCCATGTCGATTCCTGGCGTTCCCTGCCCAATCCCAATCAGTGGCAGGTCACGCCGGAGACGGCCCGCTTGTTGCAGCATTGGCGCCACCACGGCTTCAGCGGTGTCCGGCCGTTCTTCTGCCAGGTGGAGGCGGTGGAGACCGCGATCTGGCTCACCGAGGTCGCGCCACTTTCCAAGCACGGCAAGCGCGTTCTCGACCACCTCGCTGCGGCGAACCGCGACGCCAATCCCGAGTTGCTGCGGCTGGCGCTGAAACTCGCCACCGGCGCGGGCAAGACCACGGTGATGGCCATGCTCATCGCCTGGCAGACCATCAATGCGGTGCGACGTCAGGCGAGCAAGCACTTCACCCGCGGCTTTCTGATCTGCGCGCCTGGCCTGACCATCAAGGATCGTCTGCGCGTTCTCCAGCCCAACGACCCCGACAGTTACTACAAAGACCGCGAATTGGTGCCTGGCGACATGCTCGACGACATGAGCCGCGCCAAGATCGTCATTACCAATTACCACGCCTTCAAGATGCGCGAACGCATCGAGCTGTCCAAGGGCGGGCGTCAATTACTCCAGGGCCGCACCGGCGAGGAACCCAAGACACTGGAAACCGAAGGACAGATGCTTCAGCGCGTCATGCCGGACTTGATGGGCATGAAGAACATCCTGGTCATCAACGATGAGGCGCATCACTGCTACCGTGAAAGACCGAAAGACGCCGACGAAGAGGATCTGAAGGGCGACGAGAGGAAAGAAGCCGAGAAGAACAATGAGGCCGCGCGGCTGTGGATTTCCGGCCTTGAAGCCGTGAACCGCAAACTGGGCGTTGCCCGCGTCATGGACCTGTCGGCCACACCGTTTTTCCTCAGCGGCTCGGGTTACGCCGAGGGCACGCTGTTCCCCTGGACCATGAGCGACTTCTCGCTGATGGATGCCATCGAATGCGGCATCGTCAAGCTGCCGCGTGTGCCCGTCGCGGAGAACATACCGGGACAGGAAATGCCGATGTTCCGCAACCTGTGGGAGAACATCCGCAAGGACATGCCCAAGAAAGGGCGCGGACAGGGAGAAGAACTCGATCCACTCAAACTACCTACCCGTCTGCAAACTGCTCTGGAAGCCCTCTACGGCCACTATGAGAAAACCTTCAAGCTATGGAATGATTACGGCATCAAGGTGCCGCCCTGTTTCATCATCGTCTGCCAGAACACCGCTATCTCCAAACTGGTTTACGATTTCGTCTCCGGCTTCCATCGCAACAACGATGACGGCACTACAACGCTGAACAACGGGCGCCTTGCGCTGTTCCGCAACTTCGACGAAACCACCGGCAACCCGCTACCGCGCCCGAATACGCTCCTCATCGACAGCGAGCAACTCGAAGCCGGCGATGCGCTCGACGACAACTTTCGCGGCATGGCGGAGGACGAAATCGAGCGCTTCCGCCGCGAGATCGTGGAGCGCAGCGGCGATGCCCGTGCCGGCGACAACATCACCGACCAGGAGCTGTTGCGCGAGGTGATGAATACCGTCGGCAAGCCCGGCCAACTGGGCGGTTCCATCCGCTGCGTGGTCTCGGTGTCGATGCTCACCGAAGGCTGGGATGCCAATACCGTCACCCACGTCCTCGGCATACGCGCCTTTGGCACCCAACTTCTGTGCGAGCAGGTCATCGGTCGCGCGCTGCGCCGCCAGTCCTACGAGTTGAACGAAGAAGGGCTGTTCAACGTCGAGTATGCCGATGTCTTCGGCATCCCCTTCGATTTCACGGCCAAGCCGGTGATTGCGCCGCCGCAGCCCCCGCGCGAGACGGTGCAGGTCAAGGCCGTGCGGCCGGAACGCGACGTACTCGAAATCCGCTTCCCCCGCGTCGAAGGCTATCGAGTGGAGTTGCCGGAGGAGCGGCTGACGGCGGACTTCAACGCCGAGTCCGTTCTTGTGCTGACACCCGATCTCGTCGGCCCGTCCCAAACGCAGAACGCTGGCATTATCGGCGAATCCGCCGACATGAATCTCAAGCACCTGGGCGACATGCGACCCTCCACGCTGGTCTTTCACGTCACCCAACGGCTGCTGTACACGAAATACCGCGACCCCGGCGAGGAGCCGAAACTTCACCTCTTTGGCCAGCTCAAGCGCATCACCAAGCAATGGCTCGACACCTGCCTCGTCTGTAAGGGCGACACCTATCCCGCGCTGCTGATGTACCAGGAACTGGCCGATATGGCCTGCAACAAGATCACTGCCGCGATTACCCGCCGGTTTCTCGGTGAGCGCCCGATCAAGGCGCTGCTCGATGCCTACAATCCCACCGGCTCGACTCGGCATGTCCGCTTCAACACGTCGAAAACCGACCGTTGGGAGACCAGTTCCAAGTCCTGCCACATCAATTGGGTGATACTCGACAGCGACTGGGAAGGCGAATTCTGCCGTGTCGCCGAATCCCACCCCAAGGTCCGCGCCTATGTGAAAAACCACAATCTCGGCCTCGAAGTGCCCTATCGCTATGGCTCCGAGATGCGCAAGTACCTCCCGGACTTCATCGTGCGCGTGGACGACGGACATGGCGACGCAGACCTGCTCAACCTGATCGTCGAGATCAAAGGCTACCGGCGCGAGGACGCGGTGGAGAAGAAATCCACCATGGATACCTACTGGGTGCCCGGCGTCAACCATCTCGGCACCTATGGCCGCTGGGCCTTCGCCGAGTTCACCGAGGTCTACCAGATCGAGGCCGATTTCAAGGCCAAGGTCGAAAGCGAATTCAACCAGATGATTGCCAAGGCCACCCTGCTATGACAAAGGCGCTCTTTCACCCCGATTACCCAGCCTTCGTCGCAGCGTTGAAGGAACGCATCCTTCATGCCCGCATCCTGGCTGCTCGTGAAGTCAACCGTGAATTGATTCTGCTCTACTGGGACATCGGGCATGGCATCGTTGAGAAACAGCAAACGGCTGGGTGGGGAGATGCCGTGGTGGAAATGCTGGCCAAGGATCTCCGAACTGCCTTCCCTGATATGCGGGGGTTTTCTTCTCGCAACCTGTGGGATATGCGGCGCTTCTTTGAGGCTTATGGAAGCGGCAACTTTCTGCGACAGACTGTCGCAGATTTAAAAGCGGGTTCGCTGGATAACCAAAATCGGCGGCAGCTTGTCGCCAATTTGAAAGCAACCAGTGGCAAGGAAAACTTTCTGCGACAGCTTGTCGCAGAAATTCCATGGGGCCATCACTTGCTCATCCTGAACAAAATGACCGACCCAGCCGCCCGCTTCTACTACCTCCGTGCCACGGCGCAGTTCGGCTGGAGCCGGAATGTGCTTCTCACTCAAATCAAGGCCGGCGCCTACGAGCGAGCGGTGAAAGAAAAGAAAACACACAACTTTCCGCTCGCATTGCCCGATCAGCTCGCGGAGCAAGCCGACGAGATGATGAAGAGCCGTTACAACCTCGAATTTCTCGGTATCGGGCAAGCGGTGAAGGAACGCGAGCTTGAGGACAGGTTGATCGGACGATTGCAGCAGTTCATCCTCGAACTCGGTTATGGTTTCTGCTTCGTCGGCCGCCAATACCGGCTCGCACTCGGACGTAAGGAGTACTTTGTGGACCTGCTCTTCTACCACCGCTTCCTCAAGGCGCTGGTGGCCTTCGATCTCAAGATCGGCGCCTTCGAGCCGGAGCACGCAGGCAAGATGGATTTCTACCTGAATCTCCTCAACGAAAAAGAACGCGCCACGGACGATCAGCCTTCCATCGGCATCATCCTCTGTGCGGAGAAGGACGATGTGGAAGTCGAGTTCTCCCTCAAGACCAAGACCAATCCCATTGGCGTCGCAGAATATCAACTTCAAGCCCGGTTGCCCGCCGAGTTTAAAGGCCGCCTGCCTACCGCCAGGCAACTGGCAGATGCACTACGCCACGCTCTTACGTCAGAGAAATAGTCATGGCCAAAATCACGGCCAAGCCGGGAAACCTCGCACAACTCGTCTTCCTTATTCGTGGCGAGAAAGTGTTACTCGATGATGCCGATCTTGCCATGCTGTACGGAGTGGAAACCGGAGCGCTCAAACGTGCAGTCAAGAGAAACATCGACCGATTCCCTGATGATTTCATGTTCCAGTTAAGCAGCGAGGATTGGGAAAACTTGAAATGCCAGATTGGCATTTCAAGTTCGCCGGCCGTCGCAACAACTAGCAAGAAGGGTGCGACTATGCTGTCACATATTGTGACCGCAGGTTATAGGACATATGCCCTCTCCAATCCCGAAAACGCCGATTCTGGCTGCCCAAATGAAATGGGACATTTATGAGACATTTGGGACATGCCTTGCCCAAGGCGCCACAAACGATCGGACCAAACAAAGGGCTCGCAAAGGGCTCAAACGGCTCACGCCGACTGCTGCGAGAGTGCAAATGGCAATAGGTCTGACAGGATGGACAGGATTTTCAGGATAGAGACATGGAATACGGGGCGCTGACGGAACAGATCATTGGCTGCGCCATGGCGGTACGTCGAACCTTGGGGCCTGGCTTTTTGAAGTCTGTGTATCAGAATGCCGTTGCCTACGAATTGCGGAAAGCAGGCTTGGAAGTGGAATGTGAGAAAAAGATTCAGGTGATCTATGACGGAGTCGTCGTCGGTGATTTCTTTGCCGACATGCTGGTGCAGGACGTGATACTCATTGAGAATAAAGCCGTGCAAGCGCTTTCAACAGCGCATGAAGTACAGTTGGTAAATTACCTCACCGCCACCGGGATTGAAATCGGGTTGCTTCTAAACTTCGGTTCTGAGCGGCTGGAATTCAAACGAAAGAATCGTACATATCGACCAAGGCAGACAGGATGAACAGGATGGACAGGAATAGGAAATTCAGAAAAGCTCCCAAGCCTTGGCCGAAGGCGACGCCCTTATTGCTTCACCATATCCTGTAAATCCTGTTAATCCTGTCCAAAAACCATGGCAAAGACCCCCACCCCCAAAACCGTCGAAGCCCTCAAGCACGACGAAGCCACGCGCAAGAACATCCCCACGGCGGAATACCAGTCCGTACTGGAGAAGGAACAGCAGAACCCCAAGCAGATCCGCTATCCGCGCAACACCGACCTCGACCCGCAGCTAGTCTGGCGCGGCAAGGACGAGCAGAACTGGAGCGACCTCGTCGTCCACGCCCCGCCGCTCTACATCCAGGAAAAGGTTCACCCCAAGGCACTGATCGACGACCTGCTGCGCGAGACCAAGGAGCGCCAGCACGAAACCGGGCAGAGCACGCCCGACCTGTTCGCCGACTTCAACGGCATCCCCAAGGGCGCGGACAAGACCGAGTTCTACCAGCACGACCAGAACTGGTCGAACCGCATGATCCTCGGCGACTCGTTGCAGGTGATGGCCAGCCTCGCCGAGCGCGAGGGCCTGCGCGGCAAGGTGCAGTGCATCTACCTCGATCCACCCTACGGCATCAAATTCAACAGCAACTTCCAGTGGAGCACCACCAGCCGCGACGTGAAGGACGGCAACGCTGGCCACATCACCCGCGAACCGGAGCAGGTGAAAGCCTTCCGCGATACCTGGCGCGATGGCATACACAGTTACCTGACCTATCTACGCGACCGGCTGACGGTGGCGCGCGATCTACTGACGGATTCGGGATCGATATTCGTGCAGATCGGCGATGAGAATGTCCACCGCGTCCGGGCGGTGATGGATGAGGTTTTTGGGGATGAAAATATCTGCGCACTGCTGGTCTGCCGTAAAACAAGTAGCCTCAACAGTCCGGCAGCGCGAGTAAACGTCATCCCAGGAAGCGCTGACTTCGTAATCTGGTATGCGAAGCGACGGGATGTTGTCAAATATCGCCAGCTCTATAACGAGAAGTCGCTCTTGGGTGACGGAGGGGATCACTACCGTTTGGTTGAGTTGTCTGACGGCACAATTCGCCCGCTGGCGGACGCTGAGCTTACTCGCCCCGATAGTTTGCCGCCCGAGTCGAACGTAGTTCGAGCGGACAATCTGATCTCACAGGGTTATTCGGAACCTCTTTCACAGCCATTTCTTTTTCAAGGCCGTTCCTTCACGCCTGGTTCTACATCCCACTGGAAAACGACAATGCAAGGGATGGAAAAACTATCGAGGAGTGGCCGGCTATTGCTTACAGGCAAGACGCTTGCCTACAAGCGATGCTTTGGCGACTTTCCCGTCATGATGGTGAACTCGATTTGGGAGGACATAGGTGCGGATTCGGAGAAGACATATGTAGTTCAAACTCCAACTGCGGCTATTAAGCGTTGCATCGTAATGAGCACCGATCCCGGCGACCTCGTGCTCGACCCGACTTGCGGTTCCGGCACCACTGCTACCGTCGCTGAGCAATGGGGCCGCCGTTGGATCACGATTGATACCTCGCGCGTGGCGCTTGCGCTGGCCCGTGCTCGTATCATGGGCGCGCGCTACCCGTTTTACCTGTTGGCTGATTCTCGCGAAGGTCAGATGAAGGAAGCCGAAGTCACGCGCACTGCGCCAAGTTCGCAGCCCGTGCAGGGAAATATCCGCCACGGCTTTGTCTATGAACGCGTGCCGCACATTACGCTCAAGTCCATCGCCAACAACGCCGAGATCGATGTCATCTGGGACCAATGGCAGACAAAGCTGGAGCCGTTGCGTGAAGCGCTGAATGCCGTACTGAAGAAGACCTGGCAGGAATGGCAGATTCCGCGCGATGCCGATGCCAAGTGGGCGGACACCGCGAAGAAACTGCACGCCGACTGGTGGCAGGCACGCATCGCCCGGCAGCAGGAGATCGACGCGTCGATTTCTGCCAAGGCCGAATTTGAATATCTCTACGACAAGCCCTACGAAAACAAGAAGTGCGTCCGCGTCGCCGGCCCCTTCACCGTGGAGAGCTTGAGCCCGCATCGAATGCTCGGCGTGGATGAGAACGACGAACTGATCGACACCGCCGCCCAACCCGGCGCGGACTATGCGGCGAAGCAGACCTTCCCCCAGATGATTCTGGAAAACCTCAAGACCGCCGGCGTGCAGCAGGCGCACAAGGAAGACCGCATCACCTTTAACCTCTTCGTCATCTTCGGCGAGCCGGACATCACCCTCCTGCCCGAACCGGACGGCAAGCTGCGCGTGAAAGTGAATGGTGTGGACGTCTTCAAACCCCAGACCGGCGAAGTCGTCAGCGACGGCGCCGACGGCATCGCCTGCTGGTTCATCGACACCGACTACAACGAAGAAAGCTTCTTCGTCCGCCACGCCTACTTCCTCGGCGCCAACGATCCGTACAGCGCGCTCAAGACCACGTTGAAGGCGGAGATCGACCCGGAGGCGTGGGCGACATTGAACGGCGACACCTCGCGCGCTTTTTCAACACCGAAGAACGGGCGGATCGCAGTGAAGGTGATCAATCACCTGGGGGACGAGGTGATGAAGGTGTTTAAGGTGGGATGAATAAACTTACAATATCCAATGGAGTTAAGTCTAATCCGTGATTCGTCAGATTAGGCATGAATGTAAAACGCGAGGTAAGTAATATGGCAAAGATTGAAGGATTTCGAATAAAGAATTTCAGGGCGTTAAAAGAGGTCACACTTGGCAGGCTGTGGAATCAGCAACTCGCCGAACCTCTCACGCCCATGACGGCAGTAATTGGGAAAAATGGCGTTGGCAAAAGTACACTGTTCGACGCATTTGGTTTCTTGGCAGATGCGTTGAAGTCTGGTGTTGAAGAGGCTTGTGATTTACGTGGTCGTGGCGGCTTCAAAAAAATACTTGCTCAAGGACAAGAGGGGCCGATTGAGTTTGAGGTTTATTACAAGGAAGACGGAAATGCGCGCCCGATTACCTATGAGATTTCAATTGATGTGGACAATTCTGGACGCCCTTTTGTCCTAAAAGAGCGCCTTCGACAAAGGCGCAAAGGCCAATCACGCGGCTGGCCGTTTTCCTTTCTTATTTTAAATAGTGGGAAAGGCGTCGTCTGGAAAGGCGATCAAGAAGGCCTTGATGAAGAAAGCGGAGACTTTGATCTTTTGGGATTGATGGAATCAATCAAAACGGGCGCGGTACAAGAGGAATCAAAAGAAACCGAGATTGTTGAACTAGAAGATAAACGCAAACTCGGAATTGCAACGCTTGGGGCACTAAAACAGCATCCAAGGATTTCCATTTTTCGCAAATTTATTGAGGGATGGTATTTAAGCTATTTTACCCCGGACGCAGCACGGAGTTTGCCACTTGCTGGCCCACAGAAGCACCTCAATATTCACGGTGATAACCTCGGCAATGTCGTGCAATTCATGGAGCGCGAACATCCGAAGCGTTTTCAATCCATTCTGGATCGGATTGCCGAAAAAATTCCTGGCATTGACAAAATTGACACAGAAAAGACGAATGATGGCCGGTTGCTCCTCCGGTTCAACGACAAAGGTTTTAACGACCCATTTTATGCCCAACAAATGTCCGATGGGACGCTGAAAGTTTTTGCATATTTGCTACTGCTGGAAGACCCAAATCCACCGCCATTCTTATGTATTGAGGAGCCGGAAAATGGCCTGTACCACAAGTTATTGGAATCCTTGGCAAGGGAATTCCGTGAACACGCTACTGGCCGAAAAGGTGGATCGCAGGTCTTCATTACGACACATCAGCCTTATTTTGTTGATGCCCTTGAGCCTGATGAAGTCTGGATTCTGGAAAAAGGTTTGGACGGCTATTCAATTATTCGGCGGGCGAGCGACGACGAAATCGTGAAGAACATGGTGGCAGAGGGACTGCCGCTGGGTGGGCTATGGTACAGCGACTATCTGGATGCAAGGTCACCCGATGCATTTTGAGCTACTTGTTGAAGACCTGTCTGGGGCAAAAGCACTCAACATTCTTGTACCCAAGATTATTGGTGATGAGCACACTTTCAGGTTCCATCTATACAAAGGGATTGGGCGCATCCCCAAAAACCTTAACGGCAAAGCTGATCCAAGCAAACGAATTCTGCTCGACCAGTTGCCTCGATTACTAAGGGGTTATGGAAGAGCATTTGCCAATTACCCATACGACTATCCGGTTGCGGTAATTTTGGTTTGTGATCTTGACAATAAGTGCCTGAAGTCATTTCGCCAAGAGCTTTGTGCAATTTTGGATGCCTGTAACCCAAAACCAGCAACTCGTTTTTGCATCGCGATTGAGGAAGGTGAGGCATGGTTTCTTGGCGATATTCAGGCGATCAAAGCAGCATATCCAAAGGCCAAGGTGGCTATTCTAAATTCTTATGAAAATGATGCGATCTGTGGCACTTGGGAACGTTTAGCGGATGCCATTTTCCCAGGTGGCGCGCAATCCCTATCAGACAAAGGTTGGAGGGCAATCGGAACAGAAAAAGCAGCTTGGTCTGAGAAAATTGCTCCACATATGGATGTTGCAAACAATTCATCTCCAAGCTTTTGTTACTTCAAGTCGAAGCTTCAAGAATTAGCAAGATTCGAGGTGGGTTGATGGAATTCCGCATCACCTTCGCCAACAGCGTCGCCAAATTCTTAAGCGTAGAGCTGATGTCAGTCAACACCACTGACAAGCTTAAAATATGACCGCCTCCCACCAATTCCCGATCTACCAAAGCGAAGACGGCTCCACCCGCATCGACGTGATGCTGGAGGCGGGGCCTCTGTGGCTGAACCAGAAGCAGTTGGCCGAATTGTTCGGCAAGGCCAAGGGGACAGTAAGCGAGCACATCAAGCACATCTTCGAGGATAGGGAACTCGATGAAAATTCAGTTGTTCGGTTGTTCCGAACAACTGCCTGTTGGAATGAGGCGGAGGGTCGATTGATGGATTTCGTCGCCACCGTTACACTTCCCGAAGAAATTGGCACTGGCGAGAAGGCGCCGGCGAAAAGTGGTAATCAAGGTTTCAAGTGCTGGCGTCGGCGCGGTATGATTTGGTCCGCATCCACTCATTCAGATAGTCATGCCTCGAGTCTCCATTAGACCTGAAATGCTCCGCTGGGCGCGCGAACGTGCGCGACTGGATGTGGATAGTCTTGCCTCTCGGTTCCCGAAACTGGGCGAATGGGAGCGCGAAGAACGGCAGCCGACCTTGAAGCAGTTGGAGAGTTATGCGCACGCCACGATGACGCCGGTGGGTTTTCTGTTCCTGCAACAGCCACCGGAAGAGCGCTTGCCAATCCCGGATTTTCGGACCTTTGCCGACCAGGCAATGGTCAGACCTAGCCCCAACCTGCTCGACACCATCTATCTGTGCCAGCAGCGACAGTTCTGGTACCGGGAACACGCGATGGCACACATGCTGCCCGTAGTGGATTTCGTTGGTTCGGTTACATTGCAAGCTTCGGTGGCAGAAGCCGCTGCGGCGATTCGCGACCGGCTTGGATTCAATATCGACGCGCGACGCGACTACCCAACGTGGGAAGAAGCGCTGCGACAGTTCATTGCTCAAGCAGATGCTGCCGGTGTCATGGTGATGTGCAGCGGCGTTGTACTCAACAACAACCATCGAAAACTCGATCCTGAGGAGTTTCGGGGGTTCGCCATAGCCGACCCTCTTGCCCCGCTGGTTTTCATCAATGGGGCCGACAGTAAGGCAGCGCAAATGTTCACGCTGGCACACGAACTTGCGCATCTTTGGCTGGGTCAAACGGCGCTTTCCAACGCAGACGCCGCCGTCGAGGATGGCGAGGCTGTGGAGCGATGGTGCAACAAGGTGGCGGCGGAACTGCTTGTCCCTGCGGACGTCATGAGAGCCGAGATTCACAGGGGTGAAGGAATTGGGGAAGCCAAGCAGCGACTCGCGCGGCGTTTCAAGGTGAGTACCTTGGTGGTTCTCCGCCGGATGTTCGATGTTGGAGCGCTGAACAGGCAAGACTTCTGGGATGCTTACCGAGCGGAAGTTGATCGGCTTAGAGAAATTCAAAGAGCTGGCGGAGGTGGAGGCAACTTCTACCTGTCTCAAGCCGCCCGCGTGAGCAAGCGTTTTGCACGGGCATTATTCGAAAGTACCTTGGAGGGCCGAACTCTCTATAGGGACGCGATGAAAATGCTGGGCATCTCGAAAATAGAGACGTTCAACGAGTTGGGGCGTAGCCTGAGGTACCCGATCTGATGGCTTATCTCCTTGACGCCAATATTTTCATACAGGCAAAGAACCTTCACTACGGGTTCGATTTTTGTCCGGCGTTCTGGGATTGGCTGATCGAGCAGAACCGGACTGGCAACGTGTTCAGCATCGGCCATGTTAAAGACGAGTTGCTTTCCGGGGCCGATACTCTCGCAGATTGGGCTCGTGATCGCGGCGACACTTTCTTTCTTGAGACAGACCAGCAAACGCTCCCGGCACTTGCTACCGTTTCTCAGTGGACGTTGGCACAGAACTATGAGCCTGCGGCAATCAATACCTTTCTACAGGTCGCAGACTACTATCTCGTTGCACACGCGCTGGCTCATCGGCATATCGTGGTGACGCACGAAATTCCTGCCGACTCAGTTCGTCGCATAAAAATTCCCAATGTTTGTGTTGGATTGAATGTCCGTTACGCCAGTCCGTACGAAATGCTCCGCCGGGAGCAGGCCCGATTCGTTTTGGGCTAGTCTATGGACTTCCGCATCGCCGACACCTTCACCGATACGGTGTCCCGGCCGAGTGGCTGGCCGACGTGAAGAACGCCACCGAGGACACGCTGCTTGCCCTGATCGACCACCTGCCCGCCGAGGCGGCAGAGGCGCTGCTGGAACTGGCGACGGGTGGCAAGCCCCGCGTGCCGGCACAACCCATGGCGACAGCCAATCCCTTCGATCATCCCGATGCCCAGCGCCGCTTCCGGGTGATGACCAATGTGGAGGAGTTGCAGCGCGCCCTCGACTTTCCCTGGGAGAAATGGACCGTTTTTCTGCATCCAGAGCAACGGCAATGGGTGGAGCGCTACTACACCGGGCCGGCGCGCGTTTCCGGTTCGGCGGGTACCGGCAAGACCATAGTCGCCTTGCATCGTGCCGCTCATTTGGCGCGCACCCATCCCGGCGCTCGGGTGCTGCTGACCACCTTCACCGATACGCTGGCTAGTGCGTTGCACACCAAGCTGAGGCGGCTGCTGGGCAATGAGCCGCGCCTCGCAGAGCGAATTGATGTGTACTCGATTGACGCCATCGGCCTGCGGCTCTACAAGGCACACATTGGGCCGGCGACGATTGCCAGCCGCGAGATTGTCCGTGAATTGGTGAACGAGGCGGCGAATGCCGTGGGCGGCCACAAGTTCGGCCCGCATTTTCTGCTGACCGAATGGGAGCAGGTGGTGGATGCCTGGCAATTGGCGAACTGGGAGGCGTATCGCGATGTGGTGCGCCTCGGCAGAAAGACACGTTTGCCGGAAACGCAGCGCGCTGTGCTGTGGTCCATCTTCGAGCGCGTTCGCGCCGGATTAAAGGAACGTAAGCTGGTTACACACGCGGAGTTGTTCAGCGCTTTGGCGGTCGCAATCGGCAAGACGAAAAACGTGGTGTTCGATTTTGCGGTCGTCGACGAGGCGCAGGACATCAGTGTCGCCCATCTTCGATTTTTTGCAGCCTTGGGTGGCAGTGGGCCAGATGCGCGCGCCGACGCGCTGTTTTTTGCAGGCGACCTCGGGCAGCGTATCTTTCAACAGCCATTTTCCTGGAAGAGCCTCGGCGTGGACATCCGGGGGCGTTCGCGCACCTTGCGAGTCAATTACCGTACCTCCCACCAAATCCGCACCCAGGCGGACCGGCTGCTCGGCCCGGTGGTGACCG
>Ga0208566_1001066_pt1 | contig 16495 bp, 16 predicted proteins | sample PL_2010_150m_FD_184159 | JGI IMG/M metagenome (GOLD analysis project Ga0208566, IMG submission 184159) | Freshwater microbial communities from Powell Lake, British Columbia, Canada to study Microbial Dark Matter (Phase II) - PL_2010_150m... | ecosystem: Environmental > Aquatic > Freshwater >...
AGGCCGGCCTTTACCAAGTCGGACGGCACCAACACGGTCAAGTTCCAGGGTTCCGAAAACATCTTCATCCCGATGCTCCACCACGAGTACTCGGACACCGCCACGATCGGCAACCCGCTTCGCGCAAGCGTCGAACAGGGTCGCGCGGTATTCGAGCGGATCGGCAACCACCTGGCCGCCTTCCTGGAAGAGGTCAAGAAGTTCGACTTCAAGGTTCCCATGGAGAAGAGGGACTGGCCGGGCCGTTTCTGGAGGGGATAGGAGAAAAGCTTTTCCAAGGGAGCGTTGGAAAATGATCCAAAAAAGGACCATCGCCGTTCTGGCCACGCTGGACACGAAAGGGGAAGAGGCCGCCTATATCCGTGGGCGCCTCGAAAACCTGAACTGTTCGGCCACGATCATCGATATCGGCCCCCTGGGTCCACCCGGGGTCCGACCGGACATCGATAACGGGGAAGTGGCGCGTCAGGGAGGCTGGGAGCTCGCGGCCCTGCTGAAGACGGGCGAAAGGGACCGGATCATGGAAATCATGGGGAAAGGGGCACGGAAGCTCCTTTCCCTCCTTTTTTACGAAGGCAAGATCGACGGGGTGATCGGCATGGGAGGAAACCAGGGATCGGCCGTTTCGTCCATGGCGATGCAGGATCTGCCCTTCGGATTCCCCAAGTACCTTGTCTCCACGGTCGCCTCCGGAAACATCCGCCCCTATGTGGGAAACAAGGACATCGGGGTGGTCTTTTCGGTGGGCGATTTCCTGGGAGGCGCCAATCCGGTCATCTCCTCCATCCTTGCCAACGCCGTGGCCGCCGTCGTCGGGATGGCGGAGCATGGTCAGAGATTGGTCGCGGCGCCTGGGAAAATGACCATTGCCGTGACTGCCCTTGGCAACACCGAACCCGCCGCAAGCCGGGCCGTGAGGATCTTCAGGGAAAAGGGTTTCCAGGCCGTCCCCTTTCACGCCTCGGGGGCCGGTGGATCGGCCATGGAGGACCTGATCGCCGAAGGCATGATTCACGGGGTCTTCGATCTGACCCCGCATGAACTCGCCGAGGAGGTCGTGGGCGCGGGGATTTACAGACCCATACGCCCGGGCAGGATGACGGCGGCAGGGGCGAAGGGGATTCCCCAAGTGGTATCCACGGGGGGAATGGAGTACCTCTGTTTCGGCCCCCGTGAATCCATCCCCCCGGGATTGAGGAAAAGAAGAATATATATGCACAACCCCTTCAACGCCAATGTGAAAGTCTCCCGGAGCGAGATGGCGGAGGTGGGCAGGGTGATGGCCGAACGGCTCAACGCGGCGGCGGGACCGACGGCGGTCTTCATCCCCCTGAAGGGGTGGTCCGTTTATGGCGCACCGGGTGGGGTTCTTTACGACGGAACGGGAAATCGGGCTCTTCTCAAGAACCTGAAGGATCGCCTCAGGAAGGATATCGATCTCAGGGAAATCGACGCCCATATCAATGACGATCTGTTCGTCGATGCCTGCGTCAACCAATTGATCAACTATATGGAAAAAGAGAAGGAGTTGAAGAAACCATGAACAAAGAAATGGAAATCATCCGCCTGCGGAAGGAGCTCTCCGAATTTTCGCGGCGCGCTTTCAACCGGGGACTCGTCAGCGGGACCGGGGGAAACTTGAGCGTCCGGATTCCCGGCACGGACACCGCCCTGATCACACCGACCGGCATCTGCCTGGGGGATATCGAACCCGAGATCAACCTGTTGATGAAAATCGACGGCACCGTCATCGAAAATCCCTGCGGCCTGCGGCCCTCCAAGGAGACGGCCTTCCATCTGGCGGTCTATCAGCTCCGCCCCGAGGCGGGGGCGGTCGCCCACGTCCATCCCCCCTATGCGACGGCTTACTCCAACCGTGTACAATCGCTTCCCATGGTCACGGTTTCGGCCCAGGCCGTCCTGAAAGAGGTGCCCCGCATCGAAAGCGCCATGTCCGGCTCCACCGAACTCTACGAGTACGTCAAGGCGGGGCTCCGGAAATACCCCTCGGCCAGGGTGCTCCTGATGGAGGAACACGGGATACTGGCGGTGGCCGCGGATCTCAAGACCGCCTTCTATCTCTCGGACCTGACGGAAGACACGGCGAAGATCGCCTTTATCGCCAGTCAGATCAAAGCCAATTAAAGAGGAATGACCATCATGACAGCATCAGCGCAAGCAAAGAGCCTCTCCATTCCCAAGACCATGAAGGCCTGGGTCCTCGATGACCCCGAACAACTGCGGATGACGGAAAAACCCGTTCCGGAACCGGGGCCCGCCGAGGTTCTGGTCCGGATTGACGCCGTGGCCATCTGCGGGACGGACGTGGAGATCATCACCAAGGGATTGCCCGCCATTGTCCAGGGCGGCTCCCCCTTCAACAAGAATTTCACGCCGGGCCATGAATACATGGGCGCCGTGGTCAAGCTCGGGGCGGGCGTCGACGAGTACAAGATCGGGGATCGCGTCGCCGTCGAGATCCACGCCGGCTGCGGACGCTGCGAACGATGCCGCATGGGGATGTATACGTCCTGCCTCAATTACGGCCAGAATTACGGTGATCACAACAAGGGGCATCGCGCCAATGGCTTCACCACGGACGGCGGCTTCGCCCAGTACGCGGTCAACCACATCAACACCCTGATTCATGTTCCCGATGAGATGAGCGATGAAGAGGCCACGCTGATCGTTACCGCCGGCACGGCGGTGTACGGCCTGGACGTCCTGGGCGGCCTCATTGCCGGGGAAAGCCTCGTCGTCACCGGTCCCGGCCCGATCGGCCTGATGGGCGTCGCCGTCGGCAAGGCCCTCGGCGCCGGACCTGTGATCCTTACCGGAACCAGGGACGCGCGGTTGAATCTGGGAATCAAGCTGGGTGCGGACCACGTAATCAACGTCGGAAAAGAGAATCCCGTGGAGGCGGTGAAAAGGATCACCGGCGGCAAGGGGGTAAACTATGTCCTGGAGTGTTCCGGGGCGCCCAACGCCTTGAACGAGGCGTTGGACATGGTGCAGCGGGGCGGCAGGATCTGCCTGGCCGCCTTCCCCGGAGAGCCGGTGCCCGTGGACCTGGCCAAGCTCGTCCGCAACAACATCTATCTCTTCGGCATCCGGGGCGAAGGGAACAGCGCGACGCACCGGGCCGCCGCCCTCATGACACAGAAAAAATTCGACGCCAAGCTCATGCACACGCATACCTTTACGCTGGAGGAGGTCCCAAAGGCCTTCAAATACTTCCGCGGGCGGATCGAGGATGCGATCAAGGTGGTTATCAAGGTATCCTGACCGGTTGAATCGCTCATCACTGCAATGCATCATAGGAGGAACAGATACGTTATGGAAAATTTCTCGATCTACAAATACATGAAACTGGGGATCGTCCATTTCAAGGCCTATCCGGAGGCGACCACCGGGGAAGGACCGATCGTGGAAACCCTGCGGAAAATCGTCGAGGATGACTTCTGGACTGCCGTGGAGGTCGGGTGGATGAAGGACCCCAAGGTGCGGCACGAGGCGACAAAGCTTCTGGAGACCTCGCACATGGAGGTCTGCTACGCCAACCAGCCCCGGATGTTCACCCTGAAACTCAACATCAACGACTTCGATCCCAAGGAGCGCAGTAAGGCGATCAACGCAATGAAAAACGGGGTCGATGAGGCGTTCCAGCTCGGCGCCACCTGCATGAGGGTCTTCTCCGGAAAGCATCCCGGTGAGGAGAAGAAGAAGGAGGCCAAGAAGATCCTGATCGATTCTCTCAAGGAGATCTGCCGGTACACCAAAGAGCAGGGTCCCATGGGGATCTACATGAAGGTCTTCGACTACGACATCGACAAATGCTTTCTGATCGGCCATTTCCAGGACGCAGCGGACGTCGCAGCGGAGGTGAACCGGGATTTCAGCAACTTCGGAGTCCTGGCCGACCTCTCCCATTTCCCGCTCCTGAGAGAGACGCCTGAGGAGGCGATTCCCCTCGTGATGAAGTACCCCATGCACTTCCACATCGGCAGTTGCGCCTTCCGCGACCGAAAACACCCGGGCTACGGCGACCTTCAACCCCGTTTCGGCATGCCGGGCGGCGAGATCGACACCCCCCAGGTGAGGGACTATTTCCGGCTTCTGCTCGACCTGAAGCTGCTGAATTCGGACAAGAGGCCCGTGCTGAGCGCTGAAGTCCGACCGCTCCTTTTGGAGGAGACATCGGAAGCGATCATTGCCAACACCAAGCGGGTGATCAAAGAGGCTTGGGCCACGGTATAGGCCGGTCAGGAGAAAAACGGATTCAATATGATGAAGGGAGAAAGGGAAATGAAGAGAAGAACGGATGTTTTCAGAAACGGCCTGATTGCGGCGCCTCTGTTTCTCATGGCGGTCCTGTTCGTATGGGGAATCGGTTCCGCTTCCGCGGCGGATCTCTGGCCGGTCAAGCAGGTGGAACTGATCAACCCCTTCGCCGCCGGTGCGGCGGCTGATATCCAGGCCCGGAAGCTGGTGGAGATCATCTCCCGGGATCTGGGACAGCCGATGGTGGTTCGCAATGTCCTCGGCGCCGGCGGCGCCATTGCCTACAACGAGGTGCATCGGTCCAAACCCGACGGCCAGACCCTGATCTGGTATTCCGGCGCCATCAACACGCTGGCGGCCCGGAAACAGATCCCTTATGACTTCAATGCCTTCGAACCCATTGCCGGGGTCGGCGTCGAAACGGTTTCCATCGCCGTCAGCAAGAACGCCCCCTGGAAGGATTTGAAGGAGTTCATCGCCTACGGCAAGGCCAACCCCGGCAAGATCACGATGGGCAACTCGGGGATGGGCAGTGTGACCCACATGGTGCCCGTGGCCATGGCCGCCAAAGCCGGCCTGCAGATTACCCATGTTCCCTTCGGAACCGGCCTGGCCGTGGCGGCCCTGATGGGGGGGAAGATCAGCGCATCGAGCCAGCATCCCGCCGAGATCTTCAGCCAGGTCAAGGCCGGGGAAGTGCGGATTCTGGCCGTCAGCAGCGGGAAGCGCATCAACATCTGGCCGGATGTGCCGACGATGCAGGAGTCGGGCGTCGATATTGAGTTCGATCAGTGGAGGGGCATCGCCGCCCCCAAGGGAACGCCCCAGGCCGTCGTCGACAAATTGAGCCCGCTGGTCAAAAAGGCCGTGGAAAGCAAGGAATGGATCGATTTCGCCTCTTCGCTCGGATCGACGCCGCGTTACCTTGCCCCGGCGGCCTTCGCCAAGTTTGTCGCGGCCGTCGACAAGGAAACACGCGAGATCATGGAAGGCGCAGGCCTTTTGAAATAGTGGTTGATCGATGACGACTCGAAAAGAGATTGCAAGCAACCTGGCGGTGATCCTGTTTGGCGCCGTATTCCTCTCCTACACCACCAGATATCCGCTGGACACGTGGGAGAGCCCCGGCCCCGCGGTCTTTCCGTTGATCCTGGGATCGGTGTTGACGATCCTGGGCGTCGGGCAACTGGTTCAGGCCCTCTGGAAATCCACGCGGAAGGACCATCGGGAAAAACAGCAGAACGGCGCCCGATCCGTGCGGGAATCCCTTTTCCGAAACAGGGGTGAGGGAAAGGCCCTCCGGATGATCGCCGTTTTCATCCTTTACCTGCTCATGATGCAATGGATCGGCTTCTTCGTCTCCACCTTTCTCTTTGCGATCATCTCCAGCAGACTCACGGAGACAAAGGATTGGGGAAGTCCCATTGCCCTCTCCGCGGGGATTACCCTTTTCTGCTATCTTCTTTTTGAGGTCTGGCTGAAATTGTCCTTTCCCAGGGGAGTCCTGTTTTAGAGGGGAGTTTTTTCAATGACTGACCACGGTGTCCTCTCCTTTCTGCTGACGACCCTGGAACCTGTCAACTTCGCGGCCTGCTTCATCGGCGCGCTCATCGGCACGCTGATCGGGGTGCTGCCGGGCCTCGGACCGGCAGCGGCCATGGCCATGGTGATCCCGCTGACCCTGAAGCTCGGCCCGACCGCCGGGCTGATCATGCTGGCGGGGATCTACTACGGGTCCATGTACGGGGGCTCCACGACCTCGATTCTGGTCAATGTCCCCGGAGAGCCGGCCAGCGTCGTCACAACCCTGGACGGTTACGCAATGGCGCGAAAGGGACGCGCCGGGGCGGCGCTCGCCATTTCGGCCATCGGCTCTTTTGTCGCCGGAACATTCAGCGTGATCGCCCTGCAATTCTTCGCCCCCCTTTTGGCCCGCTCCGCGCTGGCCTTCGGCCCCGCGGAATACTTCGTCCTGACCGTTCTGGGGGTTGTCCTGCTTTCCAACCTGACCGGGAAATCCCGCAGCCGGTCGCTGATCCTGATGATGATCGGCCTGATCCTCTCCACGGTGGGAATGGATCCGATCGGCGGCCTGGAACGTTTCTCTTTCGGAATAGAAGCCGCCCAGGGGGGGATCAGTTTCATCGCAATCACCACCGGCCTCTTCGGGGTGGCGGAGGTTCTTACCGTCCTGGCCGCCCAGGAAAAACCGATCGAGGTTCTGCCGGTCAAGTTCCGGGAACTCTATCCCAGCCGGAAGGAGATGAAACGTTCCGTCGGACCGATAGCCCGTGGATCGGTGTTGGGGTTTCTGATCGGCCTACTGCCCGGACCGGCGGCGACCATGGCCTCATTTGCGTCCTATGGTCTGGAAAGGTCGATCTCCAAACACAAGGAGGATTTCGGAAAAGGCGCCATTGAAGGGGTGGCCGGTCCCGAGTCGGCCAACAATGCGGCGGCGGGCGGCGCCATGATCCCGCTGCTCTCCCTGGGGCTGCCTTTCACCCCGGCGACGGCCGTCCTGCTGGGGGGGATGCTTCTTCACGGCATCACCCCGGGTCCCTTTCTGCTGCGCGACCGGCCCGATGTCTTCTGGGGGGTGATCGGCAGTTTCTATCTTGGGAATATGATGCTGCTGATCCTGAATCTCCCCCTGGTGGGGGTATTCGCCAAGATCGTCCGGATTCCCAACCAATATCTGATGCCGATCATCCTGGTTCTGTGCGCGATCGGCGCCTACGGGGACAACGGCGCCCTTTTCGACGTATGGGTGATGCTTGGCGCAGGCGTCCTGGGCTATGTCATGCGAAAATTCGACTATGAACCGGCCCCCCTGGTCGTTGGACTGGTCCTGGGACCGGTCATGGAAAGATCTTTCCGGCAGGCGCTGATCATATCCCAGGGCGACGCAAGCGGCCTCTGGGCGTCGCCCCTCTGCCTCGCCATGTGGGGTATCGCCCTGCTCTCCGTGATTCTACCCATGATTTTCCGAAGATCCATCTTGACAACGCCGAAAAAAGGTATATAAAAGATTCGGTTGCAGACTGGAAGCCCTTATAATCATTCAACTCAGGAGGTTAGGTATGAAGCATTTCAAGTTTTCGGTATCGTTCATGATGGTTCTTGCGCTGGTTTTTGTTTTCATCGGCTGTTCGAAGCCCCCGGAGGCGGAACAGAAGGCCGCCCAGACGGCGATGGACGCCGCCGTGTCCGCGGGCGCGGATAAATACGCCGCCGCCGATCTGGACGCCGCCAAGAAGGTTTGGGCAGCAGCGGAGGCCCAGGTGAAGGAGAAGAAGTACAAGGAAGCCAAGCAGGGTTATGTGGATGCCAAAGCCGCCTTCGAGAAGGCTGCTGGCGCCGTCGTGGCGGGCAAGAAGGCCGTCGCCGACGAAGCAACCGCCGCCCTGGCCGCCGTCGAAGCAGCCTGGAAGGGCACCGAGGAGGCCGCCAAGAAGGTCGAAAAGAAGCTGAAGGACAAGAAGGAGGCATGGACCGCGGATGCCAAGGCCTTCGGGGAAAACTTGAAAGCCGCCAAAGAGATGATCGCCGCCGATGCGGCCGGTGCAAAGGCCAAGGTGGGTGAACTGAAGGGCGTCATCGAAAAATGGGAAGCCGCCTTCAAGGAATTGGCCGCCCCCCCCGACAAGGCCGAGGGCAAAAAGAAGGCACTGAAGTAAGACTATCAACGCCACCGTTTTCATGATGGACAAAAGCGTTCCGCCGGAGCCGGCGGGACGCTTTTGTGTTTCTGCCCGGGAAAGGATGATTCTAAGAATGGGTCGTCATCGCCAGGTTAAAGCTCTTTTCCCGGAATAAACGTAGGCCGTTAGCCATCCTCGGCATAACACACCTCCGTTGAGGTTCAGTGTAATTCCTCTATCCTTCTCCATGGAGGATCTTTTCCACCATACCTTTTATTTCTTCTCCCTTGAACGGCTTCGTCAGCACCCCTTGAAAGCCATAATCGACATGGTTCTCTATGACGGGATGATCCACATACCCCGAAGCAATAATGGCCTTGATTTCTGGGTCGATCTTCAACAGTTGCTCCATGGCCAACTGGCCTCCCAATCCCTGGCGCACCGTCAGATCCAGCATCACCAGATCAAAGGGATTGCCGGCATCAAGAGCCTTTTTGTAAGCATCAATCGCCTCCTGTCCATCCTTCACATCCGCTACCTCATAACCCATCTGCTCCAGATAGGCCCGCTCGATCTCACGGATGTGGGGCTCATCGTCCATGATCAGCACCCGGGCCGTGCCGGTGGATACGATCTTCTTAACCTTTTTTCCCCTGGCCAGATCCACCCGTGCCGGGAGATAAAGGACAAAGGAAGCGCCTTTCCCCGGTTGCGATTTCACGGTGATATGGCCATCGTGTTTCTTCAAAATAGAATAGCAGACCGCCAACCCCAATCCCAGCCCCTTCTGGGCGGCCATCTTCTTCGTCGTAAAATAGGGATCAAAGACCTTTGACAAATGTTCCTCAGGGATGCCGATTCCCTCATCGGCAAACGTGATTTTGAGATACGAACCTTCTTTCAGGTCAAGAACGGCTCCGGTAAGTATCAGCGTATTCTCCATCTGAATCGTCAGGTTTCCTCCTTCCGGCATGGCCTCCAAAGCGTTCATCGTCAGATTGTAAAAACATTGCTTTATCTGGAGTTCGTCTACCTCAACAGGCCAGAGGTTCTCAGCGAAGGCTGATTTCACCATAACGTTTGTTCCCTTTACGGTCCTGTAGACGGCATCCCGGATGAGTTCAGCAACATCCAGGATTTCCCGGTTGGGACCCCCGCCCCGGGAAAAGGTGATCAGCCGGCTGGTCAGATCTGTTGTTTGCTCAACACATTGCATAGCAGCCAGTAGTCGTTGGTGAGAAGTATGGCCAGCGGGCAGATCGATGAGGGCCAGTTCAATATACCCCTGCACGATCGCCATCAGATTGTTGAAGTCATGGGCAATCCCGCCGGCCAAAACGCCCAGCGACTCCAGTTTGTGAGCCCGCAGCAGCTCCTCTTCCATCCGTTTGCGGTCGCTGATGTCACGGGAAATGGAAAGAGCGACCTGTCTGTCGAAATACTGGAACTGGCGGATGTTGCTCTCCACGGGGAGCTTCCGTCCATCCTTCGTCACATGAACCGTCTCCACGAGAATTTCTCCTTGGGAAGCAAGGCCCGTTCGCTTGTAAGCAATCCGTTCATATTCCTCCGTCATCGTGATGTCCCGGGGCGAGAGGGAAAGCAGTTCCTCCCTCGTATATCCCAGACGGCGGCAGGCCACGTCGTTGACCTGGAGAAAACGCCCGGGCAGACCTTCCTGATCCAACTCGTGCACGAAAACGGCATCGTTGATGCCCTCGAAAAACACTCGGTACTCCGGCTCGCTCTCCCGCAGCGCTGCCTCGGCCCGCTTGCGATCTGATTCCGATTTTTCAAGTTCCTGGATTCTTTGCTTCAAGAATGATATCTCTTCGGTCGGTTCTTGATTGGTCCTGGATGGATCTGTCATCTGGCGCCCCCTGTCATGATAAACGATGCCGGCTGTAAACAACAATCAACAGTATTTGTTGTGTGATTAATGCCTTCTGGAAGCTATCGGATACCCATTGAGATGTCAAATGGAATGTTCGGAAAGAGGAAGGATCGTACAGAAATCATCCGAACGACAGAGTCATTCCGGTTCCAAATCAAAGATGAAATCAAGGCGGCAAGGAAGAGGAGACGCAGGCGTATACGGTAATACGCCGAGGAGCCGATGACGAAGCCAACGAAGATAGCGCTTTGATTTGGAATTGGAATCACACCCTCCGCAAGTCAAGGGTTTCCGATCTGGTATTGTGGTGCAGATTGCCGCTTCAAATCACGTCGCTCTAAGTTGAAAATCTTTTTCCCTGAACAGGATCAGGCATGTATTCACCACATGGCTATCGTAAAGAAGCCCTCTGTTCTTCTCAATCTCTTGCAGGGCGGCGTCAAGGCCCAGGGCCGGGCGATAAGGCCGGTGAGAGGCCATCGATTCCACCACATCTGCAACGGCGAGGATGCGGGCCTCTATCAGAATGGCATCCCCTATGAGTTTTTGGGGATAACCTGAACCGTCCATCCGTTCATGGTGTTGATAGACAATCTCCGCCAGTGGCGAGGGTGATTCTACATTCTTGAGGATTTCGTACCCCCGCCACGCATGTTCCTTTATGAGAGCAAACTCGATTCCCGACAACTTGGTAGGCTTGGACAATATCTCCGCCGGGATCGATAGTTTCCCTATGTCATGAATAGAGCCGGCCATACGGATGCCGTCTATTTGCTCATCCGATAATCCCATCTCGGTGGCAATGGCCCGGGATAGGTCAGCCGACCGCATCTGGTGGCCAGCCGTATAGGGATCTCGTGTTTCCACAGCGGATACCATAACCTGTACAGTCGTACTGACCGCCCTTCTGAGACTTTCAAGGGTATGTTGAAGTTTTTCCTCTGTTCGCTTACGTTCGGCGATGTCTGCTTGCAGCATCTCGTTGGCTTTTGCCAACTCAGCCGTTCGTAATTTCACCTGGTAGTCCAACTCGGCGTAAGATTTTTTCAGATCCTCCTCTGCGCGCCTGCGTTCATCGCTTAGTGTCTTCACCTTCAACAGTATCTTTATCCTCGCGAGCAGTTCCGTCCTGTTAAAAGGCTTTGCAAAATAATCTTCTACACCGACCTCGATGCCGCGAACACGGTCTTGATGGGAGGCCAATCCTGTAACCATGATGATCGGTATATCACTAAACTTTTTGTCTTCTTTTATCTTCCGGCATACCTCAATGCCGTCCATCCCCGGCATGGTGATGTCCAGAAGTACAAGGTCGATGTTCTGACCATTGATCTTCAGCAAAGCTTCTATCCCGCTTGCGGCGTTGACCACTTGATAGCCGCTGCAAACCAGTATTGCTTCGAGCAGCTTGCGATTCTCCTCTTCGTCGTCAACGCAGAGAATGACCAGCTTTCGTGAATTCATGATTGCCCTCTCGCGGAGAACCAATGTGTATACTTATGATATACTCATCAATCTACATAGAATGTCGGTTTCGTAATTTGCTAATCGCCTTCTTTATCCTGTCTTCTATCCGATTTAAAACAACTGCCTTTGAATTGTTTGGCGAATTTTTTCATTTCGGCCGCCAGTTCGGTTACTTCGCCATAATGTGAAAAAGGGCGGGAGCGTGTTTCAGTAATTCCTATGGAAATACCCATAACCGGAAACTGGGATGCCTTTCCTTTGCGGTCAAATGATTGAATGAATCCCTGAGTTGAATCTTCCCGGTCGTAGCAGCCGGTAATCAGACTATCGAAAGCTTTAATTATTTCTGCTGCCGCTTCCTCAACCAAGTCAACATCGATGATAAAAACAAAATCATCTCCGCCGATATGACCGACGAAACTGCCCTGCGGTTGTTTGGCTTTCACAATACCAAAAATCAGCCGGCCGGTCATTTTAATGACTTCATCGCCGCGGCTGAAACCGTAACAATCATTAAATGGCTTAAAATAATCAAGGTCTGCATAACCAAAAGCGAAATCCTTATTCTTTTCAATTCTCTCCCGGACCTCCCTGCCTATGGAAATATTCCCCGGCAGGCGCGTCAGTGGATTTATTTCAACATTTTTTTCGGAACGGAATATGGATAAGTTGACGCGCGCAAGAAAATCACGCTCAAAATCAGATCTCCAAATGTAATCTTCAACCATTAAAGTCTCCGGATGATCAATATTAAATTGATCGGGTAGGATGGCCAGTACAGGCAATTGATAGAACAGCGGATCAGTTTTTATATCATTGATGATATTGATTGCAATCGGATCATCATGAATTACGTTAATGACGATTAAATTTGGAATAGAATTATAAATATAGTCAAGCGCGGAAGGCATTTTATTGAAGATAACGCTTTGGTAGAGGCCTTTTGTACTGCGCTCTATCGAATTGTTTAGAATAATGTCTCGGCAAACGATGACTATAGTTTTCATATAATTAGGAGATATCTTCGGCAGATTCCATGTTATCTTCCATCTCTCTCAGCACGTCTTTAATATCACTCGAAGAAAGATTAAGGAGTTCATAGGCGATGGCATTAACTTCAGGAACAAAAATTTCTCCGGCAAAACCGAATCCGCGGGCGCGGACAAGAAGGTCTGCCATGTGCACAATTGCTGTTTCCAACGGAGCGTTTTTAGCCAGCGCCGGTCGATGATGACATTCGATGACCTCAATTAAGTTGCGCGGAAAATGCCATTTTTCCGCAAGCCAGCTGCCGACATTGGCGTGAGTCGCGTTGAATTGATTTTTTTCCGCGTCGAATATCGAGATGCTTTTCCCCTGAGCTTCATTCATGGCCGCTTGATATTCTGTTGGGAATTCGAGGGTCAGGATAACCTTGCCGATATCGTGCAGCAGTCCGGCAACCGACACTTCCTCCGGTTCTTTTAACCCCTTCTTCTGGGCGATGACACGGGAAGCAATGGCGCAGGCAAGCGAGTGCTCGTAAAGCCCGCTCATTGCCTTCTGCATTAATTCAAAGACGGAAACTCCCAGCAGCAGTCCTTTGATGATGTTGAGTCCCAAAAGCATGGTCGCGTGAGAAACAGAGGCAATCCGGCCCGGGAAACCATAAATGGCAGAATTAACCATCTTCAGGACTTTGGTGGTCAATGCGGGGTCGTTGGCAATAAAAGCGCTGATTTCCACAAGAGTAATGCGCGGTTTTTCAATGACAACCGAAAGCCGCTTTAACACACCGGGAACCGTTGGCAGTGTATTGATGTTTTCCACTTTGTGGCGCAAGACCTTGAGATCCATATTACTCATAGAGGCCTTCAATATGTTCTTTAACTATTTTTTTGATCACATTCATGTATGGTTTGCCTTCTACATGGGAAAATCTTGTATTAAGGTTGTCCAGGGCTTCTTCCTTGGAGATGGTTTGAATAGGCGGACCTGCCACAAAGACATTGGTAATGCCCATATCCTGAATTCTTTCAATCCATGTGGCGGTAAGCTCTGTGCCTTCGCCAAGCATAACCATACCGCTCTTCGCGGTGACAGGTTTGGCCAGCTTCATCCCGGGCTCAAGTTTTGACACAGGAATTTTCGGCATTCCTTAGCTCCTTATTTCTTTTCTCGTCTCGATCAGATTTTGAGTCGAGTCGACCGGTTTCTCCCGTCTTGTCAGTCTGCATTTTTTACCTTCGACTTTGCCGCGGCAATCCGTCCCAGAACTTCGCCCCTGTCAAACCGCCAAGACTTGCCGATCTTGAATCCGGGCAATTCTCCCGATGCAGCCAGATTGCAGACGGTTGTTTCCGTCAATCTCAAATATCCCGCCACCTCGCGGGTTGTGAGGATATTGTCTGTCAATGACTGCTTTGCCCGTTGCTTGTGATCTTTGCTTGATGATCTCATCCGTTGCCTCCTTCGGAATGTGAATTGTATTCAATTGTATATTCGGCATTTTTACGAATAACTTGAGTAATTATTCATAAGAAAGAAAAAAAGAGGGAAAAAGGGCATTATGTGCAAACGCATGATGACTAATAAGTGAGTAACATCAAATACTTCCTCGTTGAAACCCTCTAATGGGTGAGATCATGTTCCGGCAGGTTATGCAACTGCCGGACATATGAGCTCAGTGTTTCCGGCAGATACCTTCCCCACAGCTTGATCGGTACCTGATCAATATCAATCCTGGGGCTGAATCCCACCACGAAAAGGGATTCAACAAGGAACTCGACGTTCATCGGAATATAGCCACGGTAGCTTTTATTATCCCTCTGGGCGATTATCCTCTCCTCATGGATGCTGTTACCGAATTCGGATTCGACCATGTCAGGGAAAGTGGAAAGTATTACTTCTATGTTTATCTTTGGCTCCGCATCGACCAGGAAGCGATCCAATCCCCTTTTCAGGTCCTCTTCCGGGATTCCCCGGTCCAGGTATCGTTCCCAGGCCCTGCTCTCCAGATATCGTTGACAAACATATGCGGCATCCCATTCTATCTCAAGGATCAGCTTTGTGGCCTTATACTTGCCGCTGGTGTCCGCCCGTTCAATGATCCTAATATCCTGGGTCTGCATCAGGGCCTTTTCGATCTGCTGCAGCTCATCTCTTTCTGCCACGATCTTTATTGCACCCACATCATGTATCGTTGAAGCGGCCTTGTCGAACCTGATACTGCCGTCTCTGAAGCTCCCGGCGATGAATTCTTCAGCCTCCAGGAATTCTTTCAACATCTCTTCAGCAGAAGTTACAAACCTGTCGAGCGGAACCCCTGACAGTTGTGCCCTGTCCCGGGCCATCTCCTGTGCGCGTCCGATGACTTTTTCAAAGATCCAGTTGGCGATTTTCCGGTTCGCTTTTTCAGCGATCCTTTTCGGTCGCTTTAATCTGAACGATCCGAGCAGGTGATTATGCTTATCAAGGCAGACCACCCCATTTATTGGGGCTTCCCGGTAATAGTAATCAGGGTTTTCCCTGTACTGTCTTAAAAGTTCCTCAACCCGTGGCTCCGCATTCGTGTCGTCACTGCAGATAATATCGCGCAGTTCCCCCTTGGAACGGATGCTCTTCTGACAGAAGGGTCTCCGGCACGTCATGTCGAGCAGGCGGTTGATCAGCGCCGCCAGAGTTTCATTGAGGACAAAGCCATCACAGATGAGAATCTCCGTGAGAGATCTGACATCACCCGGCTCCGGGCAATTACAGAACCAGCGTTCGGCGATGTTGAATAAAGCATTTCGGTGAATAAATGAGGTCAGATACACGTTTGTGGTTCCGGCCCTCCCGACCGCATGAAACTACGATACTTGCAGCAGCGCCTAAGGGCAACTGATGCGGGGATATGGGACTAGTGCCGTTCTTAAAGAACCAGCCATTATTTCAAGCAATGGAATCGTCGATATTTTTATCATTGCTTCTGTCACAATTGATTCTATCAGCACATTCCCGGCAGTGCAAATAAATATCGGATCGTTCTGACCCGTATTTTATTTTCGCCTTACCCTCCTATCTTTTCCGGTAGATTGGGCTGAAATCAAAACCCCGGCTGAAGTGTCGCCGATATGTCATGGTCGGCGCCTCTGCCTCCCCCAAGATCAGATAACCATGATTTGCGAGAGAACGATTGAGCTTCTCAAAGATGATGTCCTGATATTCGATGTTGAAGTAGATCAACAGGTTGCGGCAGAGCACCCGATCGAAGTTGCCGAAGACGCTTTCCGGAGGAACGCTGTGTTTTTTATCCAGCATGTCGTAAGCCGAAAAAGTGACCCGTTTCTTGATTCCGGGAATCAACTTCAACTGGAAGAGGCTCCCTTCCGGCGTAAAATATTTCGTCAGGATCCGGTCGGCGATCAGTTCAAAGGTCAGCTATGCCGCTGATTACTGAAGAGCCCCCGTGGTCGTATTGATGGTATAGACATAGACCGTGCCATCACCCTCATTTGTCACGTAGGCGAATCTTCCTGACGGGTCAACCGTAATGGACGTAGGATTCGTCCCTGCCGCCACAGCCGTTTGGGCAGTCAACGCGCCGGTGGTCGTATTGATAGCATAAACCGAGATGTTGTTGGAACCCCAATTTGCCCCATAGGCGAATTTTCCTGACGGATCGACTGTGATGGACGCAGGATTCGTCCCTGCCGCCACAGCCGTTTGGGCAGTCAAAGCCCCGGTGGTCGCATGGATGGTATAAACCGAGATGTTGCCGGAACCCCAGTTTGTCACATAGGCGAATTTCCCCACCGGGTCAACCGTGATGGACGTAGGATTCGTCCCTGCCGCCACAGCCGTTCCTGCAGTCAACGCGCCGGTGGTGGTATCGATGCTATAAACCGAGATGTTGTTGGAACCCCAATTTGCGGCATAGGCGAATTTTCCTGACGGATCAACCGTGATGAATGTAGGATTCGTCCCTGCCGCCACAGCCGTTCCGACAGTCAACGCCCCGGTGGTCGCATGGATGGTATAAACAGAGATCGTGTTATCACCCTCATTTGCCACAAAGACGAATTTCCCTGACGGGTCAACTTCGATGGAAGCAGGATTCGTCCCTGCCGCCACAGCCGTTACGGCAGTCAACGCCCCGGTGGTGGTATTGATGCTATAAACCGAAATGTTGTTGGAACCCCAGTTTGCAGCATAGGCGAATTTTCCCGACGGGCCGACTGTGATGGAC
>Ga0208566_1001068_pt1 | contig 16475 bp, 10 predicted proteins | sample PL_2010_150m_FD_184159 | JGI IMG/M metagenome (GOLD analysis project Ga0208566, IMG submission 184159) | Freshwater microbial communities from Powell Lake, British Columbia, Canada to study Microbial Dark Matter (Phase II) - PL_2010_150m... | ecosystem: Environmental > Aquatic > Freshwater >...
ATATTAGCATTGCGAAGAGGCTTACGAAGGGCTTTTAGTTCTTTTAATGTTTTTGGTTTGTGATTTTCCATAGAGATAGATTGATTTTGTTTACAAAAGAATTCTAAAAAATGTTGCTAATTATTGTGTGTGCTTCTTTGTTGTTTATTAATGTTTGAAGTGCACGAATCGATCCATTCCTTTATAAAACCTAGGACGGCTTCTTTTTCAAATTCATTGTGAAGCTCGTGAAAAAGACCCTCCCAGGCCTTAAAGGTATGTTCGGCAATTACTTTTTCTGAAAATTCACTGCTGGCAGAAAAAGAAGTCAGGGGATCATCTGTTCCATGCATCAACAAAAGAGGACAGCGGACCCTGTCTGCATGTTTAAGTGCATATTCACCTGCAAGCGAAATTTCAAGATAGGTGCGTACAGAAATACGATGATGAACTAGGGGATCAGCTATGTATTTCCTGCCCACCTCTTCATCATGGCTCAGGTACGAGGGAATAATTCCATCCGGTTGGGTCATGGAGGGGAACAGTTTGTTTACCAATGTTGCCAGGATTAGCTTGTAAACTGGCGGTTTAAAGTTCAGTCGCAGCCAGGGACTGGTAACAACGGCGCCGGCTACAGGTGGCTGGTTCCTGATGAGGTAGTTAAGGACAAGGTTTCCGCCCATGCTATGGCCATACAACACGAGTGGTAGTGTTGGATGCCGTCTTTGGGCTTCTGCCAGGAAAAGGCCGAGATCATCCATGATCCTGTTAAACGAAGGGAAATGGCCTCTTTTTCCAAAGGACTTGCCATGTCCGCGAAGATCAATGATGATCATTGTATAACCGGAAGCGGCAAAAAAAGACCCCACATGACGGAACCGGCCGGCATGGTCACTCAGACCATGGATAAGGACGATCACGCCTTTAGGTTCCCCATCAGGGGACCATTCACTGGCAAAAAACGACTGCCCTTCCCGGTACGGTATGTTGAATTCGGTTTCCGGCACGGGATAAAGTTAAAAAATGTAATGAGATCATTTAATTTTTTCTTTACTTTGCCCTGCCTTTAATTTTATCTTGGCGGAATAATTGGTTACCTGCCCGAACCACCGTGTCACTTCCAGCGTCACTCGATTCCATTAAAGATTTCATGATTTATAAACACTTTTAAAAAGGTTCATTATGAGTGAAGATCATGGCAATATCGCACAGCTTCTTGAGAAGTTGTCCGGGCTTATGAGAAGGCAGGAGTCTTTTCAAAGGGAAATTGAGGATCTGCGCCGGGAGATCTATAATCTGCGATCACGGGAATCTGTACCGGAGCCCGGACCTGCTCTTGTGGAACAGCCAGCAGAGCAGCCGGTAATCATGCAGGTTCAGGAAAGGCAATTGCAGGAGGAACCCGGAAGCGCTGCCCCCAAAGGAAAAAAGCGCCCTGAAATCCGGTTGAATATTGAAAAATTCATAGGGGAAAACCTGATCAACAAGATTGGTATCGTAATCACCGTGATTGGTGTAGGGATCGGCGCCAAATACGCCATCGACCATCAACTCATCAGTCCGTGGACAAGGATCATTCTGGGGTACCTGGTAGGGTTGGGATTACTTGGATTCGCCTTACGCCTGCGGAAACAATACGAGAATTTCAGCGCTGTTCTGCTCAGCGGCTCCATGGCCATCTTCTATTTCATCACCTTTGCGGCCAACAATTTTTATACACTGATCCCGCTGACCCTCACCTTTTCACTGATGGTATTGTTTACCGTTTTCACGGTGGCTGCTGCAATCAGGTACAACAGGCAGGTCATAGCCCATATCGGGCTGGTAGGAGCCTATGCAGTTCCGTTCCTGTTAAGCGATGGTTCCGGAAGGGTGGTCATTATGTTCAGTTATATGGCCATTATCAACGCCGGCATCCTTGCCATTGCGTTCAGGAAGTACTGGAAACCACTTTACTACTCCTCTTTTCTTCTTACCTGGCTTATCTTCCTTACCTGGTTCATCCCCAAGCATGAATTCACCGGTCAGTTTGGATTGTCGTGGACCTTTATTGCAATCTTCTTTGTAACCTTTTACTTCATCTTCCTTGCCTATAAACTCCTGAAGAAAGAAAAGTTCGGACTTGAAGACATTCTGCTGCTGCTTGCCAACTCCTCTGTTTTCTATGGTCTTGGATATGCAATTTTGTACCGGCGCACCGGGGGAGAGTATTACCAGGGTTTGTTTACCCTTGGCAATGCCATGATCTATTATATGGCAAGCATCATTATTTACCGTCAGAAACAGGCCGACAGAAACCTGTTTTACTTCACAGCCGGCCTGGTCATTGCTTTTTTAACGATCGCAATTCCGGTCCAGTTTGATGGCAACTGGGTCACGCAGTTATGGGCCGCCGAGGCGGCAGTACTTTTCTGGATTGGCAGGACCAAAATTACAGCTGTGTATGAGATGCTTTCATACCCGCTCATGATACTGGCCTTTTTCAGCATCGCTTTTGGCTGGCCTGATGCCTATCATACCTTCCGCCCGTTGCAAAATGTCGAATGGATCACTCCGTTGTTCAATACCAACTTCCTGACCTCCGTGATCTTTATCGCATCGTTTTCATTCATTAATTTGCTCAATAGCAAAAAACAATTCACGACGCAACTGCCTTGGCCGAAAGATCTTTTGCAGGCCTTGAATTTCATTATGCCGGCGATGCTGCTGACCGTACTCTATTTCGCCTTCTACATGGAAATAGCAAATTTCTGGAACCAGCTCCATTCCAATACTGTGGTAACCCTGGATGAAGGGCTGAAGGGCATAAAGCAATACCCCAATGATAACATACCCGCATATAAAACCATTTCCATCCTGGTTTATACGCTGCTGTTCTTCTCGCTCCTGTCCTTTGTGAATATCATGAAGCTGAAGAAAAGAATCCTGGGACTGATCAACCTTGCATTAAACGCTGCTGCAGTGTTATTGTTCCTTACCGTCGGGTTGTTTGCATTGGGTACACTTCGTGAAACATATCTCAACCAGGCCCTTTCGGAATATTTTTACCATGGCATGTTCGACATCGGGATACGATATGTTTCGTTCGTGTTCCTGGCGGTGATGCTCTTTACCATATATACCTATGTCCGCCAGGAATTCCTAGGTAAAGATTTACGCATGTGGTTTGATTTGTTCCTTCACATTACGGTGTTGACCATCGCCGGCAACGAGCTCATAAACTGGATGGATCTCTCCGGGTCTGAACAATCCTACAAACTCGGGTTAAGCATTCTTTTTGGCGTTTACGCCCTGCTGCTGATTATCCTCGGCATCTGGAAGAAAAAACTACACCTCCGGATCGGGGCTATCGCGCTCTTTTCCCTCACCCTTCTCAAGCTCTTTTTCTACGATCTCAGATTTCTCGACACCATTTCGAAAACCATTGTTTTCGTTGTGCTGGGCGTGTTACTGCTGGTCATCTCTTTCCTTTACAATAAATACAGGAAAGTGATCTTTGAGGATAAGGCCCCATGACCCTTAACCGGGCAGGCTGTTGCGGCTGATTTTTTTCGTATTACGCGGTTATACTCAGCGTTGGTAATACTTCTTTTTTTTGTCCTCAGGCCGCCCGGCCTGAGGACAAAAAAGTATAAGCCGACATTAGTTCTGAACAGAGACACGCGTTACTCATAACGTAATACAAAAACCTGATTGTTGATGTAACTTTGCCTCATAATTTGTAATTGTTATTAATAATTGTTTACGGTTTTAAAATAGGAGATACAAAAATGAATGCTATAGAGAAAAAAAGTTTGAATAATCCCGATGAAACCCGTAGGTTTCCCAAGGGTCAGTTAGAGCTTGTTACGCTGGACGGCGTTACCTTTGGTAAGGCAACCTTTCAGCCCGGGTGGAAATGGACGGAGGCGATGCCTGCGATCGCAAAAACGGCTACCTGCCAGGCAGCCCATAATAATTACGTTATATCCGGACGAATGCATGTTAAAATGGATGACGGTACAGAGAAAGAATATGGTCCCGGCGATGTCGGCATTATTCCTCCCGGTCATGATGCGTGGGTGGTGGGTAATGAACCCTGTGTACTGATCGATTTTAACGGGATGACGCATTATGCGGAGAAGCATTGATTGCATTCCTAATGATAATAAACCGAAAGAGGCCGTCCCAAAAGTGCGGCTTCTTTTTTTATATGCTCTCTGCCCGGGCGGATTTTATCATTACAACAAAGTTTCATTGATATTCTGATTTAAAAAATAAAACATAAAAAATTTGACTAATAAATATAAATCAAATATATTTACACCTTTTAAATTGAAAAGGATTAATAATATCAAAAAACATTAACTATGATATTTAGATTTAATAAATTTGATTAATTTTATGTTTAATGCATTATCAAAACCCTGACGTCTCATTGATGAATCTTTGATATGAACATCAAGTATTTTAACACCAGAAAGATTTTATTATCGATATTGTGTGTTGTCTGTGCCTTAACCTTACCGGCACAAAGAATGAAGGATTCTACCCCGGATTCTCCTAAAACAAAAATAATTAGTCAAAACATTAATCTTGATTCGATCGGGAAGATCATCGATTCATTGAATAATTTATTGCTTTTGCAGACCCAGGTTAAATATTTCGATAATTCTTCTTATGAAAAAGCCGACAAAAATCTTCATATAGAAGATCGTATATCATCCATACAACAATTCAAACTCGAAGACACACTTTGGTTCTTTAATGATGATAAGAAAAGAAAAAAAATAGAAGGCGAATTGAAAATGGCTTTCAGGTCATATTATGGTCCAAATAATGTAACAACTATACCATCATATATATCTTCCACTATCCCTCCGCAAGTTATCGGCTCAGCAAAATGTGTTTGTGCAATCATACATAAAAGCCATTTAGTTGAGACCAGTGCAGGGTATGTTATTAAATCTTCCTTGCTCAGACAAAAAAAAGTTATTATTAATGAAAAAGTTTTTCAATTGTGTGATAACGAACCCTACATAGACCAGATAAACCCTGCAATTGGTACTGGTTGGGCATATAAAAATGATTTAATTGTGACCGCCGACCATTGTTTTAATAAAAATGATTTAAATGATTATAAAAATTATTTTTTTGTTTTCGATTTTCTTGATAGTGTGTCCGGAGCAATAATATCAAAAGACCGCGTTTTCATACCCGTTGGTAAAATAAAACTTAGACTTGAAGATCTATCCAAAGAATTTACGATTATTCAGGTTAACCGCACTATCCCAAAATCCAGGTATGCCCAGCTATACAATGGAGGAACCAGCACATTAAAAAAAGAAACAACGAAGTTATATATGATTGGGCATCCACTTGGGCTACCCTTAAAATATACCCCCAAAGGGCAGATTTATAAATTAAATAAGGATGTTCTTATTACAAATCTTGATGCATATGCAGGTAATTCAGGATCACCGGTTTTTGATTCGCAATCCAATAAGATAGTTGGGATATTGGTTTCCGGGAATGAGGATTTTGAAAAAACCTCCTCTGGTTGTTGCAGGTCCGTGCCCTATGCTATTAATTATCCTCTTGATAATTTCGGTGAAAAAGTTGTCAGAATTATAAACGCTTTAATCAAGTATTAGGTATGACAAAAAAATCAATGACCCGATATTTATTTTTATTAATGGGTTTTACAGTTTTGATTACCGATACGGTAATGAGTTCATCAAAAAGCAGGTCTATCGGTTACATTTTTAATGCAGATGGCCGGTTATTAAGAATCGAAGGAATAAACAATGATTATCCGTTATTAACAAAAGAAAGCACATTTTATTTTAAAATAGAAGATAATAACAGAACATTAAAAGCCCGTTTCCAGCCAATGTTTAATAAGTACCTGAATGCATACAAATATTTACAAAAAAAGGAAAATCAATCGATACTTACCTACTTTTTTGGCTTTAATGATGCTGAATTCAAAATATTAAACGAGGAATATCTATCCAATGTGGTTTTCTTAAATGAAAAATTCAAATACGCAAAAAGTCTTAAGTTTTTAGGGATTGACAATAATGATAGCATTTTGAACTACAAAATTGAATCTGCAAATAAATTTAAAGAGGAAATCTATGACGAACTCTTTACAATCGATATTCTTATAGCAAATAGACGTGGACCAATTACACTAACCTTTTCAGATAGTATCTCACTGACCAAAAATCAAAAACAGGAGATTATTAAATCAACTGAAAATAATATTGCAGATGGATTTCGGTACGAACTACGTTTTACTCTCCCGGAAAGCAGGTTTATTCAAAATAACCTGACAACAATTCAAAAGTTAATGCCGGATTCTAATGAGTTTAATGCCACATTGAAGTTATTTAATGAAGCCGTTTTAAAATTACAGAAAATTGATACGGCATTAATGTTTCAACCATCATGTGATCAATATAAAGAAATTGAAATTGAATTTAATGCCATAAAATCAGATTATTATGAACAAATATATACGTATTTAAAAAGCCAGAAAGAGTGGGTTAAACTATTTCTATGGTATACTGAAGGTGTTCCATCATTAATTCCATTAGAACCTGATCAAAGCAAGAAACAAGATAAAGTCGATGTTAATAAAAATGAAGAAATTATAACAGGAAATGATACTGTTATAACATATAAAAATATTGAAGTACTTGCCCTGGCAGAAAAGAAAAATGCTATTTCATCAATTCTTTTAGCAAACCATATTGGTTGTGATGCCTGTATTGGACATGTAACAGATACCTTATACATCCTTGAAAAGCGGTTAAACATTATCAAGCAGGAAATTCAGATGAGGAAAGATCAGAATCAGAAACTTGAAAAACAAAACAGAGAAATTGCTGCTTCTGATTCTGCATATAACGTCAGAAAGAAAAAACTGCAACAAAAAGATATTTTTCTGTATTCAGGGAAAATGATTATAAATACAGGGCAAATATGTAGTTCGTCGGGAAATATATATGTACGGGAACACAATGCAGAAAACTTTTACAAACCCATGAATTCATTCAAAGATAATTATGATGAAACCGCCGAGGTGATGATTTTACTGGAGAACACAACAAAAAATGCAAAAATCACTCAAATTGCAACACCGATAAAAGACGTTTCAATATTTGAATCTGAGGCTGGACCGGCATTTGACGAACTTGGTTCGTTTAGAAAAAACATAGAAGCCCTGATTCAAAAAAGTGATAGTAGTAAACCATGTTGGTTAAGAAAAAATTTAGTTGATAGTATAACAAGGGGGAGAGTCTTTTTCCAAAAAATACTTAAATATCATAAAGGATTTGAATATTTCCAGACTCGTTCGGAAACTCCATCGAAACACACCCAGGACACTACTGGATCAAAAATTAATAGTTTAACCTCTTATAAGATTAATTATAAAATTGAGCTTGATAAACATGAGTATCCATATGAATACAGGGTAAACAAACTCTACCTTTTCTGGCCTACTGCCGGATTTGTTTATAGTTTCGCCAAAGAACCTGAGGTTACAATCAATACGGATGGAACATTATCGACAAAATATTTCAGCGGAATGCATCTTTTAGCCGGATTGAAAATTCATCCCTGGCGGACTTCGATCATGGATCCTTATTTTGTTATATCCGGCAAGCGTCGTCCGTTCTTTGATTATAGAAAGCTCTATATTGTTTTGGCGGCCGATGTTCTGAATATAACCAAAATTTATTACGTCGGCGCAGGCATTGATTTATGGAGCGGGTTATCCCTGACTGCCGGCTCCCAGCTGATCGTCAAGAAGCAGCAAAAATTTGTAAACGGAACTGTGCGGTCAAAGGAGTACTTAGATTTGAGAAACCTTTATGTTGGCATTAACATCGATCTGACCCTTGCCATAAAAATGGTTCAGTTCCTGGCTTTTAAATAAGATGTTCTTACGGATTCTGACAGAATGATTGAAAAATCCTCATTAAACTAAAAAATCAAACTTATTCATCCTATGAAAAAATTGATACTCTTTCTGATACTGACAGAAATTGCCGTTTTTTCAGGTTGCGTTAAAGAAAAAAGCGGTTTCGGCAGTTCTGAGAAAATTACCGGGCAACTGATTATGCTGGACACTCTTTCAAACGGTACGATTGAAGTTCCCAATGCCTTGGTTTTTGTCGGATTTGACTATAAACCCAATTCCGAAAATTACAGTTACAAAGTTCAGGCTGATAAATATGGTCACTTTGAGATACCCTTTTTAATAAAAACGGGCAATTATCAGATTTACGCGATGAAGAGTTTTTTGAGGAATGGCTCACAATACGTGCTTTCGCTTGATACCAACATCGGTAATCCCAGAGAAAACCTAATAATGTTATTAAAACCAGATTTGAACATGGGTCGTCTGTCAGGTGCTGTGATGATGCATGATTCATCAACAACCGGTTCAATAACCGTTAAATCCGCTGATGTTTTTATCGGATACAAGTTTATACCCAACTCAACACATTATACCTGCAAGTTGATTACAGATGAGAATGGTTCTTTTACCAGTCCAATAATTCCTTTTTCTGATACCCTGAATTATACTTTTTTTGCAACAAAAAAAATCAACATCGGCGGAAGAACAATAACATTAACACGGGCCAACACCTTCACAGAGTTCAAATCAAACGGGAGTAAAATCGTAATTTTACCATCGGATTCGATCGGGTTTGTAACCATTAAGATCATCGATAAATCGGGCAATACGCCTCAGCCCTATGTAACCTGGTGTCTCTTTTCTGATCCCCGTCCATTTTATAACCCAAAACCTTGTGAAGGTAGTTTTTATTCTTCATCGACAAATATCAATGGATTGGGGTATATTTCCGGTCTGGCCGAAAACGGTAAATATTACATTAAAGTCTATAAGCCTTTCGGCAGTGATACGCTCTGGGTTAAAGACAGTTTGACAATAACAAATCTTCCGTACCCGGTATTTACATATAAATTCAATTGAGTCGTATTGTAAAAGCCGTTAAAAATGCCCAGTACTGGGCGGAAATTGTAAAACCGCTCACCAGTGGTACCAAAAAATTACACTTTAGCAGTATACCTACCGTTAAAATCTTCTTGTTTTTATGCACATTTGCATACAGATTGCAAGGTGCCAACCGGTTCATCAATGGGTTCGCTTCCATTAATGATAGAGTAACTGATTCAGAAATTAACTGTTTTCGAAATGGGTTTTTTCGATGGATTAAGAGAAGGCTGCGGATGTGTTTTCGGGGTCATCATCGGCATTATTTTGCTCATCCTCCTTTTGACACTATTATAAAGTTAACCCGGGCGACCGCCAAAGGAGGACAGGTCCACGTGATACGAATTGATTTTTTAACGGTTGCTGTTTCTTTGCATTTCTGAGGCGCGCTATGATATGGACTCTTCACAGACGAGCGCCATCAGTGATTGTCGTAACAACAGGGAGGCTTATAACATTGAGATGAAAAAGCTAGCCGGTTCAGAAATTTTTTCTAAATTTGCAGCTTCATCGGGGCGTGGCGCAGTTGGCTAGCGTACTTGCATGGGGTGCAAGGGGTCGGAAGTTCGAGTCTTCTCGCCCCGACAACAAAAAAGTTTTTTACAATGGGACATGTTAATTAGATCCCTTTCAACTTATATTCAGCAAGGGTTTGTAAGATACTTATAATAATCAGCTGCAGAAACACCTGAATAATCAGCAATTCTGGAGAAGAATAACCCAAAACCTTTGATGTATAAGCATTAAGGAATTTTGGGTTTTTCTTTTTTAATAATATCCAACAAGGTCAACTAATTTCAAAGCAAGGATTAATTCCTGAACCCGTTTGTCAATTCGGTCCTTTTCTGTCATACATTTTATTTACCCTTAATCGGTTTAAAAAGAAAAGATAATACATTTGTTAATTGATTTCTATCTTTAAAGTGACCAAAATAATAAATTATACCCATTTTTGAGCAAAGAAAAGATAACATAGTAAAAGGTGGTTACTTCGAATGAGTTTTACAATTAGTGATTAAAATTCATTAAGATGAAAAAATATTTAATTTTACTCTTAGTGGTCTTGCTTTCTTGTTCAAAAAGCAAAAATGATACTTCTTCAAATACTGAAACTTATTCATTTCCATATAGGGTACATTTTTGGAATATCACCGACCCCTATGGACCCGATTATCGTTATCAGTATATCTATAACGACAATAGAATTTTCCAAAAATCCCAGGAATACCCAGTTTATCTTTTAAAACAATATTTTTATTCTCCCCATCACTTACAAATTATTCATTTTGCCAGTAACATTACTCTTACCACAGAATGTGAGCTAAATGATCAAGGATTCATAGTAAATGAAGTACGAGTTAGAAGTAATGGCTATGATTCTGCAGCATTTTTCTATGAAAATGGATATTTAAAAAAGATGACTATTAATTTTGTAAATTATAATACTCCTGCAACTATTGGTTCTACTATGACAGCAGTTGAATTCTTCGAATATCTTAACGGAAACTTGGTAAAATGGAAACGATCTGATACGACATTTTATGGAATAAACAATTTTCAAACCACTTGTGAATATTTTTCAGATATAAAAAATACGCTAAACATTAATTTTGTTGACTTTAGGTTTGGTCAGTCTTTAGATTTTTATACGTACAATAATGGGTTCCCAGATATTACAGAGAATTTAGGTCTTTATGGTAAATTCAACACTAACCTTGTAAAATCAATCCATTATTCAAATTCTTATTATAGTTCAGTGGATTCCATTTATACTATTGACCAGCACACATTGGATTCGGAAAATCGTATAACATCTATTATTCACTATGTTCAAAATTTTAATAATCCTTTACCATATGAAGATGCATTTATATATTATTAAAAAGATTAAATGAAGCCTCCTTTTTTATTTTATGCCGGAGTTACAAACTCCGCCGACCACATGTCTGGAATTTACACTTTCTTCACCCTGACAGCATTCATCCCTTTAAAACTGCGCTCTATCTCAAAAGTGACCATATCGTTTTCCGCGATTTCTTCAGTCAAACTGTTGACATGTACAAAATATTTCTCCTGGGTATCGACCTCTTTTATAAAACCAAAGCCTTTTGAATGGTTGAAAAACTCAACCTTACCCTTTCGTATTGAGGAAATCTCCTCCATTTCCCTTTTTGGAACGCTGATTATTATATTTTCAGCATCGATCTTCTTTCTATTTGTCGGATTGGGTGGCGTATCTGTGATTTGTCCGTTTTCATCAACATAGGCAATCATATTCCCACCACCGCCTTGTGAGTTAGCCTTACGGTCTGCGAGTTTTTTCTGCTTGTCCAGTCGTTTCTTTAATCGTTTTTTCTCTTTTTCTTTCTTATTGAAGGTCTCTTGTGAACTCGCCATATAATATTTGATTAAAAATGATGTCAAAAATTGTTCTGCAAAGGTAAGATAATAAAACGTAACGCGTGACGCGTTACGTGGATTCAAAACCGGTAACTGTTTTGATTTGATTTTTGATGTATATTAATCTTCCAGGCATCTCACCGAGGGAATCAGAATCCTAAAATTCTTACCTTTGCATCCTGCGAAATAGTCGAAGAAAATGAGTGAAACAACAGAGAAATTAAGATGCCTCATCATAGGGTCGGGCCCGGCAGGCTATACGGCTGCCATTTATGCTGCCCGTGCCGACCTGAAGCCTGTTATTTACCAGGGCTTGGAACCTGGCGGACAATTGACAATTACCACGGATGTAGATAATTTTCCGGGTTATCCGGAAGGCGTAAAAGGCCCGGAAATGATGGAGGATCTCAAAAAGCAAGCAGAACGGTTTGGAACGGAGGTCCGGTTCGGAATTGTGACGAAGGTTGACTTTTCAAGCAGACCCTTTAAAGTAGAGGCGGATGACGGAAAAACCGTTATGGCAGAAACCGTAATCATTGCCACAGGGGCAACTGCAAAATGGCTGGGACTGGAATCGGAGATTACATTCAGGGGTATGGGCGTGTCGGCCTGTGCGACCTGCGACGGGTTTTTCTACCGTGGACAGGACGTAGCGATTGTCGGTGGTGGTGATACTGCTGCCGAAGAGGCAACCTACCTGGCCAAGCTCTGCAAGAAAGTTTACATGATCCATCGCCGCGATGCGTTGCGTGCTTCCAAGGCGATGCAACACAAAGTTCTTAATACCCCAAATATCGAGATGGTTTGGAACAGTGTGCCTGAGGAAGTTCTCGGCGATAGTTCCGGAGTCAATGGAGTTAGGGTTAAAAATATTCAGACCGGAGAGAGCCAGAACCTCGATGTCACAGGTTTTTTTGTGGCCATCGGTCATTCTCCGAATTCTGAAATATTCAAGGACCAGGTGAAAATGAATGAACTTGGATACATCGAAACGATTCCCGGATCCACTAAAACAAGCGTTGATGGTGTGTTTGCCTGCGGAGATGTCCAGGATCATTATTACCGGCAGGCGGTCACCGCAGCAGGTACAGGATGCATGGCGGCCATTGAAGCAGAAAGATTTCTGGGCAACTAATATAGCTGGCGAGTTAGCGAGTTGGCGAACTGGCGAGTAATTAAGTAGTGAAATAGCGAAGCCTGCCTGCCGGTAGGCAGGTAGTGAAATAGCGAAATTGCGAAGTAGCGAACGGTGAAAACTGAACAGTGAAAATTAAAAAATTGAAAAACTCGCCAACTCACCAGCTCACCAGCTCGCCAACTAAATATTGCCAGATGGAGAACGGTTGAATTAAATACTAATATTTGATAGATGGTTGTTTTTTTCCAAGGAACGGAACGGGTTTTTGCTGTACAAACGGTCAATCCGTTGAGGGATGAAGATATCCGGAAACTGACATGGCTTTTCGGGAATGCAGATCCTGTAACTCAACCTGCTGTTCCCGGAAGGTTTGTCGGCCCGCGGAAAGAGATGATCACACCGTGGAGTACGAATGCGGGGGAAATCTGCCAGAACATGGGTGTTGTTGGAATCATTCGTGTTGAGGAGTTTACAAAGTACGAAGTCAGAGGTCAGAGGTCAGAAGTCAGAAGTCAGAGGTATGACCCGATGCTGGAGCAGGTTTATGAAGGCCTGGATCAGGAAATATTCTATATTGACCGGAAACCGGAACCTGTAATTTTTATTGACGATATTGAATCCTACAATCTATCACAAGGCCTTGCCCTAAGCGATGAAGAGATCTTATACCTGGAACAGTTACAGGCCAAGCTGGGCCGGAAGTTAACCGACAGCGAAGTCTTCGGGTTTTCACAGGTAAATTCGGAACATTGCAGGCACAAGATCTTCAATGGCATCTTCGTGATCGACGGAAAAGAGATGCCGGATACCTTGTTCGGGTTGATCCGGAAAACATCGAAAGTACATCCCCGCCTCCTTGTTTCTGCTTACAAAGATAATGTTGCATTCATCGATGGGCCGCTCATCGGGCAGTTTGCACCTAAGACCCAGGACAAGCCGGATTTCTTCTTCATCAAAGACATTCAATCGGTGATCTCCCTGAAAGCAGAGACACATAATTTTCCAACTACTGTGGAACCTTTCAACGGGGCTGCCACAGGGTCGGGAGGAGAGATCCGCGACAGGATGGCAGGTGGGAAAGGAAGTATTCCGCTTGCAGGAACTGCTGTCTACATGACTTCCTACCCAAGGATCGATGGGGGAAGAAGCTGGGAAACCGCTGTTCAGGCAAGAAAATGGTTGTATCAGAATCCGGAAGAGATCCTCATCAAAGCTTCCAACGGGGCCAGTGATTTTGGCAATAAATTCGGACAACCGCTGATCTGCGGTTCTGTACTGACCTTTGAACATGAGTCGGACGACAGGGTCTATGGTTACGATAAAGTGATCATGCTGGCCGGCGGCATCGGCTTTGCAAGAAAAGAAGACAGTTTAAAAGAAGAACCGGAAGCGCATCAGAAAGTGATCATCCTCGGCGGTGATAATTACCGGATCGGTATGGGAGGCGGCGCCGTTTCTTCCGTTGCCACAGGAGAATATAAAAATGCCATTGAACTCAATGCCGTTCAACGCTCCAACCCCGAGATGCAGAAAAGAGTTTTCAACGCGATCCGTGCCATGACAGAAGCCGGGCACAATCCCATTGTTTCCGTTCATGACCATGGCGCCGGAGGGCATCTGAATTCTATTTCCGAACTCATTGAATCGACCGGCGGTGTGATCCGCATTGATGCATTGCCCATCGGCGATCCGACCTTATCGGATAAAGAAATTATCAGCAATGAGTCGCAGGAAAGGATGGGACTGCTCCTCGACGGGAAGGATGTTCCTTTGATGAAGAGGATCGCGGAACGGGAAAGATCCCCGTTTTATGAAGTGGGAGAGACGACCGGCGATCACCAGCTCGTTTTTACGGACAATAAGAAGGATACACGCCCCATTGATCTGAAAATAGCGGATTTCTTTGGTAAGCCTCCCAAGACCGAGTTGCGTGACGCGTTACGCGTTACGCGTAACGCGTCACTTGTATATGATGAAACCAAACTGTCAGAGTACCTAAACGAAGTACTACAACTCGAAGCAGTCGCGTGCAAAGACTGGCTGACAAATAAAGTCGACCGTGCGGTTTCTGGTAAGATTGCAAAACAACAAACCTGTGGCCCCATTCAGCTTCCGCTGAACAACCTTGGCGTAGTGGCCCTGGATTACCAGGGAGAAAAAGGGATTGCCATTTCGCTCGGCCATGCCCCGGTTGTTGCTTTGATCGATGCGGAAGCCGGATCGCGTATAGCCATTGCAAAGGCATTGACAAACCTGGTGTGGGCGCCACTGACCCATGGATTGGCAGGAGTATCACTGAGTGCCAACTGGATGTGGCCTTGTAAGAATCCCGGGGAAGATGCCCGTTTGTATGCAGCCGTTAAAGCCGTCAGTGATTTTGCCATTCAACTGGGAATCAATATCCCGACAGGAAAAGACTCGCTGTCGATGACACAGAAATATCCCGATGGAAAAGTGGTCTATTCACCCGGTACCGTTATTATTTCTGCGGTAGGGGAGGTCAGTGATGTGAAAAAAGTCATCAGTCCGGTACTGATCAATGACCCGGGAAGCAGCCTCGTGTTAATCAATTTTTCCGGAGATTCATTGAAACTCGGTGGAAGCAGCTTTGCGCAGGTGATAAAACAGCTGGGCGATCAGGTTCCGGATGTTCCGGATGCGAATTATTTTGCGAAAGGATTTGATCTTATTCAAAGGATGATAAATAAAGAGATGATCCTGGCGGGGCATGATATTTCTGCCGGAGGCTTTATTACTACTCTTCTGGAGATGACCTTTCCCGATACCCTGTTGGGAATGGATCTGGACCTCACCTCCCTTGGAATAAAGGATCCCATTCAGTTATTGTTCAACGAAAACCCGGGCGTTGTGATCCAGGTGAAGAACCTGGAGGAAAGCAGTTTGCTGATGAATGTTGCGGGGTTGAAGTGGTATTCCATCGGCAAAATCATTCCGGAAAGAAAGATTACCATCCGGAACGAATCCAATACTTTTTATTTTGATATCGATCAACTAAGGGATATCTGGTTTAAGACTTCATATTTGCTCGACCGCAGGCAATCCGGCGAAAAACTGGCGCTTGACAGGTTTTCCAATTATAAAAATCAACCGTTGAAATTCATTTTTCCTGGAACATTTACCGGGAAAGCTGCACAGTACGGCATTGAATTGAAACGCCGGGTTCCTTCGGGAATAAAAGCGGCCGTTATCCGTGAAAAAGGCATTAACCGCGACCGTGATGCGGCCTGGGCACTGTACCTGGCGGGTTTCGATGTGAAGGATGTCCATATGACCGATCTGATCTCAGGCAGGGAAACCCTGGATGATGTGAATTTCATCGTATTTGCCGGCGGATTCTCTAATTCAGACGTGCTCGGTTCTGCCAAAGGCTGGGCTGGAGCCTTCCTTTACAATGGAAAGGCGAAAGAGACACTGGAAAGATTTTATAAAAGGGAAGATACCCTCAGTCTCGGCATCTGTAACGGCTGCCAGCTGATGGTTGAACTGGGTGTTCTATACCCTGATCCGGAAGGGCGTCCCCGGATGTTGTGGAATGATTCACATAAATATGAATGTACTTTTGTAACGCTGGATGTGCGGGAGAATCATTCGGTCATACTGAAATCACTTGCAGGAGTTCGACTCGGTGTATGGTCTGCGCACGGCGAAGGGAAATTCCAATTTCCGTATGAAGAAAGCAGGTATCACATTCCTGCAACGTTTTCTTACAGCGCCTACCCGGGAAATCCCAACGGTTCCATGTATGATGCTGCCTGTATTGCCTCGGAAGACGGCCGCCACCTGGCCATCATGCCGCATCTTGAGGATTCCGTGATGCCATGGCAGTGGGCACATTACCCGGAACACCGTAAATCCGATGAAGTCACCCCGTGGATAGAGGCGTTTGTTAATGCAAGGGAGTGGATTCTTGGTTTTACTCGTGAC
>Ga0208566_1001070_pt1 | contig 16460 bp, 12 predicted proteins | sample PL_2010_150m_FD_184159 | JGI IMG/M metagenome (GOLD analysis project Ga0208566, IMG submission 184159) | Freshwater microbial communities from Powell Lake, British Columbia, Canada to study Microbial Dark Matter (Phase II) - PL_2010_150m... | ecosystem: Environmental > Aquatic > Freshwater >...
CGGATTCACCAACATTCCGGACTTCTGTCTCTACTGGATCCTGGCCATCGGCGACTACCTGCGCTTCGCCGACGACCTGGCGCTCGCGGAGGAGGTCTATCCCAATGTGGCCCGTGCGTTGCAATGGTTCGAGCGCTACGTCGATGCGGAAGGACTGCTGAACGAAGTGCCCCTGTGGGTCTTCGTCGAGTGGGCCGAAACCGACAAGAAAGGCCAGGTGACGGCCTTTAATGCGCTCTATGTCGCGGCGCTGCGGAGCGCGGCCCGGCTGGCGCGGGAGGTCCGGCATGAACCGGCGGCGGAGAAATACCACGACCTCGCCGACCGGGTCGCCGCCGCCATCAACGAACTGCTCTGGGACCAAAGCCGCGGCGTCTATGCCGATGCCCGCTGCAAGGGCCGGCTGAGCCGCAGGGTGAGCCAGCAGAGCAATGCCGCTGTGATTGCCTGGGAGATCGCGCCGCGGGAACGCTGGTCGCGCATGTTCGCGACCATCCTCGACGAGAAGCGCCTGGTGCTCACCCACGGCCTCGGTCGGGAAGGCCAGGTGACGCCTTTCGACGAGGAGAAACAGGTCGTCATGGCTCAGCCCTTCTATTCCCATTTCCTGCACCGCGCGCTGCGCATGGATGGCCGTTTCGAGTTCCTGTTCGACAACATCCGGCGGCGCTGGAGCGCCTTGCTGGCCGACGGTGAAAGCACTTTCCGCGAGACCTGGCAACTGGAGCCGATCACCAGCAAATGCCACGCCTGGTCGGCGACGCCGACTTTCGACTTGTCCACCGATGTGCTGGGCGTGTCGCCTGTCGCGGACGGGTTCCGGCGCCTACGCATCGCCCCGCAGACGGCGGGCCTCGAATGGGCCCGCGGCCGCTACCCGACGCCCCACGGCGAGGTCGTCGTGGAATGGCGGAAAGGCGCGGCCGGAATTAACCTGAAGATCGTGGTGCCGCCCGGCTGCGCTGCCGAAGTGCTTTGCCCCGGCGCGTCCGGGCAGGTCATGGTCGCGGCCGGCGTGCATGAATTCGTTGAAGGAGTGAAACTGGCATGAATGCGATGTTCGATCTGACCGGCAAGGTCGCCGTGGTCACCGGCGGGAACGGCGGCATCGGCCTGGGCATGGCCCGTGGCCTGGCTCAGGCCGGCGCCCGGGTGGTCATCGCGGCGCGCAATGCCGCCAAATCGCAAGGGGCAGTGGATGAATTGCGGGCGCTGGGAGCCGACGCTTTGGCGCTGGCGGTGGACATTGCCGATGAGGTCTCGGTCACCGGCTTCTTCAACGAAGTCGCCACCCGTTGCGGACGTCTGGATATCCTGGTCAATAACGCCGGCATCTTCCTGCGCAAGCCACCCCAGGACACCCTGCTGGCCGAGTGGCAGGCGGTGATGGACACCAACTCGACGGGCACCTTCCTGTGCGCGCGTGCTGCCTATCCGCATCTGTGCGCGGCGGGCGGCGGCAAGATCATCAATGTCGCTTCACTGGTATCCGTCTTCGGCGTCGGTTATGCAGCCGCCTACAGCGCCAGCAAGGGCGCCGTGCTGCAACTGAGCCGCTCGCTGGCGACCGCCTGGGCGGCCGACCGCATCCAGGTCAACGCCGTGCTGCCGGGCTGGACCGAGACACCGCTGACGCACAACGGGCGTCTGACCGTGGAGGGGCTCAACGAACGGATCATCGCGCGCACACCGGCCGGCCGCTGGGGCGAGATCGGCGACTTCGAAGGTGTTGCGGTGTTTCTGGCGAGCCGCGCGTCCGACTTCATTACCGGCGCGGCGATTACTGTGGACGGCGGATATTCTGTCCAGGTGTGAGGCGCTGAATCTCTTCAAGCAATTCCAGCGCCCGCCGCGCATCGGCGATGGTCACCTGAGGCAAGATGCCTTCACGCACGACCTCGGCGAAATGGATTAGCTGCCCCGCGTAACCGGTCAGCACCAGGGAGTGGTTGCGGTCCACCGGCACGGTGAAATTCGGTTCCCAGCAGTCACCCGGCCCTTCCTCGGGCCGGTAGCGATAGCGTACGACATTGTCCACGGTGATCGCATGGCCCTCGCCGGTGATCTCGACGAACTCGTTGATCTGGCGCCACGACTGGGTATTGCCGAACTGCAGCAAGCCGTTGGCGCCGCTGGCGAAGCGCAGGGTGACAGCGTAGCTCCACTGCCCTTCAGCCAGATCGGCCCGTTCCACCTGCATGCGGGTGATCTCGCCCATGAAATGGCGGGCCAGGTCGATCATGTGGATGGGGTTGTCTACGAGATAACTGACCTCGTCAGGGTAGTAGCCGCCGCCCATCATGAATTTGCCGAAGAAAGACGTGGCGCTCCCGAAGTCGGGCCGGTCCATGGCTTCCCGGGCCATCTGATAGGCGGTGGCAAAGCGTTTGTTGAAACCCACCACGAGGGGCTTCCCGGCCTGCCGGGCAGCCTGCTCCAGGAGCATGGCCTCGGCGACCGTCGCCGCGGCCGGTTTCTCGCTCCATACCGGCAGCCCGCGAGCCAGCACATCGCCCAACACGCGCAGATATTCGGGAACCCCAACCACGACAACGCAGGCGTCGAGTCGTCCCGCTTCCGCTGCCAGCATCTGCTGGTGGCCGCTGTAGTGGGGCACCAGTTGCGGTGCGGACGCCGCATGGCGCGAACACGTCGCGACCACGTCGACCGGCGCGAAGCGCAGGGCCGGCTGGATGATGGCCTGGCAATGGCGGCCGGCGCCGATCAGCCCGACACGGATGCGCCTGGGTGGGCGGCTCACCAGACTTCCTGGTAGAGTCGCAGCCAATTGCCGCCGATGACCTTCCTGACATCGTCAGGCTTGTATCCACGTGCCAGCAAGCCTTCCGTCACCTTGGGCATGTCCGTGACCGACTCGAATCCGACTGTCAGCGGCATCGCAGCATAGGCCGCAACCGCTGCCGGCGGCAGGTCGCGCACCGAGGCCTCCAGCACTGCCTTGGGCATGTCTTCCATGAAATCAGGCCCCAGGGCGACGTGATCAAGACCGACGCGCCGCACCAGATCGTCGATGGTGGCCAGGTAATCTTCCAGGCTTGCCGGCATCGTCGCGGAGATCAGGACCGGCACGGCGACGGCGCCAATGACGCCTCCTTTTGCAGCGCAGGCTTTCAAAGCATCGTCGCTCTTGTTGCGCGGCGATGCCACGAATGCGGCCGCATTGGCATGGGTGAGGGCCACCGGCTTGGCCGATGCAGCGATGGCCTCCAGCGTGGTGCGCGGCCCGCAGTGGGACAGGTCGAGCAGGATGCCGAGTCGATTCATCTCGGCGATGACCTCGCGGCCGAAGCCGGTCAGGCCTTTGTCCTCGGGCGCCTGGCAGCCGTAGCCGCTGGGGTTGGCAGAGTTGTAGGTGAGTTGCATGATGCGCACGCCCAACCGATGATAGATCTCCAGTTGATTCAGCTTGGCATCGATCGGCGAGGTATCCTGAAAGCCAAAGATGATGCCGACCCGGTTGCTGGCCTTGGCCCTGTGGATGTCCGTCACGGAAAGAACCTGAAGCGCCAGATCCTCATGGCCTGCGAGGTTCCTGTAAACCCCGGCGATGATTTCCAGGGTCTCCGCTTGGCCCTGCCACGCGGCCAGAGTGGCATTGACGGCAGTCACACCGCCCTGATGCAGGCGCCGCAATGTGGGGGGCTCAAGAAACCAGCTGGCGTTGAGGCCATCGACTACGATGTTTTCCCGGTGAAACGTCTTTGCGTCATTCATTCCCTGTAGCTCCCTTGAGCAAGCCGGTTTGATGGGCCGGAGCCGAACCGGCAGCTTGGCGCTTCACGGCCGTGCCAGTATCGCCCAAAGGCGTGCCAGGTCGCGCAGGCCTTCGGGGCCGTCGGCCTTAGCAAAAGCCGCGCGGGCTAGATCCTTCTTGCCCGCGGCAAGATAAGTTTCACCTAGATGCAGCCAGGCGTCGGCCGGCCGCTTCAAGCCGCCCTTGGCGAGAGCCAGCTCCATCAGCGCCAGGCCCCGCTCGGTCTGGCCGGCCGTGGTCAGCGCATGACCATCGGCGAACAGGGTGTTGCCGTCGTTGCGTGGTGATTCCTTGCCTTGGGAGTCGGCCTGCTGTTTCGCATCGGCTGCCGCCTGGCGGTTCGCCAGATCCCGCAACTGCTTTTGCTTCGATGCTTCGGGACCTTGCCCCAGCACGCCCTTGACAAAGCCTTCCTCCAGCACCGCCCGGGCTTCCGCCGGCAAGCCGGCCTGCAACGCCAATTGCCCCAGGTAGGCGTAATCGTCCGCGTCCGTGAGGGCGTCGGTGGCCCGTTGCAAGCGCAATACATCGAGTGTCAGCCGTTCGGCGAAGCCGGGTTGTTTCTGCAGGCGTATCGCCAGTTCCAGCCAGTGTTGCGGTTTCGGAAAATGCGCCACCAGACGTTCCAGGGCATTCGCATATCCCGTCTGGTTCTTGAGCTGCAGATAGCAGCTCGCCAGCAACTGGAGTCGTGCTTCCTCCGGCTTGCGGCCGGCCCGCTCATCGGCATCCAGATCGGCGGTCAGTTCAGTCGCGGCGGTCGCGAAATCGCCACTGGCATATCGCGCCTGAATCACCGCACCGCGAATTCTCGGATTGCTGCCGCCTTGCTGGAAGTAGCGCTGGGCGGTGGCGATGGTTTGCGGATAATTCTTGGCACGGTAGTAGCTGCCAACCAAGGCCTCGAGGATCGTCGCCTGTTCCGCTGCCGGCAGCCGGCCTGAAGCCAGCACGGCTTCAAAGGAGCGGACTGCCAGATCGATCTCGCCGGCACCGGCCGCCGCCGCGCCGCGCAGACGGTCGAGGATGAACAATTCGTAGGAAGTCTTGCCGGTGCCTGCGTCTACCTCGGCTATACGTGCCAGTGCTTCCCTGTGCTGGCCGGCCTTCAGCAGGTCCTGGATCGGCACCAAGGCCTTTCCAAGTTCCGGCCGGACACCTTCGGCAGTTTGGGCGACGGCTTCCGGAACGTTGACCGTCAGTGCTCCGAGACACAGCAGTAGCTGGAACAGGCGACGTAACGGGTATTTGACTTGCACGAGAGAAGGTCCTTTCAGATTACGCCGCGGCTCAACTGGCGGACGGCATATTGATGCGGCGACAGGTCAGACGATGCCGCCGCCACCGCCGCGCGCCGCGGGACGGGCAGCGGCGCAGGCCTGCCGATAGCCGCTGGCGCGGTAGGCACCGAGCGGATCGATAGCGGCGCCGTTCATCAGCCGGGCCTTGGCCAGGATCGGTGATACATCGGCGGTGAAGGCTGTCTTCAGGGCCTGGGAGGCCATCAACGCATCATTGTTGGTCTGAAATTCGGCCAGGGCCTCGCGGTCCACCAGCAATGCCTGAGCTTGTGCCCGCTGCAATTCGATGGTGCTGGAGATCAGGCTCTCGACAGGATCGGTAATGTTGTGGGACTGGTCCAGCATGTGGGCCAGGGATGGATTGGACGCCTGACGCCGTTCGGCATCGATCAGTTCGTTGAATACCAGGAACAGCCGGTAAGGATTGATCGAGCCGGTATCCAGGTCGTCGTCGCCGTAGCGCGAGTCGTTGAAGTGGAATCCTCCGAGGCGGCCGGCGTGGATCAATCGCGCCACGATCATTTCGATGTTCACGTTGGGCGCGTGATGGCCCAGGTCCACCAGGCACAGGGCATTGGGCCCCAGCGCCTGCGCGGCCATCAGCGAGCTGCCCCAGTCCTGTATGACGGTGGCGTAGAAGGCCGGCTCGTACATCTTGTGCTCGATGAGCATGCACCAGTCGTTGGGCAGGGCCGCGTAGATTTGCGCGGCGGATTCGATGTAGCGTTCGAAAGCCCGGGCCGTATGCTGCTGGCCGGGGAAATTGGCGCCGTCGCCGATCCATACCGTGAGCGCATGGGAACCGAGTACCTTGCCCATGCGGATGCAGTCGATGTTGTGGGCGACTGCCTGGGCGCGCACTGCCGCGTCGGTGTGGGTGAGGCTGCCGTACTTGTAGGAATGCTCCTGTCCGGGTTGGTCCTGGAAGGTATTGGAGTTGACCGGGGCGAATTTCAAGCCGAGCGCGTCGGCGCGCGCCTTCAATGCTGGCAGATCTTCAGGCTGGTCCCAGGGGAAATGGAGTGAAACCTCATCGGTGGCGCCGGTGAGGCGATGAATGGCGGCACAATCCTCAAGCTTGTCGAACACGTCGCGGGGCTCGCCGGGCCCGGGATAGCGGGCAAAGCGGGTGCCGCCGGTGCCGACCGCCCAGGATGGTAGGGCGACGCGGAAGCGCGCAACCTCTTCAGCCACGCGATCGATGTCGATGCCACGGCGATGCAATTGACGTCTCAGGGTTTCGTAGTCGTGTTCGTGGTCGGCGATGCGGGCCGAATTGTTCTCAATGACGAAATCCTGGCTGATCATGGTCGCTCCTCGACAGGTCGATGCATTAGTGGTTAGCGGGTAAATGCGGCGGCGTTGCCGGCATCCACATTGATGATGTTGCCGGTGGATTTGTCCGAACGCGGCGAAACGAAAAATGCGATGGCTTCGGCCACGTCCTCGGGGAAGACGCTGCGCTTCAGCAAGCTGCGGTTCCGGTAGATGGATTCCAGATCTTCAGGCGTGGTGTTGTACTGCTGGGCGCGCTGATCTGCCCATTCGCCCTGCCAGATGTGTGAGCCGCGCAGTACGGCGTCGGGATTCACGACGTTGACGCGGATGCCCATGGGCGCGCCTTCGAGAGCGAGGCAGCGGGCCAGGTGCAATTCGGAGGCCTTGGCGGTGCAGTAGGCGGCCGCACCGGGGGAGGCGGCCAGGGCGTTCTTCGAGCCGACGAAGACCAGGGCGCCGCCCAGGCCTTGGGACTTGAGGACGCGCACGGCCTCGCGGCTGACCAGGAAATAGCCGGTCGACAGAATGTCCATGTTGCGCTGCCAGAGTTCCAAGCTTGTGTCCTCGATGGGCGCGGCCGAAGCGATGCCCGCATTCGAGACGCAGATATCCAGGCCGCCGAACAGCCAGTTGGTGTCCCGGAATGCCTTGATGATCGAGGCTTCGTCGGTGACGTCGTGCCAGAGGGCCTGGACATTGTCCTTGCCGGCGCCGGCGGAAAGTTCCTTGCGTGCTTCTTCCAGCGCTTCGCGGTCGATGTCGCAGAGGACGACACAGGCGCCCTCGTCCATGAGCCGTTTGGCGGTGGCCTTGCCGATGCCGCCGCCGGCACCGGTGATCAAGGCGATGCGTCCTGCCAGCGCCTTGGGTTTAGGCATGCGCTGGAGCTTGGCTTCTTCGAGGAGCCAGTATTCGATGTCGAAGGCTTCCTGTTCCGGCAGGCCGCGGTAAGTGGATACCCGCGAGGATTCGCGCATCACATTGATGGCGTTGACGTAGAACTCGCCGGAGATGCGCGCTGTGGCCTTGTCGTTGGCGAAGGTGATCATGCCGACGCCGGGAATCAGATAGACCACCGCGTTCGGGTCGCGCATCGGCGGCGAATCAGGATGTTTGCAGCGCTCGTAGTAGGCCTGGTAGCCGGCGCGATAGGCTTCCACGGCCGGCGCCAGCCTGGGCAGCAGGGCTTCCGCCGTCTCGGTCGACGGGTCGAAGTCCAGCACCAGGGGGCAGATCTTGGTGCGCAGGAAATGGTCGGGGCAGGATGTGCCGAGCGCAGCCAGGGGCTTCAGTGCTTCCCTGGAAACGAACTCGAGGATCGCCGGGCTGTCGTCGAAATGGCCGACCTTGGGGATGGTTTTCGAAATCAGCCCGCGGATGTGCGGCATCAAGGCTGCAGCGACTTCCCGGCGTTTTTCCGGCGCCAGCGGGGAGGCATTGACGACACCGAACGGATGCCTGGTGCCGTGCTGTTCGGCGAGCCAGGCAATGGCCCGGTTGATCACGCCGAGGGTGGTTTCGTAACACTCTTTTTGGGTGTCTCCCCAGGTGAACAGTCCGTGGGCTTCGAGGATCAGGCCCTTGGCTTGCGGGTTTTCCCGGGCGAAGCGCTGCAGGCGGACGCCCAGCTCGAAGCCGGGACGTACCCACGGCAGCCAGCCGATCTCGTCGCCGTAAATTTTTCGCGTCAGCTCACGGCTATCGGCCGAGGCGGCGATGGCAATCACCGCGTCCGGATGCATGTGGTCCACGTGCAACTTGTCGAGCAGTCCGTGCAGCGGCGTATCGATACTCGCGGCCCTGGGATTCAGGTCGTGCGTGCAATGGGGATACAGTCCGACCATTTCGTCCTCGAACTCCCGACCGCGGTAGAGCGCCTGGAGGGAACGCAGTTTCTCCATGTTCAGGGTAGCGAAGCCGTCCAGGCCCATGGTGCCGATGTCGCCGCCGGAGCCCTTGACCCAGAGGACCGATACGGTCTGCCGGGTCAGGGGATCGGGCATGGAAATCTTCGAAGACGTATTGCCGCCGCCGTAGTTGGTAATCCGCTTGTCAGACCCCAGGAGGTTGGAGCGGTAGCACAGGACTTCTTGCTCGGAGAGGCGGGACGCGTGCGCGTCGTCCCATTTGTTTTCCAGCAACAAGGCGTTTTCAACGGCAGGGGGCATGGTTTCCATGGAGCGTCCTGGGCAGCGCGGTCAGCGGATAATAGACTGGGCGAAATATAGCAATAATGCGCATATACGGTCAAGTACAATCATTTATACTCACTATTCTGCCGGATTTTGGGTCAAGGGATGAGTCTTCGCGATCAAACGGGTAGTATGATGATTCAGTCTAAACAAGTGGGGGCGGAGCATGCTCGAAAGAGAGCGTCATACGATCATTCTCAAGCTCATCAAAGATCGATCCATCGTCAGCGTGGTCGAACTGGCGGGGCTTTTGAATGCCTCCGAAGCGACCATACGCCGGGACATCAATGCGCTGGCCGAACAGGGGGTCGTTCGCCGTATCCGTGGTGGCGCGGAGTCGGTACGACCCCGTCACGAAGCCCATCTCGTGGGCATGCCCTTCAACATGAGCCAGCAATTGTGCATCGCCGAAAAGCAGGCGATTGCGCGGGCTGCGGCGAATTTGATCGCGGGGGACGAGAGCATCATCATCCAGGGCGGCACCACTACTTTCGCCCTGGTGGAGTTCCTGGTGGACAAGGATCTCGACATCCTCACCAACTCCTTCCCGATTGCCTCGAAGCTGCTGGAGACCAGCCGGAATCGCATCACCCTGCCCGGCGGCACGCTGTTCCGGGAGCAGAACATCATCCTCAGTCCCTTCGACAACGATGCGATCGGCAACTTTCACGCCGGCACCATGTTCGCCGGCTGCTATGGCATCGGCCGCTTCGGCATCATGGAAACCGACCCCCTCATCGTCCAGGCCGAGAGCCGCCTGCTGCAGCGGGCCGAACGCCTGGTGGTGATGGCCGACAGCCGCAAGCTGCGCAATCGTTCGTCGATGATCGTGGCGGGGCTGGAACGAATTTCGGTGCTGATTACCGACGACGGCGCCAAGCCCGAGGAACTGGAAATCTTCCGCAACGCCAACATCGAAGTGATCGTCGCGCAGGTTGCCGCGCGCAAGAAAGGTCGCGACGCAGCGGACAGCAAGTCGAACTGAGCCCGGCCCGAGCGGGTCTGTCATGAAGGCCGCCGTCGTCGAGTTTTGCGTCAAGCTTTCTGCCGATCCGCTGCTGGTGCAGGGCGCCGGTGGCAATGTCTCCTGGAAGGATGGCAACACGCTCTGGATCAAGGCATCCGGCACCGGCCTCGCCGATGCCGCGAGCAAGCAGATATTCCTTCCGGTCGATCTGCGCCACCTGCAAGAGGCTCTGGCCGGAGGGGATTATTCCGCCGTGCCGAGAGTCCTCGGCGATACGCCCCTGCGGCCCTCCATCGAAACGCTATTGCATGGATTAATGCCGCATCGGCTGGTGGTGCATCTTCACGCGGTCGAAATCCTCGCCCATCTGGTGTGTCGCGGTGGCGACGACACGCTCGCTGCGCGGCTGCCGCCGGACATCCGCTGGGCGAGCATACCCTATGCCAAGCCGGGCGCTGCCCTGGCGCGGGAACTGGTCCCGGTCCTGGCGACGAAATCCGGGACCGACGTAGTATTCCTGCATAACCATGGCGTCGTCATCGGCGGCGCAAGCGTTGAAGACGTCGACCAAAAGCTCCGGCTGCTGGTCGAGACGCTGGCCACTGCGCCGCGAACTCCAGGACCAACGCCCGCGCCCGATCCGCGCGCGCGCGCCGCGCATGGATACCAGCAGGTGAGGGATCCGGGAATAGACCAACTGGCGGGCGATCCTTATTTGTTCGGGTGCCTCCCCGACGCATGGGCACTGTATCCGGAACAGGTCGTTTTCCTCGGCGCCGAGCCGGTCACCTGCGGGCGACTCGAGGATCTGCCTGCGCCGGGGCCGGACTTCGGGATCGCCGGTGCGCCGCCGGTGTTCGTGCGCGGACAGGGCGTATTCGTGCCCCCGGGTTTCGGCGCCGCCCGCCTCGCAGTGTTGCGCTGTTACTACGAGGTGCTGGCGCGCCAGAATGACATCGCCGCGATCCGCACTCTGACCACTGCCGAGGTCGCGGACTTGCTCGACTGGGATGCCGAGAAATATCGGGCGAAGATGGCCCATTGATAGCGCCGACGAGGATATCCTCATGCATGATCTGATCGCCGTATTCGATGTCGGCAAGACCAATACCAAGCTGAGCCTGATCCGCGCTGTCGATGGAGAGACGCTTCAATCGGTCCAGCGGGCCAATCGGGTCGTGTCGGAATCGGGCTTGCACCAGCTTGACCTCGTCGGCATCGAAGCGTGGCTAATGGAGTCCTTGCGGGAGCTGCCGGAAAGGGACCGCATCAGCGTGATCGTGCCGGTGGCGCACGGCGCGGCCTGCGTGCTGCTCAATGCAGACGGACAAGTGCTGGCGGCGCCGGATTACGAGGACCCGTGTTTCCGCGAGAGTGCCGAAGCCTATGAGCGTGAGCGCGACCCATACTCCGAGACCTATTCTCCGCAACTGCCGGATGGACAGAACCTGGGCGCCCAACTGTACTTTCTTGAAACCCGCAGGCCCGATGTCTTTGGCCGTACCGCCCACATCCTGTTGCTGCCCCAGTATTGGGCCTGGCGCCTCTGCGGGGTGATGGCGGCGGAAGTCAGCTCCCTGGGCGCGCACAGTGACCTTTGGCAGCCATTGGGGGGCGGGTTTTCCCGCTTGGTGCAGCGGCGGCGGTGGAGCGACCTTTTCCCGCCGCTGCGGGCCGCCGGCGACCTGTTGGGTCCGCTGCGGCAAGAGATTGCGACGACGACGGGATTGCCGGCCACCTGCCAGGTCGCCTGCGGCATTCATGACTCGAATGCATCCTGGCTCTGGCATTTGCGCAAGGTTCGGGCGGGCGCCGACCTGACGGTGATTTCCAGCGGTACCTGGACCATCGTCATGAAGAGCCGGGCGGATCTAAGCCGCCTGCGCGAAACCCGCGACATGCTGGCCAATGTCGATGTGTTCGGCGCGCCGGTCGCTACGGCGCGCTTCATGGGCGGCCGCGAATACTCGGCGATCATGGCGGGGCGGTCGATGGCGACGCCGACGGTGAAGGACCTGCGCCGGGTGGTTGCCTGCGGTGCAATGGCCATGCCGGCTTTCGCCGAAGCCGGTGGGCCGTTTCATGGACGCGTCGGCCGGACCGCCGGGACCGACGGCCTTTCCGAAGCGGAGTGGGCGGCCCTGGCGACCGTCTACGTGGTGCTGGTGACAGACGTGATCCTCGAGTTGCTGGGTGATTCCGACACCGTCGTAGTAGATGGTCCTTTCGCGGTCAATCCCCTGTTTGCTCCCCTGCTGAAAACCCTGCGTCCGAAGGTCTCGGTATTCGTCAGCGCGATGACCTCCGGCGCGACAGCCGGCGCCTTGGTCCTGATGCAGGGTGCCGCAACAACGGATGCGGAAAATGCCGACCGGTCAGTCAATCCGCTGGACGTCGCGGGACTGGCTGCCTACCGGTTGGTCTGGAGAGCAAGCTGCGTAGATTGGTAAAAATTGTCAAATACGATCAACAATGCTTAAATACGATCACGCCATTTCGTCTTTCTTCTTCTCACCCGGGGTGCAGTCATGACAAGCGTCCGAAGTCTCGCCCAGCGTGCCCTCGAGCAGGGCAAGGGTATCCTGCGCCTGGCCCCCAACTGGGTGCCCCGGTCCTTCTGTGTTCCCGGCCGCCGAATCAAACTGCATCCGGACGACTACTACATCCTCGGTGGAGCCCGCGGTGGCATCGACGAACGCTGGTTCGCCTCCACCACGGCGGCGGACAATGGCCCGCTCACCGGCGTAAGTGAAGGTCTGAGCCAGGTCGTGGTGGGTGCCGGCGCGGACGTCGCCCAGGTGCTGCTGCGCGACGCCATCGCCGAACTCCAGGCCGCCGTCGTCGGTGACCGGCTGTGGCGGGAGCATGGTGGCTGGCCGATGTTTTCGAAATATTTCGACAATCTGGCGGCCCTGCCGCACCACATCCATCATCGCGATCAGCACGCCGGGAAGGTGGGCCAGCTTGGCAAGCCCGAGGCCTATTATTTCCCGCCGCAGGTGAACAACCACGGTGGCGCCTTTCCGTACACGTTCTTCGGTCTGGCGCCTGGAACGACCCGGGAGCAAGTGCGGCTGGCGCTGGCAAATTTCGCCAAAGGCGACAATCGCATCACCGCGTTGTCGGCGGCCTACCGCCTGGAGGTGGGCACCGGCTGGGACGTGCCGCCGGGCATCCTGCACGCGCCCGGCAGCCTGTGTACCTACGAGCCGCAGCGTGCCTCGGATGTATTTGCGATGTATGAATCGGTGACCGGCAACCAGGTCGTGCCCGAGGAACTGCTATGGAAGAACACGCCGGAGGACCGCATCGGCGACGTGGATTACCTGCTCGAGGTGATCGACTGGGAAGCCAATATCGATCCCGACTTCAAGCGTCATCACTTCATGCTGCCGATCCCGGCGCGGGACGAGAATGAAATGCGTCAGGACGGCTACCGGGAGACCTGGGTCTGCTACAAGTCGCCGGACTTCAGTGCCAAGGAATTGACGGTCTTGCCGGGGCGCAGCGTCACACTCCGGGATGCGGCCGCCTACGGCCTGATATTGACCGAAGGTTACGGCGGGCTGGGAGCCCATCGCGCGGATACGCCCACCCTGATCCGCTACGGACAACTGACCGACGACGAGTTCTTCGTCACCGAAGCTGCTGCCCGCGAAGGCGTGACGATCAGGAATGAGAGCGCCTCGCAACCGCTGGTGATGCTCAAGCACTTCGGTCCGGGCAATCCGGACCTGAAACTTTGACGCATTCCCGTTACAGTCGCCTGCTGCTGGACATGCACATCCCGGACTGGGATGCGGAATTCCTGTCGCAATACGACCCGGCTCGGGTCGCGGCCACCCAGGTCGCCGCCGGTGCAGGATCGGTGATGGTCTATTGCCAGTCACATATGGGACTCTGCTACTGGCCGGCAGCAGTGGGCCACCGGCACGCAGCCATGGGCGACAAGGACTGGCTGGGGGAATCCCTGGCGGTCTTCCGCCAGGCCAAGGTTGAAGTCTTCGGCTATTACTCGGTCATTTTCAACAACGCGGCCTACCTGGACCATCCGGACTGGCGCATCGAACCTCGGCCGCCGCTTCCCGGCTGGGTCTTCCATGGCAACCGCTATGGGCAGGTCTGTCCCAATCACCCGGAATACCGCAGCTTCGTCGAAGCGCAATTGCGTGATCTGTTCAGCCGCTATGTTTTCGACGGCTTCTTCTTCGACATGACCTTCTGGCGCAGCGCCTGTCTGTGCCCATCCTGCCGGGCGCGCTTCCTCGCGGAAACGGGCCAAGAAATCCCTGCGACCGTCGACTGGGCAGACCCGGTCTGGTGCGCTTTCCAGACAGCGCGGGAACGCTGGCTGCTGGAGTTCGCGGCCTTTCTCACCGGGATGGCGAAGGGCTGTGGCATTCCATTGGTTTTTCACAACTCCGCAGTGTCCCTGTTCAACTGGAAGTTCGGCGTGCCCTTCGATCTTGCCGATGAGAACGATTTTCTCGGCGGCGACTTCTACGGTGACAGCGATGAGCAATTCTTCATCAGCCGCTTCATGCTCAACCTGTCGAAGACCCGGCCGATCGAGTTCATGACCAGCCGCTGCCTGTATCTGACCGATCACGTCAGCACCAAACCGGCGGCACTCCTGCAAACGCAGGCCTATGCGGCCCTGACCTCAGCGGCCGCCTTCCGCCTGATCGACGCCATCGATCCCCGCGGCACGATTTGCGACGACGTCTATCCGCTGCTCGGGTCGGTGTTCGAACGCATCGAAGTCTTTCAACCCTACCTGGGCGGAGAACCGGTGGAGGACGTGGTCGTGTATGTCAGCGACTATTCTAAAATGAACCCCAAGGAAAACGGCCGCCCTCTCAAGGATCCGGAAACACTGGGCTTTTCCTGTCCGCATGTGGACGCTGCCAAGGGTGCGACGAACCGTCTGAGGGAGGCCGGTATTCCGGTTGGCGTGATCACCCGCAAGCAACTGTCCTCGCTGGCCCGTTACAGGGTGGTGGTGGTGCCGGAAGTCTTTCGCATGTCGGCCGAGGAAGCCGCCGCGTTTACCGCCTATGTGGCCGACGGCGGCAGCTTGTATGTCAGCGGCATGACGGGCAGCTATACACTGGAAGGGCGCAGCCCGGAACTACTGCTGGGCGAGTGCCTGGGCCTGCGATCCGCCGGGCCGCTGGCGGGACAAATCTTTTATGTCCGCCCCGCAGTCGCCGAGTGGCGCGAACTGCTCCGGCCCCAGCCGATGATCTACTGTCACGAGAAGCTTCAGCAAGTGGCGATTGTGTCGGCGAATGTCGAGACGCTGGCCACCCTGAGCTTCCCCTACGCTCCTCCCCACGAAGGTACGGCGGATGACCAGTACTGGTCGAGCATCCACAGTTCGCCACCGCATGAGGATACGGCCATGCCGGCGGTCACCGAACACCGCTTTGGTGCCGGACATGCCATCTACTCGGTGGTGCCGCTCGAGCGCAGCAACCACCACGCGGCGCAGACCTCCTTCCGCTGGCTCATCGGGCTGCTGCTGCCCGCAGGGCCCAGTTTCCGTGCGCATACTTACGAGCACGTCTGGCTGACGGTCTTCCATCAACCGGAACAGCGTCGTTTCATCCTGCACCTGCTCAACTATCCCGCCAACCTGCCGGCTGTGCCGGTGAGCGGTATCCGCCTGGAATTTGGGCGGGGCATGGGGCTGCACTTCGACAAGCTGTTGCGTTTGCCCGAATCCCGGGAACTGCCATTGACGGTCGGCGTTACAGGTGATTGTGAGGCCGTGGTCGATGAGTTGCAGGATTACGCCATGCTGGTATTGAGCTACCACCATTGAGCCCATGGCCAGGATTGAACAACGACTCGCTGCGCTTGGATTGGTGCTCCCCGCGCCGATCAAGTTACCGCCCGGTGTCGTGCTGCCGTTCCAGTTTGTGCGGATCGTCGGCACGCGTGCGCTGATCTCCGGCCACGGACCGCAGCATGCCGACGGCTCAATCGCCGGGCCGCTTGGAAAACTCGGACAGAACCTCACGGTTGAGCAAGGTTACGCGGCTGCGCGCCTCACCGGGCTCTCGATCCTGGCCAGCCTCCAGCGCACGCTCGGCGACCTGGATCGCATCGCCCAGTGGACTCGTGTGTTCGGCATGGTGAATTCCGCGCCGGGTTTCAACCGGCAGCCAAGCGTCATCAATGGGTTCTCAGACCTCATCCTCGAACTGTTCGGTCCGGAAACAGGCGCTCATTCGCGCAGTGCGGTCGGCATGGCCGAATTGCCGTTCGACATACCGGTCGAGATCGAAGGTGAAGTGGAGATCCGAGCTTAGATCGGAGCGCCGTCAGAGGCCCTTGGCCAGCACCTTGGAACGGCGCTGGTAGTTGTAGAGTTCGCGTTTGGCGTCGGGCAGGTCTCCGACGTCGGCCTCCGCGAAGTCTCGCTCGATGAACCAGTGCGCCGTGCGCGTGGTCAGCACGAACAGACGCCTCAGTTTGAGTTTCTTCGCACGCACTTCGATGTGTGCGAGCAGTTGATCGCCGAAACCGCAGCGGCGGTACTCCGGCATGACCACCAGGCAGGCCAGTTCCCCGGCCTTTTCCTTGCCCTTGGCGCCGGCAAACGGGTAGAGGGCGGCGCAGCCGATGATCACGCCGTCGTGGTCGAGCAGGGTGAAACGGCCGATCTCCATTTCCAGGCGCTCGCGGCCGCGCTTGACCAGGGTCCCGTCGGCCTCGAACGGGGCGATCAGCGCCAGCAGCGCGCCGACGTCGTCCACCAGCGCTTCGCGCAGCCGCACTAGGGGCGCGTTGGTCATGATGGTGCCGACCCCCTGCCGCGTGAAGAATTCCATCAGCATGGCGCCGTCGGCCAAGCGGTCGAGAAAATGCACCCTCCCGACGCCGGCGCGGCAGGCTCGCACAGCGCCCGGCAGGACCCGCGCCAGTTCCGGGGCCTGCTT
>Ga0208566_1001071_pt1 | contig 16456 bp, 16 predicted proteins | sample PL_2010_150m_FD_184159 | JGI IMG/M metagenome (GOLD analysis project Ga0208566, IMG submission 184159) | Freshwater microbial communities from Powell Lake, British Columbia, Canada to study Microbial Dark Matter (Phase II) - PL_2010_150m... | ecosystem: Environmental > Aquatic > Freshwater >...
CGATCGATGTTCTGTTCGATCAGGCAGTTGAGGGCCGCGGCGGCGCCTGCGACCAGGGCGATCCCGAGCGTTGCCGCGGCCAGGACGCCGGGCATGGCCAGGCTGCCCGGGGCCAGAAGCATGCCGATGAAGGCGCAGAAGACGATCAGCGAGACCACCCGCGGCTTGGTCAGGGCGAAAAAATCGCCGGCCTGTTGCCGGAGGGTCGCAGCCATCGGGGATGGCGAATCAATTTCCATGCTGGGTCCGTTGTTCATAAAGCCTTGTCGTCCTTGCTTGCCCGTGCGCTTCAGCCGATGCGTGAAAATTTGAGCAGGCGCACCAGATCCTTGAGCATTCCCTTGGCATCCGATTCCTCGTTGTAGCGCAATACCAGGTTACCGAGCGGGTCGATCAGGTAGATGTGTTCACCCGCATCGCGGCGCACCGGCAAGCTTGCCAACCAGGCCGGATCGACGAGACGGGCGACGATCAGCCCCGGTTGCTCCGCCAGTAATTCCGGTGGCGGACCGCCTTCTCCGGTCAGCACCCAGAGACGTTCGATGCGCATCATATTCTCGTTCTGGGCGGTGCGCACCTGCCGCATGTAATAGAGTTTGAGCCGGCAGCGTGCGTCGCAGGCGGCGGGCTGGACGGTCAACAGCAGCCACTTGCCCCGCAGCGCCTCAAATGCAAACCGCCGGCCCGAAACCTCTTGCAATACCGTCGTCGGCAAGGGGCGGATTTCCATCAATTCGCCGTGGTTCATCTGCTGTGTCGGCCGCCACCAGACATAAGCGCCGTAGGAGCCGACCAGACTCAGCAGGCACAGTGCGATCATCCAAAGCAGCGGACGATTTCCCTCACGCGACATAGTCGGGTTTCCTTCTGCTAAAGACATGGCGCAACCAAAAGAATGCCGTCAGGGCGGATAGGCCGAACCACTGCAGGGCATAGCCGATATTGCGTTCCGAACCGGCATCCGGGCGAATCCAGACCCGCACCAGCCCATCCTCGACGGCGTCCGTCTGGTAAAGAATCATCGGCTGCAGCTTGAGCTTGGACCAGGCCGCATAGCGTTCCACGGTGACGTTTTCCCAGATCCGCCCTTCGCGATAGGTGGCACTCAATTCCTTGAAGCGGTCCGGGGACGAGCGCAGGAAGCCCTGCACGCTGACTGTGCCCGCTGCAGTCAGCGGCTGGGGTGTTTGCTTCCGGTCGCCCCCCGTCGGCAGCCAGCCGCGATTGACCAGGACATGCGTATCGCTGCCCTCCAGCCGCAGCGGCATGATGACGTGGAATCCGGCACGTCCTTGGTAAACCTTGTTGTCGAGAAACACCATCTGCTCGGGTAGCCAGACTCCCCGGCCATTCACCGGATGAAACTCCAGCGCTGGCGGAATATCCATGACTTGCGCGCCGAGGTCGATGGGCGGGGCTTTCGCCAGGGCATCGTAGTGGCTCGCCAGGGCTTCCTTTTCATGGGCTCGGCCGACCTGCCAGATGCCCAGGGCGAGCGTCAGTGCCATCACCGCAAACGCACTCAGCGTGGGCAGGATCCTGATCATTTTCGTCACGCGGGCCGGCTCCCGGGATGTGGCTTGCCGGTGGGACATGCGCTACACTGACAAATCGATTTATTCCAGGAGGCCGTCGTGCGCATTGTAGTGGTTGTGATGCTGGTAATGATCCTGCTAAGCCTCGGTTCGGCGCTGTTCTTCCTGTTTGCAGACCGCTCTGGCTCCGATCGTACCGCACGCGCCCTGACCGGCAGGGTCGGCCTGTCGCTGTTGCTGTTCGCTCTGCTGATGGGGGCGCATTACTTCGGTCTGATCGGCGACCGCCTTTAATCGGCAAAAGGCAAAAAAGCGCCGCGGGGCGGCGCTTTTTATTCTACTGCTGCTGACGGTTAGGCGTGCCGTCTTACAACCAATAGACGACGACAAACAGGAACAGCCAAACCACGTCGACGAAGTGCCAGTACCAAGCAACGCCCTCGAAGGCGAAATGGTGGTCGGGCTTGAAGTGGCCTGCCATCACCCGGAACAGCATGACGATCAGCATGGTGGCCCCGATCGTCACATGCAGGCCATGAAAGCCGGTGAGCATGAAGAAGGTCGTGCCATACACGCCGGTCGACAGCTTCAGGTTCATCTCGTGGTAGGCGTGCGAGTACTCGTAGACCTGCAACGACAGGAAGATCAGTCCGAGCACGATGGTCAGCAGCAGGCCGAGCTTGAGTTGCGAACGATTGTCCTTGAGTAGTCCCCAGTGCGCCCAGGTCAGGGTGACACCCGAGCTGAGCAGCAGCAGGGTATTGATGGCAGGGATTCCCCAGGCGGCCATCGGGGTAAACGCTTCCTTGAAGCCGGGGCCTGCCGACGGCCACGCAGCCTTGAAGTCGGGCCACAGCATCTGGTGTTCGACGCTACCGAGATCGGGAATCGACAGGGCGCGGACGTAGAACAGCGCGCCGAAGAATGCCGAGAAGAACATCACTTCCGAGAAGATGAACCAGCTCATCGCCCAGCGGAAGGATAGATCGACCCGCTTGTTATAGGAGCCGCCTTCCGATTCGCCGATGACGGTGCCGAACCAGCCTTTCATCATCACGACCAGGATGATGAAGCCGGCCGATACCATGAAAGGGCCGGCGCCGATGTGGTTGACCCATAATGCCGCGCCCCCTCCCATCAGCAGCAGCGCCAGCGCACCGACGGCAGGCCAGAACGACGGCTCCGGCACATAGTAGTAGGTATCCTTCGACATCATTTCCCCCTATCAGATTGCTGACCCGTGGCTGGCAATGATTACTCGCACCACCATGATCAGTATGAAAACAAACAATGCGCCACCAACGATGCCCGCTATGACAACGTGCGCTGGTTTGAAGCTGACTGCGTCGACTTCGTGATCGCTACGCTTGCGGACCCCGAAGAACGACCAGCACACGGTCTTTGCCACGGCCAGAAATCCGGCAGTTTTCGCAGGCAGTTGATTCATGCTCCGTCCCGTCCTGCCGGTCGCGGCGCGGCGCGGTTGCCCTCGACTTCGAAAAAGGTGTATGACAAGGTGATCGTTTCGATGTCCTTGGGCAATGCCGCGTCGACCACGAACACCACCGGCATCTGGCGACGTTCGCCGGCTGCGAGCGTCTGCTTTTCAAAGCAGAAACACTCGAGTTTCCGGAAGTACTCCGCCACGCGCTTCGGGCCATAACTCGGAATCGCCTGGCCGGTCACCGGAACATTGCGGGTATTTACCACTTCATACATGACTTGCGTCAGTTCGCCGGGATGCACTTCCACATGCGATTGCAGCGGCCGGAACTTCCAGGGCATGTCATGCACGTTTGAATCGAACTCGATACTGATGCTGCGGCTGGCATCCACCTGGGTATTCGCCGGTAGTTCCGTCAGTCCGACCTTGTTGAGCCCGGTGACCGCGCAGAAGACCGAATAAAACGGCACCAGGGCGTAACCGAAACCGAACATCAGCGTTGAAAACAGCGCCAGCTTGACAAACAGCCTGCGGTTGGCGGCGATGCTGACGTTCATTTGCCCAGCATCCATGCGCGCACGATGGCGCCGATGAAGAAGGCCAGCGCTACCGACGCCAGCACCAGGGCCGTGCGCAACTTGCGGCCGGCGAGGGGGTCATGCGGCGGTTGGCTGTGGGAGTTCATATCGGCAGTTCAGCTCATTTCACGGTTGGTTGCGTTTCCCAGGAATGGTAAGGCGCCGGCGAGGGCAGATCCCACTCCAGGCCTTCGGCGCCGTCCCACGGTTTGGCGGGCGCTTTCGGGCCGCCCCTGATGCAGGTGATGACGTTGTAAAGGAACACCAGTTGCGACAGGCCGAAACCGAATGCACCGATCGTCGAAATCTGGTTGAACTCCGTGAATTGCAGCGCGTAGTCAGGAATGCGGCGCGGCATGCCGGCGAGTCCGAGGAAGTGCTGGACGAAGAATGTCATGTTGAAGAAGACCAGCGTCAGCCAGAAATGCACCTTGCCCATGGTCTCGTCGTACATGTGGCCGGTCCATTTCGGCAACCAGTAATACGCTGCCGCGAATGCCGAGAACAGCGCGCCGGCCACCATGACGTAGTGGAAATGCGCCACTACGTAATAGGTGTCCTGCATCTGCACATCCACCGGAGTCATCGCCAGCACCAGGCCGGAGAATCCGCCCAAGGTGAACAGCACAATGAACCCGAGCGCAAACAGCATCGGCGTCTCGAAACTCAGTGCGCCACGCCACATGGTGGCGACCCAGTTGAACACCTTGACCCCGGTCGGGATGGCGATCAGCATGGTCGCGTACATGAAGTACAACTGGCCGCTGACCGGCATGCCCGTGGTATACATATGGTGCGCCCAGACGAAGAACGAAAGGATGGCAATCGACGCAGTGGCGTACACCATCGACGTATAGCCAAAGAGCGGCTTGCGTGAGAATGCCTGGATCACCTGGGAAATCACGCCGAAACCGGGCAGGATGATGATATACACTTCCGGGTGACCGAAGAACCAGAACACGTGCTGGAACAGCACCGGGTCGCCGCCGCCCGCCGCGTTGAAGAAGCTGGTGCCGAAATGGCGGTCGGTCAGGATCATGGTCACCGCGCCTGCAAGAACCGGCATCACGGCGATGATCAGGTAAGCGGTGATCAGCCATGTCCAGGGGAACATGGGCATTTTCATCAGGGTCATGCCCGGCGCCCGAAGATTCAGAATGGTGGTGATGATGTTGATCGATCCCATGATCGACGACATGCCAAGAATATGCACGGCGAAGATGGTCAGATCCATGCCCACGCCCTGCTGCTGCACGGTCAGCGGAGCGTAGAGCGTCCAGCCGGCCGCGGCGGCGCCGCCGGGGACAAACAGCGACACCACCAGCAGAGTGGCCGCCGGAGGCAATAGCCAGAAGCTCCAGTTGTTGAGGCGCCCGAAAGCCATATCCTTGGCGCCGATCTGCATCGGGATCATCCAGTTGGCGAAGCCGACGAAGGTCGGCATGATTGCGCCAAATACCATGATCAGGCCGTGCAACGTCGTCATCTGGTTGAAGCGCTCCGGCTCGAGGATCTGCAAACCCGGCTGGAACAGTTCGGCACGTATCGTCAGCGCCATCACGCCGCCCACCATGAACATGGCGAAGCTGAACCACAGATACAGGGTGCCGATGTCCTTGTGGTTGGTCGTGGTCAGCCAGCGCATCAGCCCGCTCGGAGCGTGCCCGTGATGGCCGTGGCCGTGCGTGGCGTCGTGTCCTTGTGCAGTTGCTTCCATCGTGCTCTCCTGTTCGATTCTTGATTGACTGCGCTTGCGCCCGACTACTTGCGCGTCGCCTTGATCTCATTCGGCTGGACCAGATCCCCGACCTTGTTGCCCCACGAATTGCGTTCGTAGGTTGCGACGGCCGCCAGATCGGTGTCGGAAAGCTGCTTGCCGAAGGCAGCCATCGCGGTTCCAGGCTTGCCATTGACGATGATTTCGAGATGCCCGGCTTTAGGACCGGTGGCGATCTTGGAACCATCCAGCGCCGGAAACACCGGTGGCAATCCCTTGCCATTGGCCTGGTGGCAAGCCACGCAGTTCTGCAGATACACGGCCTCGCCGCGCTTGAGCATTTCCGGTAGGGCCCATACTTTGTTGGGATCATCGGCGGCCGCCGCCATCTTCTTCTGCTGGTCGGCGACCCAGGCGGTATATTTCTCCTGGGAAACCACTTCGACGACGATCGGCATATAAGCATGGTCCTTGCCGCAGAGTTCAGCACACTGTCCGCGGAAGACACCTTCCCGGCTGGGGCGGAACGAGGCATCGCGGATGAAACCGGGAATCGCGTCCTGCTTGATGGCCAGCGCCGGCACGAACCACGCGTGGATCACGTCGTTGGCCGTCGTCAGCATGCGAATCTTCTTGCCGACCGGCACCACCACATGGGTGTCGGTTTCCAGCAGGTAATGTTCACCTTTCGGGGCGCTATTGTGAATCTGCTCCTTCGGGGTGGACAGCACACTCATGAACTTGATGCCTTCGCCTTCGCCCTTCAAGTAATCGTAGCCCCACTTCCACTGATAGCCGGTGGCTTTGATGGTGATGTCTGAATTTGACGAGTCGCGCATCTCCAGCAGTGTGACGGTCACCGGCCAGGCCATCAGCAGCAGGATGAGCGTCGGGACGACGGTCCACAGAATTTCGACCGTGGTGCTCTCGTGAAAGGTTGCCGGAGTGCGGCCGGACGACTTGCGATGATTGAACACCGAGTAAAACATGACACCGAAGACAACGACGAAAATGAACCCGCAGATGTACATCATCCAGACGTGCAGATCGTAGACGTTCTGGGCCACCTTGGTTGCCGGTTCCTGGAAGTTGAGCTTGTACTCGGCTTGTGCCAGGCCGGAAACCGCCACCAAAACCAGAAGCCCCGCCAGTCGAAGCATATTTGCCCACTTTGCCTGCTTGGTCATATTGTGTAACTCCGTATTGAAAGGCAATTCCACATCGATCGCATGGCTTCAGCCACAGCCAAGATCATTATCTCTTTTAAATTAAATAGATGGGGATGAAGTAATTAGCTGCTGAGTTATTTTAACTTCAAATATATTTGAAGCGCAAGTTCAGCCGCAACAAATCGCCGGCAGCACTTCGGCCCACCCGCCGGATGTGGGCGAATGACTTGCAACAGGCGGGAACTGCCTTGAATAAATGCTATCTGGTCTGGTCGGCGAGGATCGTGTCCAGTACTGCTTCTTTCCAGAGTCCCAGGCGGGTTTGCAGCAACGCGCCGTCGCGACCGACGATCACGGTGAATGGCAGGCCGCCGGCGGCGTCGCCCAATGCGGCAGTCAGCGGCATCAGGGCCGAAGTGCCGATCAAGAGCGGATAGGAGACGGGAGTATGATCCGAAAATTCTTTCACTTTGTCGGCAGAATCGAAGGCGATCCCTACAAATTGAACACCTTTAACTGCATATTTCGTATGAAGCCGGGAGAAGCCGGGCATTTCCTCGCGGCACGGAAGGCACCAGGTGGCCCAGAAATTCACCACCAGTACCTTTTCCTTCCACTGTGCAAGCGCTTGTCCGTTCGCGTTTGAATCAGGCAAGGTCAGCGCCAGCAATTGCGCGGCGGCGAACTTGGCGTTGGTCGGCGAGACGGCAGGTTGTTTCAGTTGCTCCTGCTGGCTGAAATTGGCGACGACAAACCCGGCAACCGCCGCAACGACGGCTACCCCGGCGATCAACGCGTAGCGCGCCAGCGGATTCACGTAGCCTCCAGCAATCGGGCCACGGCCACGGCATTCGCCCGCCCAGCCACTTCGCCGGTGTGCGGGTTGCGCCGGTGGATGCGCTCCAGGGAGTGGGGGTAGATGGCAAGTTGCACCATGGCTTCCTTGCCTTCAAGCCTCAGCCGGGCTTCCGGCTGATCCGGCGCGGGGCGGGCGCCGTTGTGACGGATGTCGGCATGTTCGAAGGAGATACCCCTGTTTAACAAGAATATCTCGACATCTTTCGGGCTATCGGCGAACAACTCAATCTCTGCGTCAGCATAGCGGCCGGCACTGCCGTCGAGCGCCGCTCCAGTGAGATAAGGGTTGAATTCTTCGAGCAGGCGCATCAGTTCCAGCGCTTCCCGGCGCAGCACGGTCAAGCGCTCCTGCAACTCTTCCGCTTGATACAGGGCCATATAGTCGCGCAGCGCCGCCTCGATTTCCTGGTTGCCCGGCAGTACTTCGCTGTCCGGGACGCCGAGTTGTTTGGCGGCCTTGCGTTTGGCAAAACCGTAGCTGGAGATGCCTTCCTCGGCCATCATCCGGGCAGCCAGATTGGTGATGTCGCGCCGCATGGCTTCGCTGTGATGAGAGTGCCGGGTGTGTTTGGCGTTGCGGGGCATGGCTTGAGGCCTGGAATCCGGGGCGTCGACTATAATCCTTCGGCATTTTACACATCTCGTCGATCACCTCTTCTTTCCTGATTTCGTCCCGCGCCATGCACATCCATATTCTCGGCATCTGTGGGACTTTCATGGGCGGCATCGCGCTCTTGGCGCGTTCGGCCGGGCATCAGGTCAGCGGCTGCGATGCCAACGTCTATCCGCCGATGAGCACGCAACTGGCGGAACAGGGAATTGCGCTTACCGAAGGTTATGCCGCCGGTCAGGTGGAAGTGGCACCCGACCTGTTCCTGATCGGCAACGCCATCTCGCGCGGCAACCCTTTGCTGGAGGAAATCCTCGCGCGCAACCTAGCATACACGTCGGGCCCCCAGTGGCTGGCCGAACATATCCTGAAGGGGAAATGGGTCCTGGCGGTGGCCGGCACTCACGGCAAGACCACGACGACGGCCCTGCTGACCTGGATACTGGAGGACGCCGGATTGAATCCGGGTTTTCTGGTGGGGGGCGTTCCTGTGGATTTCGGCGTGTCGGCCCGGCTCACCGATTCGCCTTTCTTCGTCATCGAAGCCGACGAGTACGATACTGCATTCTGCGACAAACGCTCGAAATTCCTGCATTACCGCCCGCGGACCACGATCCTGAACAATCTGGAATTCGATCATGCCGACATCTTCGTCGATCTTGCAGCGATCGAGACACAATTCCACCATTTTGTGCGAACCTTGCCGAATAATGGCCTGATCCTCGTGAATGCCGCGGAAGCGTCCTTGAAGCGGGTTCTTTCGCGCGGCTGCTGGACCCCCATCGAGTGGTTCAACAACGCCGACGCTTGGCAGGCCAGCGAAGACTCAAATTCCGCCGCCGACGGTTTCACCGTCAGCCTGGCGGGACAGGAGATCGGCCGTACGCGTCTGGCGCTTCCGGGCGCCCACAATCGCGCCAATGCGCTGGCCGCCATCGCTGCAGCGCGTCATGCAGGGGTGCCGGTGGATCTGGCCTTGCAGGCCCTGACCCGCTTTCAGGGAGTCAAGCGTCGTCTCGAAGTCCGGGGATGCGTCCATGGCGTGACCGTCTATGACGATTTTGCCCATCATCCGACGGCGATCGCCGCTACCATCGAGGGGCTGCGCCGGCGTGTCGGCGTGAAGCGCATCATCGCGGTGCTGGAGCCCCGCTCCAACACCATGAAGCTGGGAAGCATGAAGGCGCGATTGCCCGACAGCCTGGCCGGAGCCGAGGCGGTATTTTGCTATGCCAACAATCTCGGCTGGGATGTGGCGGCAGCCCTGGCGCCACTCGGCGACAAGGCGCGCACATTCGAGGACCTCGATGCCATGGCCATGGACATCGTCGCGATGGCCCAGGCCGGCGATCACGTGCTGGTAATGAGCAACGGCAGCTTCGGCGGCTTGCATGGAAAGCTGCTGAAGATCCTCGCCGCGTAGTTGCGCAGAATTTCCTCGATCGCAGCGATCCACGCAGCCTTGCGCTGCGCTGTATCATGAGAGTTTAACCGGATGAGCTGGAACACATGGAAAAGGACCTGACCGCCGCAGCACTCGAGTACCACACGTTCCCGACGCCGGGAAAGATTTCCGTGGTTCCGACCAAGGGGCTGACCAACCAGCGCGATCTGGCCCTGGCATATTCGCCCGGCGTCGCCATCGCTTGCGAGGCCATCGTCGCCGATCCTTCCCAGGTCAGCAAACTGACCAGCCGCGCCAATCTGGTCGCCGTCGTCACCAATGGCACGGCCGTGCTCGGCCTGGGCAACATCGGTCCGATGGCAGCCAAACCGGTGATGGAAGGCAAGGGGGTGCTGTTCAAGAAGTTCGCCGGCATCGACGTGTTCGACCTGGAACTCGCGGAGCTGGACCCGGACAAGTTGATCGACATGATTGCCGCGCTGGAGCCGACTTTCGGCGGGATCAATCTGGAAGACATCAAGGCGCCGGAGTGCTTCTACATCGAGCGCAAGCTGCGCGAACGCATGAAGATCCCGGTCTTCCACGATGACCAGCATGGCACCGCCATCGTCGTGGGCGCGGCAGTCTTGAACGGGCTGATGCTGATCGGCAAGGACATCGGCGCGGTCAAGCTGGTCACCAGCGGCGCCGGAGCGGCTGCGCTGGCCTGCCTGGAAATGCTGGTGGCCCTGGGCGTCAAGGTCGAAAACATCTGGGTGACGGACATCCATGGCCTGGTCTATGAAGGCCGTGTCGAAGAGATGGATCCATTGAAGGCGCGTTATGCCAAGGCCACCAGCGCGCGGACGCTGGGCGAGGTGATGGCCGGTGCCGATGTGTTCCTCGGCCTGTCCGCCGGCGGCGTGCTGAAGCCCGAGATGGTGGCGAAGATGGCGGCCAACCCGCTGATCCTGGCGCTGGCCAACCCGACACCGGAGATTTCCCCCGAGCAGGTCAAATCGGTCCGCGACGATGCCATCATGGCGACAGGCCGCTCCGACTACCCCAATCAGGTGAACAATGTCCTGTGCTTTCCGTTCATTTTCAGGGGCGCCCTGGATGCCGGTGCCTCCACCATCAACGAGGCGATGAAACTCGCCGCGGTGCGCGCCATCGCCGAACTGGCCCAGGCGGAAGCTTCCGACGTGGTGGCGATGGCCTATGGTGGCGAGAGCCTGAAGTTCGGCCCGGAATACCTGATTCCACGGCCCTTCGATCCGCGCCTGATCGTCAAGATAGCGCCGCGCGTCGCCGAAGCGGCCATGGCGTCGGGCGTGGCGACGCGCCCGATTGCCGATCTGGATGCCTACCGCGAGCAGTTGACCAACTTCGTCTATCACTCCGGGTTCATCATGAAGCCGGTGTTCGCGGCAGCGAAGCAGGCGCCGCGCAAGGTGCTCTACGCCGAGGGTGAGGACGAGCGGGTGCTGCGCGCCATCCAGGCGGTGCTCGATGAGGGCCTGGCCTTGCCGGTGGTGATCGGTCGTCCCGAGGTGATCGAGATGCGGCTCAAGAAAGCCGGTTTGCGGATCACCGCGGGACGCGATTTCGAGGTCATCAATCCGGACTCGGACTCGCGCTACCGGGAATTGTCGACCAATTACCACAAGCTGATGGGACGCTCAGGCGTCACGCCGGAACTGGCCAAGCAGTCGTTGCGCAGCAATGCCACGCTGATCGGCGCCATGCTGCTGCGCGGCGGCCATGTCGATGCCATGCTGTGCGGCACTTCCGGCGGCCATGCCCAGCACCTCAAGCACATCGCCGACGTCATCGGATTGGGGGAACGTGCCACCAATTTCGCCGCGATGAATCTGGTCATGCTGCCGAAAAACACTATGTTCATTTGCGATACCTATGTCAACGAAGATCCGAGCGCCGATGAAATCGCCGATATCGCGCTGATGGCGGCCGAGGAAGTGCGACGCTTCGGACTGACGCCAAAGGTGGCTCTGTTGTCGCATTCGAATTTCGGCAGCGTCCAGTCGGAGTCGGCGCACAAGATGAGCCGGGCGCGGGCCATCATCGAGCGGCGTTCGCCGGATCTCGAAGTCGACGGTGAAATGCACGCCGATGCCGCCCTGTCGGAAGCCATCCGCAGCAGGATCTATCCTGACAGCCGGTTGAAAGGCGAAGCCAATCTGCTGATCATGCCCAATGTCGATGCCGCCAACATTGCGTTCAATTTGCTCAAAGTCACCAGCGGCGACGGCATCACCGTGGGGCCGATCCTACTGGGCACCGCCAAGCCGGTGCACATCCTGACACCGACGGCGACAGTCCGGCGGCTGGTGAACATGACTGCGCTGGCGGTCGTCGACGCCAACCATCAGCGGGGCTGAGGCCGGATCGCCGGGTCTCGCCCCGGCGGGCGAGCCACATTGTTGTTACTACCCGGCTGCAGCGTGATGGGCCGACAAATACTTCACTGCCTCCGATACGGCCTTGTAGGCGCTGGCGATGGCGATTCCGGCGCCGCTGCGCCCACGAATCCAGTCCTGATGGGCAATGATGACGCCGGCGGCAAACAGACGCTCATCGTATGGCCGACCGTCTTGCCGCAATGGCCTGAATGCGGCATCGACTTCGATTCCGGCGCGGTGGATGGCATGGCCGCGAATATCGGTGTAACGCTCGCAATACCAGTCGGTTCTGCTGCCGGGCTGGGTTACCGGCAGGCCCAGCAAATGCTCCCTGATCATGGCAGGGTGCGCCTCAAGTCCACCGCTCAAGAAGCGGCCGGTGGCGAGGATCACCGTCTGCGCATGAACGCGGATCGGGCCGAAGCTGTCGCTGACGGAGAGGGTCGCTCCATCGTCAGCAAAAACCAAGGACGTGACCTTATGCTGGGGGATCAGGGCTACCCCCTTCCTGGGCAAAACCTGCTCCAGCAACTCGCGCAGCCGGATCCCCGGTACCGATGGCGGCATGGTTGGGATTTCAAAGATTTCGACGCCGGTAAGCGTCTCCAACTCGGCACGGACCCGATCCGGCGCGTGCATCCCCAGGATCGCCGGGAGGCCGATGACCGTTGCCTGTCCAACAACAGTTTTGAGCGCTGCTGCGAATTTCTCGCGGGTCGCCGGAACCTCCAGGGCCCGCGCCATCACCTCCGGATAGACTTCGCCGCGAGCCATGTCGGGAAAGCCGATCCGTTCGGTTGTCAGGCCGGGCCAGCGATCGCGAAGATTGGCAACCAGTTCGCGACCGCTGAATCCCTTCAAGCCCGCGATGTCGACGATCACGCAGGGAGTGTTGGCGGCATAGGCGCGTGGGCCGGCGGCCATGGTGGCCGGAACGCAAAGCGTCGGTTTCAGGGTACCAGCCGGCGTCAGGGCGGTGATGTTGCGGTCTCCTGCATGACTGTAGGCAAGGCCGCACTCGCCGAGAAAAGAGGTGAACTCGTCGAAGCCTCGGCGAATATCACTGTTGGGAATTCGGCTCAGCGGATGGTCCGGCCGGGTTACACGCAGCTTTTCGAGCGCCTGCCATGGGTCGTCGACCGGGCCGGGTGCATCGTCCCGCTTGCCGAGGAGGTCCAGATAACCGGTGGTATAGGCCAGGGCCCCGGTATTCCCGATCTGTGCCGTGGCGATCTTGCGGTTCACAGCGAAAACCGACGCGGCGAATCCGGCCATTCCCGAACCGATCACGGCCAGTTGAGCAGTGAAATGCCGGATTTCCTCACTCATGGGCGTCTCCGGCGGGATCGTTGATACGCGCCATGCTTCGTCCGTCCTCCAGAGTATCGAGGCCGAGCAGCCCGCAGTGCAGGGCTTCGGCCAACTCCAATTGGGCTGCCTGTTGCCCCCAGATGACCGTGCGCTGGCCTTTGAAGCGCTCGTCCAAGAATTCCCGCAGGTGCGCCAAGCCGATGGCATCACGGTAGTGACCCTGGTCGTAAAGGTAGGAGCAGATGCGAATCCCGCAGAACGATCCCTGGCACGGGCCCTTTCCGACACGAGAGCGCAGCGCGATGGCTTCCAGAGTCATTTCCTCCGCTATGCCTGGCGCGCCTGCGATGATCTGGTCGATCGCCGATTGCGGCACCATCTCACATTCGCAGAGAATCATGTCGTCTGGCTTATTGGCTTGATACCAGTACTTCGGGGACGCACCGGGATCAGTCCAGCGGCTGGCTGCGCCATCGGGCAAGGGAAGGCTTGAGGTCTCGCAGGCTTGTTCATTGCCGAGCCTGGCGGCCACCAGGTCGGAGGCTTTTTCGGCCATCAGGCGGAAAGTGGTGAGCTTGCCGCCGGTAATCGTGCAGAAATTCGTCACGCCTTGTGTAGCATGGTCGAACAGGGCATAACCTCTCGTCGCGGCGCGGTCCTCGGCGGTCCCGGCGGTTTGCAGCAGCGGCCGAACCCGAGAAAAGGCGCGGATGTATCGGGCCGCCGCCAGAGCCGGGATCATCGCCGCCCCCTCGCGGATATTGCGGTCGACTTCCTCCACGGTGGGAACGACCATTTCCAGGTCGTCGACGCGGGTGGAGGTGGTCCCGAGGAGGGACACCGTCCCTCCCGGCACCAGGATGTCTCCATCGCCGGGAGGCCGCAGCCGGTTGATGACATGGTGGGCCATTCGGTCATGGCTGATCAGCAAGGTTCCCTTTGAGTAGAGCAGCCGGACATCGGTGCAGCCGGCCAGTCGTGCGATGTTCATGGCCCAGGCACCGCTGGCATTGACGACCTGTCTGGCGCGGATCGTGATTGAAGTCCGGGTCCGGTTGTCGCGGCAGATGGCGGCGCGGATTTCGCCGCCGGCTTTCTCGAAGCGCAAAACTTCCATGTGCGGGCGATACACACTGCCATTGAGCGCCTGGGCGTGATTCACATGTTCCAGGGCCAGATGAAAAGGATCGACGGCGGCATCAGGAACCCGGTACGCCTTGAACACCTTGTCCGAAAGGAGAGGTTCGAGATTCCTCGCCTCGGTCACGGTCAATGCTTCACACGAAATTTCGGCACGTCGGCAGAGCTCTGGAAATTGCTCCGCAAATTCCGGGTTATCCCCGTCGACGGCGACAAACATGCCGCCGGTTTCCTCGATACATTGCGGCGCCAATCGTTTGAGCAGTTCTCCTTCCCGCCGGCATTCGCTGGCCGAGTGGGGATCGGTAAACACATAGCGGCCACCGGAGTGCAGCAGGCCGTGGTTGCCGCCGGAAGCGCCGGCGCACAGGTCGCGCCTGTCGATGAGGATGCAGTGGATGCCGCGCAGGGCGAGATCGCGCATGATCCCGGCACCGGTCACACCGCCACCGATGATCAAGACTTCGGTTTCCAGAATCGCTTCGCCGGAGCGGGTGGCGTTGTGGAGGGGAAATGAACTCATGATGTCCTTCGTTTGGGCGGTGGGGATTGCGGGGGCACGATCTTCCGATCAGGCTAGCAGCGCCCGCAACTCCGGTCCCAGGTACATGCGCTCATTCTTGCCGAGTATTCCCAGAGAAAGACAGATCAGCGTCCAGAAGTGGATAACCTGGTAGTGGCCGCCGTAACAGCGGCCGATGTCTATCATCTGGGAATGGCAGTTATGGCAGGGCGTCAGCACGTAGGCGGCGCCGGTGACGGCGATCTGATCGAACTTGCGCTTGCCGTAGGTCCGTCTATGCTCGGTCATTCCCGCCTGCAGGAATCCACCGCCACCGCCGCAGCAATAATTGGCGCTGCGGTTCGGCTGCATGTCGATGAAGTTCTCCTCGCCGACGAGGGTCTTGACGACAAAGCGCATCTCCTCGGCCATGGCATCACCGTATGCCTTGCGGACGATCATGCAGGGATCCTGGACTGTGAACTTGATGCCCTTGGTATTCCAATCGGCGTTGACCGGCAGCTTGCCTTCCCGAATCCATTTGGCATAATAAGTGATCAGGCTTTCGAGGCGGAAATGCGCTTCCAGACCGAAGCGTTTGATGCCTTGCCACATGGTGTAATAGCTGTGGCCGCACTCGGTATTCAGCCAGACCTGACAGCCAAGCTCGTTCACCGCGTCGACCCGTGTCTTGACGACCTCGCGCCAGGCCTCTTCATTGCCTGAGAACATGCAGAAATTCTCCGCCGCCCAGCCTTTGGAGGAATAGGTCCAGTCGGCGCCGACCAGATCGAGGATCTTCCACAGGGGCGCCAACTCCTCGGGCTCGCTCATGGGCTCGCGGGAGTTCTGATTGACGAAGAAGTGCGCGCCGTGTTTGTCCATCGGCGCCTGGAGATGCTTGAAGGCCGGTTGCATTGCTCGGACTTCCTCCAGTACGTCCCCGACGATGAAGGTGAAATCGGACGGCGGCATGCCCATGGCGCTGGTCGAATCGTTTGAACGGGCGAGTTGGCAGGAGCGGACTATCCCCGACGGCTTCTTGTCTTCCGGCCAGTTGCCGCGTGCCAGAAAAACCAGGGCCGAGACATCGATACTCATCGGACAGATATGCTGGCATCGCCTGCATAGTGTGCAACACCAGACCCAGGGCGTGGTCGACAGCTCGGTATTCATGTCCAGCATGGCCATGCGAATGAACTTTCGCGGGTCCATGTTCTCGATTCCCGCTGCGGGACAGCCCGACGAGCAGAGCCCGCAACTCAGACAGGCCTCGAAATTGGCGCCCTTGGGCAGCAGCTCCAGGGCTGCTTGCTTAAAGTTGATCGTGGCCATCGGGAGTTCCGGCTTCACGCTTCCTTCTTTCTGGCAATGCTTTTCGGGCGGCGGTTTGCCTAGTTCCAGTATGGCATCGGCAACCCATCGATCCAACCCGATTCTCTCGAAAATATTGGTTTGGACTTGATGCAGATCAATCTGCGGCGAAGCCAGGAAGTTACCGAGGGCCTTGAGTTGCCCACCGGCGCAAGACCTCGCATGCCTCATGCTAGAATTTCTATTCGGGCAAGCTTGTACCCTAGACCCACAGGCGGGCACCAGTACCCTAGACCCACAGGCGGGCACCAGTACCCGAGACCCGAAAGCGGGCACTGGTACCCTAGACCCGCAGGCGGCGACCGGTGCCCATCTGAAATGTTCCCAAACCATCGAGGTGACGCCATGACGCATGCAATCCGATTCCACCAGACCGGCGGGCCCGAGGTCCTGCGCTGGGAGGAAATCGCC
>Ga0208566_1001072_pt1 | contig 16444 bp, 11 predicted proteins | sample PL_2010_150m_FD_184159 | JGI IMG/M metagenome (GOLD analysis project Ga0208566, IMG submission 184159) | Freshwater microbial communities from Powell Lake, British Columbia, Canada to study Microbial Dark Matter (Phase II) - PL_2010_150m... | ecosystem: Environmental > Aquatic > Freshwater >...
ACGACCCCGCTGACACGAACCGGTCCCAAGGGAGAAGGGTGTTTCGAACCGCTTTCATGGGATGAGGCGATCGAGCGCGTCTGTTCCTGCTGGAAAGGCCTGATCGCCGGCTACGGGGGCGAATGCGTCCTGCCCTATTCCTATGCCGGTACCATGGGGCTGGTGCAGAGGAACAGCGGACATCCCTTCTTCCACAAGCTGGGCGCTTCACGTTTGGAGCGGACCATCTGCTCTCCGGCCAAGGAGGCGGGATGGAAGGCGATCATGGGAGAGACCGCGGCCATGGAACCGGCGGAGATCGAGCAGAGCGACCTGGCGATCCTGTGGGGGATCAACGCCGCCGCCACCAGCATCCACGTCATGCGGGACGCCCAGGCGGCCCGGCGGCGCGGCGCCCGCCTGTGGGCCGTCGATACCTATCGTACGCCGACCTGCGAGGCGGCGGACGAAGCCTTCATCGTGCGCCCCGGCGGCGACGGCGCCCTGGCCCTGGGGATGATGCACGTCATGGTCCGCGATGGGCTGGCGGATCAGGCCTTTATCCGGGATAACGTGGTCGGATTCGAGGACTTCGCCGAAAAGATATTGGCCGATTGCCCCCCGGAACGGATGTCGCCGGTCTGCGGTCTGCCTGCCGCCGTCATCGAACGAATGGCGCGGGAGTTTTCCGCCGCAAAGGCGCCTTTCGTCCGCCTGGGGAGCGGCCTGACCCGCTACGGCAACGGCGCCATGACCGTCCGCACCATCGCCTGTCTGCCCGCCATCAGCGGGGCATGGCAGCGACCCGGCGGCGGCGTCTTCACCGGCACATTTACCGGGGCCGCCTTCCCGCTGCACAGGGTCACGCGGGAGGACTTCATGGAGCGGCCGACGCGCCTGGTGAGCATGAATCAATTGGGGGCGGCGCTCACCGAACTCGGCGATCCGCCCGTCATGTCCCTGTACGTCTACCATTCCAATCCGGCCGCTGTGACGCCCGACCAGAACGCCGTCATCAAAGGCCTTGAGCGCAACGATCTGTTCACCGTGGTACATGAGCGTTTTTTGACCGATACGGCCCGCTATGCCGATATCGTCCTGCCGGCCGCCTCATCCCTGGAACAGCCCGACCTGTACCGCTGTTACGGCGGTTACCACAGTCAGCGCTGCGCCGCAGCCATATCGCCGGTGGGGGAGGCAAAATCCAACTGGGAGGTGTTCTCATTGCTGGCCGACGGCATGGGATGGGACGAACCCTTTTTCCGGCAGTCGGCCGACGACCTCGTGGAGCAGTTGCTCGATTTTGATACCCCCTGGCGGAATGCTAGGACGACCCAACTCCTGCGGGAGGGAGATCCGGTGCTGTTGACGCCTCCCTCAAAATCCAAGTGCGATTGGAAGACCCCCTCCGGCCGGATCGAGATCCGTAATGACCGGGAGCCGGAGCCTCTGCCGCGCCTGCTCCCCACCCATGCTGCGGGGGACGGTTTTCCACTGCGCTTGCAGCCGGCAACCACGCCCTATGCCCTCAATTCGAGCTTTTACGAGCAGGATGACCTGCGGGAGAAACAGGAGTGCATGGCATTGATGATGCATCCGCAGGATGCGGCGGCACGGGGGCTTGCCGACGGCCAACGGGTGACGGCGTACAATGGCCAGGGCGCGGTGGAATTTGTGCTGAAGGCCACGGAGCGGGTCCCGGAGGGTACGGTGGTTACGGAAGGCATCTGGTGGCGGGAATTCATCCCCGGCCAACGCGGCGTGAATGCACTGACCTCCCAGCGTCTGACCGACGGCGGACGGGGAAGCACATTGTACGATGCGGCGGTCGAGGTGCGGGAAAGAGAGCAACCATCCGCCGGGCGATTGGCGCCGCCTCTCCGGGGCAGGGCGGTAGCCAAGAGGACTATTGAGCATGAATCACAAAGCTTCCGAATGATGTGGAACGGTTCGCAGAAAAGCGCGGCGACAAATACCATGTAAAATACATCACTCCGGCATCAGTCAATAGTTGTTGACATATTTTGTCTATTCTCCTAAATTCCGCTCAGCAATCCCCCGGCTCTGCCGGGAGATTGCTGAATTTATTAGTCATCAATACAACCGTAAGGTTTGCTACCGGAAAGGAGCCGTAAGAATGATGAAAAGAGAACTGAAACCCGATTTCGAAAGATATATGAAGGCGCTTCACTGCGAGGAGCCGGACCGCGTCCCTTTGGGAGACTGGCATGTGGACCAGATGCCCAAGGAAGCCTTTATGGGGCGGAGCGTCAATACCCTCCAGGACCATATCGATTTCTGGCATATGGCCGGTTTCGACTATGTCCCCGCTTCCTCCGGGATCCTCGAACCGGTCCGCGCCCCCGAGGGGATGACCACCACCGGCGATGCCGTGCATACGGAGTATAAGCACAAGGTCTCCCGCAAATGGGCCAACACCCATGAGGGGATGGTGACGAACTGGGAGAAGTTCGAGCGGTATCCGTGGCCCTCGGTCGACGATTTTGACCTCTCCAAGTGGGGAGCCTTCGACAGGATGCTCCCGAAGGGGATGAAGGCGATCCTGCTTTTCGGGAAGGTCTACACCACGGCCTGGATGTACATGGGGGCGGAGACCTTCTTCAACGCGCTGGAGGGGGACGAGGAACTGGCGGGGGCGATCATCAACAAGGTCGGAGCCATCCAGTACGAGACCTTCCTGCGCGTGGTGGAGCATCCCTGCATCGGGGCCGTCCTCAACCCGGACGACGTTGCCTTCAACACGGGGCTCCTGGTCCATCCTAAGTATCTGCGGAAATATGTTTTCCCCTGGTACAAGAAGATGGGGCAGGTCTGCCGCGAGAAAGGGATCGGCTTCATTTTCCACAGCGACGGCGACTGCACCGAGGTGATGGAGGATCTGATCGACTGCGGTTTTCACGGCTTCAACCCGGTCCAGCCCAACTCGATGGATATCGTCGGGGCCAAGAGACGGTGGGGGAAGAAGCTCTGCCTCATCGGGAACATCAATCTCGATTCCACTCTGACGCTGGGTACGCCGGACGATGTCCGGGCGGAGGTCTATGAGCGGATCCGGACGATCGGCCCGGGCGGCGGCTACATGGTCGCCTCATCCAACTCCATCACAGACTATGTCCCCCATGAGAATATGAAGGCCCTGCTCGACGCCACGTACGAATTCGGGAAATATCCGATTCAACTGGAAGAGGGGGGGGTGAAGGGGAAGTTCTGGACGTCGCAGGCTAAAGTGCGGAAGACCGAAACGACGAAGATCGAAACGGGACTGGATGTGAACGCTTATGTGGATGCTTTCCTTGCCAATGATATTCCGAAGGCGATCACGACCATGCAGCAGGATATCGATCGCGGGGTTGCCCCGGGGGATGTCGTGTCCAATGGACTCATCCCGGCAATCACTGTTGTCGGTGAGCAGTTCCAGAACGGCCGAATATATATTCCGGAGATGATGATTTCGGCCCGGGCAATGTCCGCAACACTGAGCCATTTCAAGGAGATATTGGCTGGGAAAGGGGCGGCCGCGAAGCTTGGGACGGTGGTCATTGGAACGGTTCAAGGGGATCTGCATGATATCGGGAAGAACCTGGTGGTGATGATCCTCCAGGGTCAGGGCTTCCAGGTGGAAGACCTCGGGGTGTCGGTGAGCGCGGAGAAGTTCGTCCAGGCGGTCCAGGATAAGAAACCGGAGATCCTGGCGATGAGCGCCCTTTTAACCACGACGATGACCGAGATGAAGAGCACGATCGCGGGACTGAAGGCGGCCGGTCTTCGGCAGCAGGTAAAGGTAATCGTGGGCGGAGCGCCGGTGACGCCGGCGTTTGCGGAGCAAATCGGGGCGGACGGCACCGCCTATGACGCCCCGGGCGCTGCCAAACTCTGCAAGGACCTGCTTCAGTAGGGGAGGGCCTGCATGTCGAAAACGGAGGTCCGGAAAGGGCGGCGCAGGAAATGGGGTTGAAGCATCAAAACCATGATTGATGACGGGGTGCCGCATCCGACATTTCCTATGAAACCGCGGACAGGGATCTGTTTCACCGGTCCGATGCAGCAATGAGCTGCATCGGGGAGGAATGATAGGAATTTCAAATGAGGAGGGAAAAATCATGGGGAAGACAAGGCGTGAGTTTTTAAAGAAGGCTGGGGTCGCGGCAGCGGCAGGGGCGGGGGTTGTCCTGACGGGGAACAGAAGGTTGTACGCCAAGGATGAGGACAAGGTGTTCAAATGGAAAATGGCGACGTCATGGACGACCGGAATGCCCCTTTACACCCATATGGCCAGGGTCCTGCCGGATGTGGTTAAAAAGATGAGCAATGGAAGACTGATCATCGACATTTTCCCGGCGGGGGCCATCGTGCCGGCGCTGGAAGGGGTGGACGCCACCAGGAGAGGGGTCTGCCAGATTGCCCATACCTGGCCCGGCTACGACATCGGCATTTCAAAGGGGTCGGCGGTCATTGGGGGATTTGCCGGGAGCCCGAACTCCGAGGTGATGATGCATTGGATCTACAGCGGCGGGGGATATAAGCTCTGGCAGGATTACCGCCGGGACGTATTCAATGTGATCGCCTTTCCGGGGGGGATGCGTCCCACCGAGGTATTCGCCCATTCGCACAAACCGGTGCGCTCCCTTGCGGATTTCAAGGGATTCAAAATGCGGACCGTCGGGGCGTGGGCGGACATCCTTCCCAAGTTGGGAGGTTCCGTGATCACCCTTCCCGGCGGCGAGGTCCTGCCGGCCCTGCAGCAGAAGGTGATCGACGCCACGGAATGGGCCTGCGCAGGGGAGAATCTGTCGATGGGATTCCATGAGGTGGCCAGGTATGTCATCATTCCCGGGATTCATCAGCCAAGCGCCCCCTTTGAATATGTCGTGAATGTCAAGGCCTGGGAGGAATTGCCGGCGGACCTCAAGGCGATCGTGGAGGGAGCGGCGAAGATTGCAACGCTGGACTCCTGGACCTATCTCGGCTCCCTCGACATGGGGGCGATGGATGTCTTCAAAAAGAAGGGAAACACGATCATCGAACTGGACGTGGATGTGCAGAAGGCAGCCTACAAGCTGGGGCTTGAATGGGGACGGGAAGCTGCCGCCAAGGATCCATGGACAAAAAAACTCTTCGAATCCCAGATCGACTTTCACAAGAAATGGGAAGTCGTCGAAAACACAAGATCCCTCAAATATTAAGGAAAAACCGCCGGGCGTCCATGATGAACAGACGCCCGGCGGTTTCATCCCGATCTCGCTTCACCGTAGATGAAAGGAGGGAGTGATTTCCATGATGGCATCTTATGTAAAGTTTATCGATGGCCTGAGCGGATGGACGGGGAGATGGGTTGCATGGTTCATCATCCCCAACGTGTTGGCGCTCGTCTATGAGGTCATTGCACGCTACATTCTGAACAGCCCCACGATCTGGTCCTATGAAGTGACCTACTTCCTCTACGGGAGCCATTTCCTGCTGGGGGCGGCCTATGTCCTTTCTGTCGATGCCCACATCCGGATCGACATCTTCACATCGCACTTCTCTGCGCGGACAAGGGCCGTCATCGATCTGGTCGGCTATCTGCTGCTGTTCTTCCCGGTGGTCATCGCCCTCGTCTATGCGGGGGGACAGTATGTCATGCAGTCCTTCGAGATGGGCGAAAAATCGGGTCTCAGCCCGTGGAGGCCCTACCTCTATCCATACAAGGCCGTGATAACGATCAGCTTCATTCTTCTCTTTCTGCAGGGGATAGCTTGTTTTATCCGCAATATCAGCTTTTTGGCGAGAGGAGAAAGGCCATGATGGAGAACATCTCCCTTTTCATGTTTCCGGTGATGATCCTGGTCGTATTTGCAGGGTTTCCCGTTACTTTCAGCCTGATGGGCATTTCTCTTTATTTCGGCATCGTCTGTTTCGGACCGGAGATCATCCCGATGATCATCCGCCGCGTCTACGGCGTGGCCGACAACTATGTCCTCGCCGCCGTGCCGTTGTTCATTTTCATGGGAACGATGCTGGAGAGATCGGGCATCGCCAAAATCCTTTTTGAGACGATCAGCATGTGGATGGGACGCATCAAAAACGGCCTCGCGGTGACGACCATCCTGATGTGCACCATCATCGCCGCCTGCACGGGGATTATCGGAGCGGCCGAGGTGATGGTCGGGGTGATGGCCATACCGCCGATGATGAAACGGGGCTACAACCACGCCCTGATCGCCGGCACGGTCATCGCCGGCGGGGCGCTCGGCACCATCATCCCGCCGAGCGTCGTCACCGTCGTCTACGGTCCCGCCGCGGGGATATCCGTCGGCCGTCTCCTGATCGCCACGATCTTCCCCGGCCTTCTGCTCTCGTCGGTCTATGTTTTGTACATTGTCGTCCGTTCCTATGGCCAAAGCGGGTTTGCCCCGCCGATATCTTCCGAGGATCGGGATATTCCCCTGTCGCGGAAACTCAAGGCTACGGTTACCGGAATGCTGCCGTCCGCCGTCCTGATCTTCACCGTCATGGGCACCATCATTCTCGGCTTTGCCGCACCCACGGAAGCCGCCGCCCTGGGCGCCTTCGGAAGCGTCCTGCTGACGATCGGCTACGGCAACTTTACCCTGAAGGTGTTGCAGGAGGCGACCATCCAGACGCTGAAGATCTCCAGCATGATGATGATGATCCTGCTCGGAGGGTTCATGTTCAGCGGGGTCTTCCTCGGGCTCGGGGGCAGCGACGCCACGGAGAGGATGCTGTCGGCCCTCAACATGGGGCCCTGGGCGATTCTTGTTTTCTTTCTCTTTATCGTCTACCTTGCCGGTTTTCTTCTCGACTGGGCCAGTATCCTGCTCATCTTCGTCCCGATCTTTTCGCCGATCATCGACAAACTGGGTTTTGACCCGATCTGGTTCGGCGCACTCTTCATCATGATGATCCAGACCTCCTATCTGACGCCGCCGATGGCGCCGGGGATCTTTTATCTGAAGGGGATTGCCCCGCCCGAGCTGACGACCCGGGAGATGTTTCGGGGTATTGTCCCCTATATGTTTCTTCAGCTTCTCGCCATCGCCATTGTTGCGCTCTTCCCGCAGATCGCCCTCTGGCTACCGGAAAAACTGATCGGTTGGAATTAAAAAAGGGGTAAAGCCTTATGATCTATGTGGCGCTGGAAAGGAGAAAAACTTGATGACAAAAAAAGAACGTATCCTCATGGCCATGCGGGGCGAGACCCCGGACATGCTGCCCTATACACCGCGCTTCGACCTCTGGTACAATTCCAACTCCTACCGGGGCACCCTGCCCAAGCGCCACCAGGGGCGCAGCCACGATGAAATCGCCCGGGCGGAAGGGTGGGCTCTGCACAAGGTCGTCCCGGAACTCCTGGAAGTGGTCGATCCCTGGGAGAATGTGACGCGCGGCATCGGGCTCTACAGCCTCAAGGAAAACGGCTACAAGATCAACTTTTCGCCCAACGTCCATCTGGAGGTCCGGAAGAGCCGCCAGGGGGACGAGGAGGCCACACTGGTGGAGTACCACACCCCCAAGGGGGTGGTCAGCACCAAGGAGGTGATCAACGAGGAGATGCGCAAGGCCGGCGTCTCCATCACCTGGGTTCAGGAGCACGGCATCAAGCGGCCCGAGGATTACGAGATATGGGCCTACATCTTTGAGAACATCACGGTGACCCCGGATTATGAACGCTACCGGGCCTGGCAGAACCGCATCGGCGACGACGGCGTGGCCGTGATGATGGGCACCTTCTCCGCCTCGCCCATCAACCACATCCAGCGCGATTTTCTCGATGCTACGGAGTTCTTCTTCCATTACAAGGATCACGCGAGAGAGATGCGCCGACTGGCCGACGCCATCGGCCTGGTGTACGAACAAACCCTCAGGGTGGTGGGCGATTCGCCGGCCGAAGTGGTCCTGTGGGGCGCCAACTACGACGACATGATCACCTACCCGCCTTATTTTCAGAAGGAACTGTCTCCCTGGATCCGGAAGGCCTCCGACTACCTGGCCGCGAAGGGCAAGCTGGTGATCTGCCACTGCGACGGCGAGAACCAGGGCCTCATCGACCTGATTGCCGATTCGGGCATGCACGTGGCCGAGGCGGTCTGCTGTGCCCCTATGACCAAGCTGCCGATCGAGACCTACTGCGAGCGCTGGTGCAAATCCGGGAAACTGACCATTATGGGCGGCCTGATCCAGTCCATGCTCTCACCGGCCACGTCCAGCCTGGAGGACCTCCATGCCTATCTTGACCATTTCTTCAAGGCCGTGGCGCCGGGCAACCGCATCATCCTGTCCGTGGCCGACACCACCCCGCCCAACGCGGATTTTGACCGCCTGGCCATGATCGCCGAGCGCGTGGAAAGGGAAGGCCGCCTGCCCCTCGAGGCCGGCGCCTTCCGCCCCCTGACCGAAGCGCAGTTGAAGCCGGTCGCCGGCCGCATGGCGCAAAAGGCGCCCGACGAGACCTTCCATACCGTCCACGCGGACGTGCTCGCCGGCAACGATGCGGACATCAAGGTTCACATCCAGGCGCTTCTCGACCAGGGGGTGAACGCCAAGGAGATTCTCAACCGCGGCATGCTCAGCGCCATGGAGGTGATCAGCGGGCGCTTCCGCGAAGGCACGGTGTTTATTCCCGAGGTATTGCTGTCCGCCCGTACCATGAAGGAGGCCCTCGTCGTGCTCGAACCCTATCTGGCGCAGGAAAAGAAGGATGTGAGCGGCAAAATCCTGCTTGGCACGGTGCGCGGCGACCTGCACGACATCGGCAAGAATATGGTGGCCACCATGCTGCGTGGCGTCGGTTTCGAGGTGGTGGATCTCGGCGTCAACGTCACGGCGGAGGGTTTCGTTGCGGAGGTTGAAAGACAACGGCCGGACATTCTGGGGATGTCCGCCCTGCTGACCACCACCATGCCCGAGATGAAGAAAACCATCGATGCCCTCATCGCCCGCGGGCTGCGGGATCAGGTCAAGGTTGTTGTGGGCGGCGCGCCGCTCAACGAGAAGTTTGCCAGGGATATCGGGGCGGACGGGTACGGGAGCGATGCGGGGTCCGGTGTGGATTTGGTCAGGCGGTTGCTGAAGGGGAATGCCCCTCATTAGCACATCTGTTAGCATAGAAGCGATTTCATGAATAACTTTGAAGGGATGTAAACGATGAAAGCAACGCCCTGCAACCTCTTCATGTCGGCCCTCTACGGCGGCCGGAAAGGGATCCGACCTCCGGCGGGGAATCCCACGTCGATCGCCTGTGTGGAATTGATGAAGGCCTGCGGGGTCTTCTTCCCGGAGGCCCATCTGAACGCCCGCGCGATGGCCGACCTGGCCCTGGCCGGCCATGAGCTGGCGGGTTTTGACACGGTCATGCCGGAATACAGCGTTCATCAGGAATCGGCCGCGCTGGGCTGCGAAATGGACTGGGGAAACGAGACGCGGATGCCCGACGCCAAGACGGCGCCGTACGCCGGTTTTTCGGATGTGATTGTTCCGGAAAACATCCTCGAAAAACCTTCCATGCGGGTCGTTCTCGACGCCCTCTCCATCCTGCGCCGGGAAGTCGGAGGACAGGCGGCGATCATCGGCAAGGTCATGGGTCCCTGGACGCTCTCCTACCACATGGCGGGTACACAGAATTTTCTGCTGCAACTCGGCCTTGGCGAAAAGGATAAAATCAACCACATGCTGAGGCAACTCATGCCGGTCACCATCGCCTTCGCCAACGCACAGTTCAGGGCCGGCGCCGATGCGGTGGTCCTGGCCGATCACGCCACCGGCAACCTGGTCGGGCCCTACCATTACAGGGACTATCTGCTCCCCATTCACCAGGAGATCACCGCCCGGGTGGGCGGGCCCATGATCCTCCATGTCTGTGGCAACTGCCTCGACCGTCTGGAGTTATTCGCTGAATCCGGCGTCGACGCCTACCACTTCGAATGGCAGGTGGACGCCAAAGCGGCGGTCGAGAAAATCGGCGACCGGATTTCCCTGATCGGCAATCTGAACAACCCCAAGACCCTGTTTCAGGGCACACCGGAGGATGTCTACAAGCAGGCGCGTTATGCAATTGAGGCAGGCGTCGATATCATCGGGCCGGAGTGCGCCGTTCCCCTCACAACGCCCCTGGCCAATCTCCGGGCCATTTCGGCCGCAGTGCTCGATGGTTACTGATTCAGATCAAGGAGAAGAAAGAATGGATGAATCCGTCCAAAAGATCAAGGAGAGCATTATTGAGGGGCGTCACAAGGAAATTGAATCTCTGGTCCGCGAGATCTGCAAAACAGGGATAGCCCTGGATACGGTGATTCAAGAGGGATTGATTGCCGCCATGGATGTGGTCGGTCAGAGATTCAGCGCCGGGGAGATCTTTGTCCCCGAGATGCTGGTTTCCGCCATGACGATGAAACTCGGCCTCAACATCGTCAAACCCCTCCTGACCGGCGAGGCCGGCGCACCCCAAGGCACCGTTCTTATCGGAACCGTCAAGGGCGATCTTCACGACATCGGCAAGAACATCGTGGTCATGATGCTGGAAGGGGCCGGTTTCCAGGTGATCGATCTGGGCGTCGATATCGACGTGGAGAAGGTCGCGGCAAAGGTGATCGAAATCCGCCCCCAGGTGCTGGGCCTTTCCGCGCTGCTCACCACCACCATGCCGGAGATGAAAGGCGTCATCGAAGAACTCCGGGCGTGCGGTCTGCGGGACCGGGTCAAGATCATGGTGGGGGGCGCCCCCGTCGACGCCGCCTTCGCCGAAAAGATCGGCGCCGACGGCTACGGAAAGGATGCGGTACAGGCCGTGGCCCTGGCCCACAGCTTCGTCGGTCATTAACCCAACCTCAGGAGGAGATGCGATGGATTATCCTCGTTTGGGCCTGATCCGGCAGATTTTTGCCGACGAAAGGGAACGCATCGGAAAGGAGAGCCGTCATGGCGGAATCGACCGTGCGCGGAGGGCGATGGGTGGTAATCGCCTGCCGTGTCATGGAACCGGAACTGAACCATGTGCTCGCGAACGGGCGATGGAGAACGCCGCCGTCCTGAAGAAACAGTATGAGGAGATCCCGGGCAGCCTCGATTACTTTCGTGAACTTCTCCGCGGCCCCTACACGGAGGAAAAATTCATTCGTCTCCGGCTGGGCGAGCAGTTCACACAGGAGATGTTCTTTTAGTTACTGCTCCGGAAGAGAGTATGATATAAGAGGACAGCTTTGAAAAATACGCCATTCGTCATTGCGCGCGAAGCGAAGCAATCCCGTAACCATGTGGCAATCCATGAGATTGTGGCAGTGCTGAAGCGCCTCGCAGTGACAGGGAGGACGGAAATGTCATGCCTGCTTTATTGGAATGCGTCCCCAACTTCAGCGAGGGCAACGACCTGGAGGTGATCCGGCGGATCACCGACCGGATTGAGGCGGTGGAAGGGATCAATCTCCTCAATGTGGATCCGGGGAAAGCTGCCAACCGCACCGTGGTTACCTTCGTGGGACCTCCCGATGCGGTGGTGAAGGCCGCCTTTGCCGCCATTGAAAAGGCGGCGGAACTGATCGACATGAGGAATCACTCCGGGAAACACCCCCGGATAGGGGCCACCGACGTCTGTCCCCTTGTTCCCGTCTCCGGCATCTCCATGGAAGAGACGGTCGCCCTGGCCCGTTCCCTGGCGGAACGCGTCGGCCGGGAACTTCAAATCCCCGTCTATTGCTATGAACAGGCAGCCTATACCGAGGAGAGGAAAAATCTCGCCTACTGCCGGACCGGTGAGTATGAAGGGCTGGCGAAACGTCTTGAGGATCCGCAATGGAAGCCCGATTTCGGTCCTGCCCGATTCAACGCCGGCGCCGGTGCCACCGTGATCGGCGCCCGGAACTTACTCGTGGCCTACAACGTGAACCTGAACACGACCTCCGAGCGCCTGGCCGGCGTCATCGCCGCGGAGATCCGTGAGAAAGGCCACCCCCGCAAGGAAGGCATGAACGTCGTCCGGGATGCGGAAGGGAATCCCCTGTACAACCCGGGAACGCTGAAGGGCTGCAAGGCGATCGGCTGGTATATCAGGGAATACGGGATCGCTCAGGTCTCCATGAACCTAACGGATATCTCCGCGACCCCCATCCACGTGGCCTTTGAGGAGGTCTGCCGCAGAGCGGAGGCCCTGGGGCTCCGGGTGACCGGTTCGGAGCTGGTGGGGCTTGTCCCCAAAAGGGGCTTGACTGAGGCCGGCAGGTATTTCCTTCATAAGCAACGGCGGTCCGCCGGCGTCCCGGAAGAGGAACTGATTCGGATCGCCTGCCGTTCCCTCGGCCTGGACGACCTGAAGCCCATTGTCGCAAAAGAGAAGATTATCGAATACCGCATCGCCGGCTCCGAAGACCGGATGCTCACGAACCTGACCGGCAGGGCTTTCGCCGGCGAGGTCGCCTCCGCATCACCGGCGCCCGGTGGGGGCTCCGTTGCCGCTCTCGCCGGCGCCCTGGGCAGCGCCCTGGGGGCAATGGTGGCGGCAATTTCTTCCGAAAAGGCCGGCGGGGAAGGTCGGTGGCGAGAATTCTCCGATTGGGCGGAACTGGGGCAGCAGCTCAAAGAGGCGCTGCTGGGGCTGGTGGATGAAGATACCCGTGCCTTCAAGCGGGTCATGGATGCTTTGACCATGCCGAAACAGACGAATGAGGAAAAGGCCGCGAGGACCGAAGCCATCGAGGAGGCGACGCGGTATGCCATGGATGTGCCGCTCCAGGTCATGGAAAAATCACTGGCCGCCATGGATCTACTGCAGGCGATGGCACAGGAGGGAAGCCCTGCTTCCGTGACCGACGCCGGTGTCGGGGGCCTCTGCGCACGGGCGGCGGTCGTCGGCGCCTTCCTGAATATCCGGATCAACGCGGCGACCATCCGGGACAAGGCGCTCGCCGGAAAGTTCCTGGCGAGGGGGAGCGAGTTGGTGAACCTCTGTGAACGGCAGGAGGAGGAGATTCTCCGGATCGTCGGGGAACGAATTGCCGAAAAGGCGGCGTCAAAAGTGGCCTGAAATACCAGACAACCCTTTCGGTCATTGATCATCCGAAGACCGGTCGGATACGCCGGGAAGCATTCGGGAGGGCTCCAGGCGGGGACTCCCGATGGCCCGGGCAATCAGCCGTTTTTCCATAAAAAGGGACTCCCCCGTCCGGGAGGTCGCCCAGTGTTCTTTCTCTTCCAGGGTCACCTCCGCCTCTCCGGCGCCCGCCGCTCGGGCCTTTTCCCGGATGACCTTTGCAAGGAGATCCCTACCCCGGACCGTCGCCTCCTCCAGGCCGGCAAAGATTTCAACCCCGAGAGAGGAATGGAGCCTGAACTGACCCAGAACAGGTCTGATCAACGCTTCATCGGTCAAGGCGACGGCGCCGGTGATCGCCCCAATGGCATTGGCGACGCCGGCATGAAAGGGGATAGTCACGGATGTTCCGAGTTTCTGAGCCACGGGGGGGAGAAAGGCATGTGCCGGCGCTCCGATTCCCACCAGGCGGTCCTTTAGGGAAATCTGAAACCGGACATGATCGCTTCTCTTCTCCCGGGAAAAACACTGATCCCAGAAGAGAAGGCAGACATCGCAACCGGCTTGGTTCCGGCGCAACCGGCTTGGTTCCGCCAAGATCAGATCCAGAATCTGGAGGCCGATCTTCCGCTCCATTGCCTCGGCCAGTTTTTCGCGGAGCGCCGGGAGGGCAATCCGGTGGCGGTCGCAGAGGATCTGCAGGGCCAGGAGGGCCGTTCCCCGATTCCAGGCGGCAAAAGTCCCGTTTGCATGGAGAAAATCGGTGGGCGTGATGCCGCAATGCTGAACCAGACCCTTTTCCTCCAGACGGGCCATCTCTCTCCGGACATCGGTCATCCCAAGATCCGCCGCTTCGGAAAGTTGCAGGAGCGATCGGGGACCTTTGCCGAGCGAGTCCAGGATCCGCCGCCCGGTCCTCTCCTCATGCCCCTCCGGATTCTTTCCCCAGGCAACCCAGAAATCGGGAGCGCTATAGAGGGGAAGGTGATCGCACCGCCCCCGGATTCTTTCCAGTTCCGCTTCAATCTCCGGATGTTCGGCCCCAAGAAAGGCCATGGGTATGATGCGTTTCGGTCCCACCCGGAGGTTCCCGTCATAATCGAGAGTAACCTGGCTGTCGCCCCCCAGACCGATCGTCCGGATATCGATCGCCTGGACGTTCGTCTGCCACGAACCGATTCGCGCCCCTTCCGGATTCAGGCATGGTGAACCGTTCCGTAGAAGGGCCGTATCGGTGGTGGTCCCCCCGATGTCCACGATCACGGCATCCTCAACCGCCCCCTCCTGCCCCAGCAGAAACCTGGCGCCGATCAGACTCGCCGCTGGTCCCGAGAGAATCGTCTCGATGGGCCGGTTCATTATGGCCGATATTCCCATCAGACTGCCGTCTCCTCTGACGATCATCAGCGGCGCCGTAATCCGATTCCGGAGAAAGACCCGCTGGACTGAATCGACCAGGTGATGAATGATGGGGATCAGGTGGGCATTGAGAATGGTCGTGGTGGCCCGTTTGACCGCATCCAGCTTCGGGGAAAGCTCATGACCGCACACCGCTGGTCTGCCCGTCATCTGCCGGATGATCTCCGCGGCCCGGAGCTCGTGATCGGGGTTGCGGACGCTGAAGTAACCGCAGACGGCAAAAGCCTCGGTATCGCCCTTCTTATGTTGAACGATCTCCCGCAGGGTTTCCGTGTCGAGAGGCGCCCGCTCCTCTCCCCGCACGTCATGGCCGCCCCGGATCAGCACGACATCCTCCCTCAGGCCGGGAGGAAAATCATCGGGACCGTAACCGATGAGAATGGCCGATACGCGCCTTCTGGCCCCCTCCACGATGGCGTTCGTAGCCAGGGTCGTTGAAAGGCCGATGAGGGCAATGCCGGGGAAATGGCGTTTGTCGAGTCCCCGGAGGCTATCGGCAATGCCGATGGCGAGATCCGCCCTGGTGGTGGAGGCCTTCGCAAAGGAGAGGATCTTTTTGTTCTCCAGATCGATGAGGACGGAGTCCGTGTTGGTCCCCCCGACATCGATCCCCAGGCCGATGGTCGTGCTCATGGCTTATCCCGGAAACGGATCATCATGCCCGTTCAGCGTGTCGTGAGGACGCGGGCCTTTTCGACGGCGCTGGCCGCATCGGGGGAATAGCCGTCAGCCCCGATATCCTGGGCAAACTTCTCCGTCACCGGCGCTCCCCCCACCATCACCTTCACACTGCCCCGCAGGCCCGCCTCCACGAGGGATTCGATAACCTCCCTCATCTGGGGCATTGTCGTGGTGAGCAGCGATGAAAGGCCGACGATATCGGGCTTGTGGGTCCTCACCGCCTCGACAAAACGTTCTGGCGCCACACCCACGCCCAGATCGATCACTTGATAGCCCGCACCCTCGAACAGCATCCCCACGAGGTTTTTGCCGATGTCATGGAGGTCCCCCTGGACCGTGCCGATGACAACCGTCCCCGCCGTCTCCACTCCCGTTTCAATGAGTTTGGGTCGCAGGACCGTCATGGCCGCCTGCATGGCCTTGGCGGCGATGAGGACCTCGGGCATGAAGAGCTCATCCCGGCGGAACTTCTCCCCCACCACGTCCATACCGGCAACCAGGGCGTCGCTGAGGATCACCGCCGGCGAGATGCCCTGAACCAGGGCTTCCTGTGTCAGTTTGGGCACATCGATAAAGTTGCCATTTTGCAGCTCTTCCGAAATTTTCTCCAATAGCTCCATCGGTTCATCTCCTTTTCTCGATTACGTATCCCCTCTCCCGTTATTTTCGCCGCCATGGCGCCGTTACGGCCATCGCCGGACCAGACCGCCGGTGCGACCGCGGAACCATGCCCATTACGGACAGATCCCGGGAAACTGCGCCCGCAACGAATCATTGATCTCCAGGGAAAGCCCCAAGGGGTTGTGGTCCTTCAGTATCCGTTTCGCCGCGGCAATGGCTTTTTCTTCCACCGTTGGGCTTCCCGCCTTTTCCCAGTTGATTCTCAACTGCCGGTCGCTCAATTTCGGGAGATAATGTTCCCGGCGCATCCACGAAATCGTATGCGGATCCGCCAGAAAATTTCCTCCCGGACCCACGCGCCGGTAGGCATCCAGGGCGATCGTCTCATCCGTCACCTCGATCCCCCGGACCGCCCGCATCGCCATGCCGATGATCTCATTGTCGATCACATACTGTTTGTAGCTGGCCGTGCTGGCGAATTCCACCAGACCGGCGGCATCATGGATGAAGTTCGAGCCCGAAAGAGCAACGAGAACATCGGTGACGGCTTTCTCATATCCGTTCTGGGCATCGACGACCTTCGCATCGGACATGCCGGCGGTGGTGTAGTTGGGCAGGTTGAGATACTGCGCCATGGCCGCCGCGCCCGCGTTGATGAGACCCATCTCCACGGACCCGCTCACGTAGCCCATCGTCCTCAAGTCC
>Ga0208566_1001073_pt1 | contig 16440 bp, 18 predicted proteins | sample PL_2010_150m_FD_184159 | JGI IMG/M metagenome (GOLD analysis project Ga0208566, IMG submission 184159) | Freshwater microbial communities from Powell Lake, British Columbia, Canada to study Microbial Dark Matter (Phase II) - PL_2010_150m... | ecosystem: Environmental > Aquatic > Freshwater >...
GTTTTAATTGATTATTTATTTTCTACAGAACTAGAAAATTGTTCCAATCTGCGTGCCAGTGAATGATCCCGAAAAGACCAAGCCAGGCGTAGCAACTGTGTCATTGCTAGTTACCGTTGTAGTCAAACTAAATTCTGTTGTTGTAGCAGATCCATTAACTAATACCGTTGCGATGATGCTGCTTTCTTTTGCTGAAGTTCCACTTCTACCTGTTGTTCCATTGGTTACTATAAAATCTGACGTTAACGAAACGCTCGTGTTTGAGGATGTAATTTCAAACTTGATTGATTTAAATGCACCATCAGAACCAGATACACCATGCAGAAATATCTGAACGACGTAATTTTTGCCTCGTCCAAAAATACCAAACTCTTTAACTGCTCCAATCGGCGGGGTTCCAATTATTGCGGAAAGTGTTAACAGGCCAAGTGTTGCTTCATTTGAACCTGCAGGTCCTGTAGCTCCGGCTGGTCCTGTGTTACCAATTGTTCCTTGACTTCCAGTAGGTCCAGTATTTCCTGTTGTTCCTATTGGGCCTTGCGCACCGGTTGCACCGGGAGTTCCTGTAGCACCGGTTGCACCGGGAGTTCCTGATGGACCAGTAGCGCCAGTAGAACCTGATGGACCAGTAGCACCAGTAGAACCTGATGGACCAGTAGATCCAGTAGAACCTGATGGACCAGTAGATCCCGAACCAGAAGAACCTGACGCCCCCGTTGCGCCAGTTGACCCAGTTGCGCCATCAATTCCATTTGTTGCAGTTCCTTTTGCCCCTGTGGCACCTGTAGCACCTGTGGCACCTGTGGAGCCGTTATTACCATTCGTTCCGTTTGTACCTGCTGTTCCTTTTAACGATACGGCAGCGGGCCATTTTCCATTTGCCTTGGGTCCGTAGATATTCATAATATTTGTATCGATGTAAAAATCGCCATCAATCCCAACAGTTAATTTAGGTGCACCTTTTCCGCTTAATAAAGTGTTTATACCTGTAGTTACTACTCGTCCTGCTTTGCTTATTGCTATTTTCTTTAAGGTATTTGCTTGGGCGGTATTTAAAGATGTGAGTATTCCTGTGATTAAGAATGAGGTAAGCGCTAAAACAAAAAACTTTGAGCGCTTCGGGAAAATCATTTTCAACCACGTTTCTGGACTTTTTGCTCCTTGATTAGGAGCGGTATTAATTAGCATCCGCGAAATCTGCCGCTTATTCAAGCAAATAGGTGGGTGCAACCTCTCATCCCTTGCAGGGAAAGTTGAAGAACGCTCAATACTCACAGTTTAATCTCAGGTTTATTAACTATTCTCCCCAGCCTCAGGATGTTATCTACTGGTATCTGGAAGTAATCGCTTCTAGGACCGGGACAGATCGAAGATTATGAAAGTAATTTTCGAGTTAAAGGAGTAACGAATTATGAATAAGAAAATTGCAGCCGTTGTAATGGCAACAGCGCTTTCACTTGGAACAATTGGAACACTTGCAACAATTGCAACCGCACAAGCAGATCCAGGGCGTGGGGCTGGAGTTCCTGCCCAAGTTGCAACAGTTCTTTCAGGGCTAGTTACAAAAGGAACAATCACACAGGCACAATCAGAAGCGATCTCTGCGGCCCTTACTGCTGCGGCACCTGTAAAGCATATGGCTGGTGGAATGGGATCAATGGGTAAGAATTCTGCTGTGCACCAAGCTTTAATTATTTCGACTCTGGGAATTAGTGCGGCTGATTTAAGTGCGGCACGTCTTGCAGGTAAGTCACTTGCAATTCTTGCTGGTGATAAGAAAGCCACTTTGATTACTGCACTTGTTAATTTAGAGACCACCGAAATTGATGCAGCTGTAACCGCTGGAAAGTTAACTGCTGCTCAGGCAACAACTGCAAAAGCTGGTCTAACAGCCCGAGTTACTTCACAAGTCGAAGCAGTTCCTGGCCCAAAGATTGGCGGAATGGGCAAAGGCAAGCACGATAAAGATGGAGCGGATGACGCAAAGTCAATGTCGTTAAAGAAGAAGTCATAAATTAACTAGCTATTCTCCTAGTAATTCAAAGGGCTCTCACTAGAAATAGTGCGGGCCTTTTGAATTTTCTGCCATTATTGCGAAGTGAGAATTCATATCGGAAGCGATCATGCGGGTCTGGAGTTTAAGGGTGTAATTGTTAATCACCTTAAAGCAAGCGGCCACGAAGTAATTGATCACGGTCCTCTTGAATATGACGCGCTCGATGACTATCCGATTTTCTGTATTCCGGCGGCACAAGGCGTTTCAAATGATCCTGGTTCACTTGGAATAGTTCTCGGTGGTTCTGGCAATGGCGAGCAGATGGCGGCAAATAAAGTTAAGGGAGTTCGGGCAGCCTTAGTTTGGTCACTTGAAACTGCAGTTCTTGCCCGTGAACATAACAATGCAAATGTGATCTCAATTGGCGGACGAATGCATAGCGAAGAATTTTGTTTAGAACTAGTAGATAAATTTATTGCCACACCATTTCCTGGTGATGAACGACATGTGCGCAGAATTAATTTAATGTCAAAGTATGAAGAGACTGGAAAAATCTAAGCTTTAACGTATTTTAAATCTGTGACGATATGTCCCTTGCCGAGTCCTTTATCTTCAAATCTTGTTAGCGGTCGAAAATCTGGTTTAGGAATTACTCCCCCAACAAATCTGGAATCCTCATCAAACTTGCTCAGCGTCCATTGGGCATATGGCACCCAATCTGTTGCGACATGAATATGACCACCAGCTTTTAACTTTCGATACATCAAATCTACGAAGTCGCTCTGAACTATGCGCCGCTTCCAATGTTTCTTCTTATGCCATGGATCAGGAAAATAGAGATGCACTGCATCTAGGCAATTGTCAGGCATTAAATCTTCAAGAACTATTCGAGCATCTTCATTTATTAGGCGCAGATTAGTTAACTCAAATTCATTTATTCGGGCCAACAACGAACCGATTCCGGGGCGATGTACTTCAAGTGCGAAGAATCCGGTATCAGGAAAGGTGCGAGCTATTTCGGCGGTGGCCTCGCCCATTCCAGTTCCGATTTCCATAATCACTTCTTTGCTCGTTGGAAATATTTCACTTGGGATTATTTTGTGATCCGGAACGATTCCAAATTCATCCCAGAACTTCGCAGTGGCCTTTTCTTGGGCCTCGGTAATGCGAGTTCCTCGAAGGCGAAATGACCTATTACTTAGGTTGTAAAGGCTGCTCTTTTCTGCTGAACTCATGTGGGTATCTTAGATAAGGATAGATAGGGTTGGCTCATGCCTGGATTAAATATTTCAAGAGCCGAAGCCCGTGAACGCAGCGCCCATCTATCTATTACTTCGTACGTTGTAACAATCGATGTCTGCCACGGCCCCGAAAATTTTATGGCAAAGTCAACTGTAAGGTTTGCTTGCAATAAGCCGGGATATGACACATTTATCGATGCTGTTGGAAAGCGGATTATTTCTGCAAAGCTAAATGGCGCCGATGTTGATGTTGTGAACTATGACGGCGAAAGTGTTTTTCTCAAGGGTTTAGCGGCCGATAACGAATTAGTAATTGAAATCGAGGGCGATTATTCAAAGACTGGAGAAGGTCTGCAATATTCAGTCGACCCAGCCGATAGCGAAGTTTATTTATATTCCCAGGGTGAGACTGCCTACATTCGCAAGATGTATCCATGCTTTGATCAACCAGATCTAAAAGCAACTTTCGAATTAACTGTTACCGCCCCGAAGCGCTGGGAAGTAATTTCAAACTCCCCCGTCAAGGCAAAGAATGAGGTTGCTGGCGATAAGAGCGTTTGGGAATTCCTACCAACTCCAAGAATTCCGACTTACATCACAGCCTTAATTGCTGGTCCTTATTATCACGTGCATGATGAATACGTTGGCCAGAAAACTGTGCCACTTGGAATCTACTGCCGTAAATCTTTGGCCGAATCTCTTGATCCAGAAGATATTTTCTTAGTGACAAAACAGGGCTTTGCCTACTTCGAAAAGGTATTTGGACTCGCCTACCCATTTGAGAAATATGACCAGATTGCAGTTGTTGATTTCAACTGGGGCGCGATGGAGAACTCTGGCGCTGTTACCTTCCTAGAGAACTTACTTGTATTTCGCAGCAAAGTAACCGAGCGCATGTATGACGCACGCGCAAACACAATTTTGCACGAGATGGCACATATGTGGTTTGGAAATATGGTCACGATGCAATGGTGGGATGACTTGTGGTTGAACGAATCATTTGCGGAATGGTCTTCACACTTGGCATCCGCTGAAGGAACTCGCTTCACAAGCGCCTGGACTGGGTTCAACTCGGAGCGAAAGAACTGGGCTTATCGCCAAGATCAACTCTCATCTACCCACCCAATCGTTTCGGACATGATTGATATCGAGACGGTTAACGCCAACTTCGACGGAATTACTTATGCAAAAGGCGCATCAGTTCTCCAACAATTAGTTGCTCACGTCGGCCGCGATAACTTCATAACTGGCCTCCAAAATTACTTTGCAAAGCATGCCTTCAAGAACACAACTCTTGACGATTTATTAGTAGAACTAAGTACCACAAGTGGTCGCGATTTAAAGCCTTGGGTTTCGACTTGGTTGCAAACAGCCGGCGTTAATACCTTGCGTCCGAATTTGGAAATCGCTGAAAATAAATATTCAAAGATTGAAATCAAGCAAGAGGCTCCGCTGATTCCTGTTGGATCGAAAGAACTTCGCCCTCACCGTCTTGCTGTTGGTTTGTATGATGTTAAAGGCGATGGCGTCGTTCTTCGTAAATCTGTTGAACTCGACGTCGCTGGTGCAACAACTTCAGTAAATGAACTGGTTGGCGAGAGCGTTGCCGATCTGCTTCTAATCAATGACCGTGATCTCTCATATGCCAAGGTGCGTTTGGATGATCGCTCAATTGCAACGTTGAAGTCTCATCTAGACAATATCTCTGATGGCTTAACCCGAGCCATGTGCTGGGCTATTTCGTGGGATATGTTGCGAGATGCTGAAATCAGCGCGACTGACTTTATTGAAATAGCACTTGCGGGATTGCCTGGTGAAAGCGATATAACTGTCGTAACAGTTATTGGAAACCAATTAACTACCGCTGTTGAACTTTATGCAAACCCAACTAAGCGAGATGCACTTCGGATCCAGGTTGCTGATTCGATTGCGGGGTTGCTTGCATCCGCCAAGGCCGAGAGCGATCACCAACTGCAATTCGCCAGAATCTTTTCAGGCCTTGCCGTTACCGAAGCTCATGGAACCCAATTGCGTGCTTTGCTTGATGGAAAACTTGCTGGTCTTAAAGTTGATGCTGATCTTCGTTGGACATTTGTTCTCGCGCTCTGCGAACGTGGGTTGTTTACACGCGTGGAACTCGATGCGGAATTAGATCGGGACAACACTATTAATGGCCAACTCGGTCACACAACTTGTGTTGCTTCCTTCCCAACTGCAGTAGCTAAAGCCGCTGCTTGGAACTCTCTTACAAAGGGAGATCTCACAAGCTCTATTCGGGCCTCAATCCACCGCGGATTTATGCGAGCCGGTCAACGTGATCTTCTTGCTAAATATGTTGATCCCTATTTCGAATCCTTATTAACGATGTGGGATAACGCTTCATTTGATATCGGAAGTTCCTTCGTTGAACTCTGCTACCCAACTTATATAACTAATCAGGCAACACTTGATAAGACAATCAATTGGCTTGCAACTACTGGCGAAAGCTCGGCTGCGGGACTTCGTAGATTAGTTTCTGAGAGCAGAGATGCTTTATCGCGCGCACTTACTGCGCAAGTGAAAGACGCTTAAAACTTACTTTTATTCGATGCGAGTAAGTGTTGAACGTTTTGCCTTGCGATCTGTAGTTGAAAGAAGAACAACTGCTGCAATCAATGCAAAGGTTAAAGTTGGAACTCCAACAAAATAAAGAAGTGCCTTAAATGTTCCAAGTGGTTCACCTGGCAAGGAGCCATCTTCTTGGGTAATTCGATTTAATACGCCAGCGATTAATAACATGTGAGTATCTTAGGCAACGCCGTGTACTGCTCCAAATGGCCGAAGGTATGAGATCCATCTCGTATCTGGTTTTCCAGTTCCTAGAATTCGCCAGGCGGCACCTGCTGGTTCGCGGGGCAGAGTCTTTAACTTCCAACCAATCTCTTTTAAAGTGCGATCTGCCTTCAGGTGATTGCATTTGTGACAAGCAGAAACAACATTCTCCCAATTATGAGCGCCACCACGACTTCGCGGAATTACGTGATCAATCGAGGTCGCAGGGGCTGTGCAATAAACACATCGACCACCATCGCGCGCAAACAGTGCACGTCTTGAAAGTGGAACTGCATGGCGATAAGGAATTCGAACAAATTTAACTAATTTGATAACTGCAGGAAGTGTTAGCGCACCACCTGAATAATGGAGAACAGTGTCAGATTCTTCAATTGTTGTGGCTCGCTGATTTAAGACGAGGATTAACCCTCGTCTCTCTGATACGACACCTAGTGGCTCATAAGTGGCATTCAGTACCAATGTCTGTGGCACTTAAACAACTCCCTTTTATGGATAAAGCTCCAGTGCGTGGCTCGCGCTGTTGGTTGGGTAAATAGTGCCGTATCACGGGCGAAAAATCGGGTATTTCTGGCGTCCAATCTAGTGAATAGAAGGTTTATTCTTCAGGCATGACCCTCGGCGAGAACTCCCAAAAGATTTATGACTGGTTTATCGGTGCGCCTTTCCACATAATCCTGATTCTTGCTATCGCCTTGGCCTTTCAGAAAATTGGCGGCCGTGCGGTGGCCCGGGCCATAAATCGAATTGCTGATGCTGATTTCGTTCCTGGTCCAAAGCGTGGGATGGAGCGCCAACGTGAGCGGGCTCGTACCGCAGGAACGGTTCTGCGTTCTGCCCTTAATGGCGCTATCTGGTTGATAACCCTAACAATGGTTTTGAGTGAACTTGGATTTAATCTCGGGCCACTTGTTGCATCTGCTGGAGTTATCGGTGTTGCACTTGGCCTTGGTGCGCAGACTCTTGTCCGAGATGTTCTAGCAGGAATGTTTATGTTAGTTGAAGATCAATATGGTGTTGGCGATCAAATCGAAACAATGGAAACCACAGGAGTTGTTGAATCAGTTGGACTTCGCATCACAACCGTTCGCGCGCAAGATGGAACGCTCTGGTATCTGCGAAATGGTGAAATATTAAAGGTTGGAAATAAATCTCAACCCAAAGCTAATTAACTATCTGGTTGGTTTTTCATTGAGTGTGCGGCATATTGAAAATATGTCCACAACTCTTCTTTGAGATCTTCGGCAATTTCTAAGCTAATAATTGCGGCGCGCATACATTCCAACCAAGCATCATGTTCTGGTGTAGCGATATGAAAAAGCGCGTGTCTCATTCGAAGCCTTGGATGGCCGCGTTGCTCTGAATATGTACTTGGTCCGCCCCAATATTGTTCTAGAAATAACGCCAGGCGCTCTTCCGCTCCAGCCATATCTTCTTCTGGATACAATGGTTTGAGAATTGGATTTACTGAAACCTTTTGATAGAACCGCTTTGTTAGCTCCTTAAATGTTGCAGAACCACCGGCACGTTCATAAAAGGTTGGTTCATCAACCATTCGCGTCTTCTTTTACTTTCCCGATACGGAGCACGAAATAGGAAGTAATGATGCACATCAAACCGCTTATGTAGAACGCGGTTGCATAGTCCCCAAATTTTGTATGCAGAATTGCTGCGCCAAGCGCTGCGACTGACCCACCAATTTGATGTGCCGCAAAAACCCAGCCATAAACAACCGTTGCTCGATCTGGTCCTAATACTTGACGACAGAGCAGAACTGTTGGCGGAACGGTTGCTACCCAATCCAATCCATAGAAAATTACGAAAACTAAAGTTGATGGATGCACTGTTGCAAAGAGAATTGAAGGTAGCAAAAAGAGTGAGAGTCCACGAAAGAAGTAATAAACAAAGAGAAGTTTGCGTGGGTCATAACGATCGGTTAGCCACCCTGAGAATATAGTTCCAACAACATCAAAGACGCCGACTAGCGCCAACAAACTTGCGGCGGTAACTTCGCCCATGCCGTGATCATGAGCGGCAGGAATAAAGTGAGTTCCGATTAGTCCGCTAGTTGAAAGTCCACAGACAAAGAATGAACCAATTAAATACCAGAAGTCCCTGACTTTACTTGCATCTTTCAGAGTTTGAATTGCAAGGCGTCCCGCATTTGTCTTGATAAGCGGTGGTTCCTTCCAACCATCAGGTGCGCCATATGGTGTTACACCAACAGTTGATGGTCGTTCTTTTAGAAAGATAAAAATCAGTGGCACCATAACAAATGCACCGCAAGCCACAGTTATTGATACAGATTTCCAACCAATGTTTGTGGCTAACGCAGAGAGCCCAGGCAAGAAAATAAGTTGTCCAGTTGCAGATGCCGCGGTCAAAGCCCCAATCACTAAGCCACGGCGTTTTACAAACCATCGATTAACAATTGTCGCTGCAAATACCAAGGCCATGGAACCAGTTCCAACTCCAACAACTACTCCCCACAAACCAATTAAGTGCCAGGGTTTTGTCATGAAGATTGTTGAATATGCTCCGATACCAACTGTCGTAAGCGCCGTCATAACAACTCGGCGAATTCCAAAGCGCTCCATCAACGCGGCGGCAAATGGGGCAGTTAAACCAAAGAGCAGAACATTTATAGCGATTGCTAATGAAATATTATCTCGGGACCAACCAAAAGATTCTTCGAGCGGAATAACCAATACTGAAGGAGCAGATCTAAAGCCAGCGGTGGCAACTAACGTCAGAAAAGTAACTATCACCGCAAACCAGGCAGGATGAATTCTTCTTTTCAAAATTAAGCCTCGAGATATTCGTTAAGTAACTCTAGTTCTTCTTCATTTAGCGAACGAGACCGCTTTGATTTAGCATCCACAGCAACTTGAACTGTCATCGCTTTGGCATGCAGGCCAGCCTTTGATTTCATTTCATATTGGATAACAAAAGATGAGTTACCGATCTTTGAAACCCAGACATCAACATCGAGTTCAAAGCCACCCTCCATTATTGGTTCTAGGTAATCAATCTCAGTACGAGCAACAACCATCTCTTTAAATAGCGGTTTAAGGCCACGAGCAATTCGAGAGTACCAAGTAAAGTCGGCACGGACTTCCTGCATGAAAGTTAAATAACTTGCATTATTAACATGGCCAAAGGCATCCATGTCATCCCAACGAACATGAATCTTTCCGTGATGGCGCATTATCTAGTTAGCTTTCGATATGTAACGCGGTGCGGACGTGAGGCTTCGATGCCAAGTCTTGCAATCTTGTTCTCTTCATAAGATTCGAAGTTTCCTTCAAACCAGAACCATTGTGAATCACCTTCATAAGCCAAGATATGAGTTGCTACGCGGTCTAAGAACCAGCGATCGTGCGAGATAACCACCGCACAACCTGGAAATTCAAGAAGGGCATTTTCAAGTGAACCAAGAGTTTCGACATCTAGATCGTTTGTTGGCTCATCAAGAAGTAATAAATTGCCACCCATCTTTAAAGTGAGGGCAAGGTTCAAACGATTTCGCTCACCACCAGATAAAACTCCAGCAGCTTTCTGTTGATCTGGGCCTTTGAAACCGAATGCTGAAACATATGCACGAGATGGCATTTCAACTTGGCCGACCTTTATATAGTCCAAGCCATCGGAAACGACTTCCCACAAACTCTTCTTTGAATCGATACCACCTCGTGATTGATCGACATATGAAATCTTTACTGTTTCACCAATTTTTACCATGCCACTATCTGGTTGTTCCATTCCGAGAATGGTTTTAAATAGCGTTGTCTTTCCGGCGCCGTTGGGTCCGATAACACCGACAATTCCATTGCGGGGCAAGGTAAATGAGAGATCATCGATAAGTAAACGATCACCGAAGCCCTTCTTCAAATGTTCAACTTCAACAACAACGTTTCCAAGGCGTGGTCCCATTGGAATTTGAATCTCTTCGAAATCTAATTTCCGCGTCTTCTCTGCTTCAGATGCCATCTCTTCATAACGAGCAAGACGAGCCTTAGATTTAACTTGGCGACCTTTTGCATTCATTCGAACCCATTCAAGCTCTTCAGTCAATCGCTTTGCGCGCTTGGAATCTTTCTGACCTTCAATCTTTAAACGAGCTGACTTGGCATCTAGATATGTTGAATAGTTTCCTTCATATGGAAATGCGCGACCGCGATCGAGTTCCAAAATCCATTGCGCAACATTGTCCAAGAAATATCTATCGTGGGTGATTGCTACGACAGTGCCTGGATACTTACTTAAATGTTGTTCTAGCCAAAGTACTGATTCGGCATCCAAGTGGTTCGTTGGCTCGTCAAGTAGTAATAAATCCGGTTGCTGAAGAAGTAATTTGCAGAGCGCAACGCGACGACGTTCACCACCAGATAGAACTGAAACATCAGCGCCACCGGGCGGGCAACGAAGCGCATCCATTGCTTGTTCGAGTTGAGAATCGAGGTCCCAAGCGCTTCGATGATCCAATTGTTCCTGCAAGGTACCCATTTCAGACAATAATTTGTCATAATCAGCATCGGGGTTAGCCATCTCATCGCTAATTTGGTTGAAACGATTTAGAAGTCCAATTGTTTCGGCAACACCCTCTTGTACATTCTCTAAAACATTTTTGGTTTCATCAAGCGGTGGCTCTTGCAGCAAAATGCCAACGGAGTAACCCGGAGATAAGAGCGCTTCGCCATTTGATGGTTGTTGTAGACCGGCCATAATTTGAAGCACTGTTGATTTACCTGAACCATTTGGTCCGACAACGCCAATCTTTGCACCCGGCAAAAACATCAGGGTCACATCATCAAGAATTACCTTGTCACCATGCGCTTTGCGCGCCTTTTTCATCGTGTAAATAAACTCAGCCATGTGCGAAACCTTATCGGTTCAAATCGGTAGACTCGCACATGTAATTCATGTCATGCGCCTGTAGCTCAGTCGGATAGAGCAACCGCCTTCTAAGCGGTAGGCCGCAGGTTCGATTCCTGCCAGGCGCACCCCTTTTTTGAAAATAAATTAGAAAAAAGAAAGCCCCGAGTGAATTCACCCGAGGCTTTCTTATCGAACTTTTTAAGCTGTGATCTTTGCAATCAAAGCTAGATCTGCATCACGGAACTTGCCAACGATAGTTGTGTATTCAAGTCCTGGATTTGTGTTTGGGCACTTTGGATCAAGCAGGTAGGTAAGCAGTTCCTTAACTGCCTTTGCTGTTTCAGCATCTTTCTGCTTGGTGTCAACTAGACCATATGTAACTGTTCCGAAAACATATGCACCCGCATCTGTTGTCTTGTAATTATAGGTAACAATTCCACTAGTTGAAAGTGTCGAGTCACCAAGGAATGCTGAAACACCACTTGATGTCGGTGCTTGCCAGTTTCCAGCAGTGTTCTTGATGTTTGCAATTGCAAGACCATTTGCGCCCGCAAAGCTTGATTCAGCATATGTGATTGAGTACGGAGTCTTAGCTGCTAGAGCAGTTACTGCAGCAGATCCTGAAGCACCAACAACACGTCCAAGATTTGCAACATCATTGATGTTTCCCGGGAAAGATGTTGTGAATGAGTTGTTTCCAGCCTTTGTCCAAACTTCTGGAGCAAGACCATTTAGAGCTGCAGTGAATGCGCCAGATGTACCTGATGAATCTGAGCGGTAGATAACCTTAATTGCCTTATCTGGAAATGTGTAACGAATATTGCGTTTTACCTCTTTTAGAATAATTGGCTTACCGTCTGCGCTTTTGACATCTCGTCCCTGGCCATCAGTCTTGAAGATAGTCTCGTTAACTGAACGGTTGTTATCGGCAATAATTTTTGGATCATTCCACTTTGTAATTGTTCCACCGAAGATTCCAGCAACAGTTGCTGGTGAAAGATATAGTGCCTTGTTGTTACCAATCTTGTACATAACTGCAATTGGGCCAGCGATAACGGGGACGTGAATAACGCCTTCGCGAGCTGCAGCGTGAGGTGTATCTGAAAAGTTAACTAAACTTGTCTGCTTATCTGAAGCTGTACGACCTGCACCAGAACCACCGAGACCATATGTGAATGTATTTCCACCTGATGATGTGCTGTATCCAGCCTTGCAAGCTTCAATTAGTGGTCCAGCGAAAGTTGAGCCCGCACCAGTTAGTGAAACAGCTGCAACAGCAGATGGAGCTGCAAGAACGGCAACAGCAATAACTGCACCTAGAACCTTGATTGATTTAGAAAGTTTCATTTTTCCCCTTGTTCGGATAAGTAGACGTTTTACGTACGGGAAAAGTATTCATTCCCGGTTAAGCGATTGGGGTTAAAAGCCAAACACCGACCAACAATTAGGTGAACAGTTGGTAAACCAGTTTTAGCCGATTTTAGCCAAAACGCCCTGTTACATAGTTCTCAGTGCGAATATCTTTTGGCCAAGAGAAGATCTCGCTGGTAGGTCCAACCTCAACAAGTTCGCCAGGTCCACCATCGGATAAGAAGAATCCGGTGTAATCAGATACCCGAGCAGCTTGTTGCATATTGTGAGTAACGATGATGATTGTCATGCTTGATGAGAGATGTTGGATGGTCTCTTCGATTCTTAAGGTCGATCCTGGATCAAGTGCGGAACATGGTTCATCCATAAGTAGAACTTCAGGGCGGACTGCAAGTGACCGGGCGATACAGAGGCGTTGTTGTTGACCACCTGAAAGTGAACCACCATAAGCACTTAAGCGATCTTTAACTTCATTCCAGAGACCAGCACGTTCTAAACACTCTTCAAGTAGATCATCCTTGTTTTCGGTTTTTAGCTGGGCAAGTTTCAAGCCTGCTAAAACGTTATCTGCAATTGTCATTGATGGGAATGGATTTGGCTTCTGGAAAACCATTCCAACCTTTAGCCGAATTTTTGTAACATCTGTTCCTTGCTCGTAAATATCTTGGCCATTTAATAAAACTTCACCAGCCATTGCAGCGCCAGGAATAAATTCATGCATGCGATTTAGAGTTCGGATAAATGTTGACTTGCCGCAACCAGATGGTCCAATTAGCGCGGTAACGGTTCCATACCAGAAATCTAGTGAGATATCGCGAAGAACTAACTTGTCACCAAACCAAGCATGAATGCCACGTGCTTCAAGCCCAACACCTAGTGCACCAGAGCCTGGTTGCTTCCGAGCTTTAGTGGCATTTGCAACATCTGAAAGAGATGAAGTTATTGGTTTTGTTTCCATTTCGCCGTTTCCATCCTGATTTGAGTTGTTCACTTCTTTTCTTCGCTTCCACTTAAAGTTCTTGCCGCAATAAATAGTATGAAGATAATTGATAGCAGAACAAATATTCCAGCCCAAGAACGCGCAATTGATTCAGTAGTCCCGAAAGTAAAACCCTTCCAGATATAGAAAGGCAGCGATCCCATCGGGGAATGGAATGGATTTGGATTTACCGCATCGCCACCACCAGATACCAAAATAAGTGGCGCGGTTTCACCAGCCACTCGAGCAAGTCCAAGAATTATTGCGGTAATTAGCCCACTCTTTGCCGCCGGAACAACAATTAGTGAAATCGTTCGCCATTGAGTTCCGCCAAGTGCAACACCAGCTTCGCGAAGATCGCTAGGAATAAGAAGTAAAACTTCCTCGGAAGTTCTAGCAATTGTGGGAATCATGAGAATTGAAAGTGCGAGTCCGCCCATTAAGCCCGAAGATGACTTAGTAATGGGGAATACGACTGCAGAAAGAATAAATAATCCAGCAACAATGGATGGCACGCCAGACATAGCTTGAACTAAAAATTTAATGGGACGCGAGAAAATACCTTTAATCTCAGTCAAATAAATCGCGGTAAGAATTCCAATTGGCAGACTTATCAAAAGTGCAATTCCCACCATAATTCCTGATCCAACTAGTGCATGAAGCAATCCCCCTTGACCCAGCGGATCATTTGGGCCATTCGATTTCATATCATGTGAGAAGAGATTAAAGTTAAGTCCAGCACGGCCCCGTTCAAATATTGTGAATAAAATACTAAAGATTGGAACAACGGCAATTATTAATCCTGCAGTCACGAAAGAGGTTGCAATTGAATCCTTAGCTGGAGCAATTCCGCTCTTGAAATAATTCTCAGCAAAATTAACAATAATTGTGCTAATAAAAAAGAGTAAAAGATATGCGAGCTTGCCCTTCATTGGAGTTACTAGAACAATCACAAAGCTAATTGCCGCGGCAACCAATAGATTTACGGCAATTAGCAATTGTTGTTTCGGGGTGCGCTTCCAAGGCTTAGTTGGCTTAAGAGTTAGATTGCTCATCTGCCCTTACCTCCGGTACGACTGACAATTGTGTTTGCAATCGAGTTGACTAGAAGTGTAAGCAAGAAAAGGACTAATCCTGCCGCCATAAGTGCACGAGTTTCAGTTGGCCCTGCTTCGCCAAACTTAAGCAGAATCATCGAAGCAACATTGCCACCTGCACCAATTAAAACATGCCAGTTAATTTGATAGACCAGATTCAACACTGTGTAAACCGCGACGGTTTCACCCATTGCGCGCCCAAGTCCAAGCATCGCGCCACCAACTACGCCGCTCTTTCCATAAGGAATAACGACCGCACGAATCATTGACCATCTTGTAGCACCAAGTGCATATGCAGCCTGTACGCGATCGAGCGGAGTCTGCGAAAAGATTTCACGAGATACCGATGTGATGATTGGAATAATCATGATTGCAAGAACTACGCCAGCAACAAAAGGTGAGCGCGTAAATACTGGAACTTCCATTTTGAATAGCGGAATCCATCCAAAGTATTTGTGAATTAACTTTGCCCAGTATTCGACATGCGGCATAAGTACGAAGAAGCCCCACATGCCAAATAGAATTGATGGAAAAGCAGCCATCAAGTCAATAATTGCAACCATAATTTTCTTCAAAAATTGTGGTGCGTAAAAAGTTAAATAAAGCGCACATAAAACGGAAATCGGGACCGCAATCGAAACAGCGAGCGCCGCGCACAATAAGGTTCCGACAAGCATCGCGGCAATTCCAAATGATGAGGCTGCTAAATCTGTATTCCCTGCATTGTCTTGCATGACTTGCCAATTGCTTCCGGTTATAAATCCGAAACCCTCTGAACGTAATACCTGAAATCCCTGATACCCAAGAAAAATTAAAATTAAACCTAGTATCACTAGCGATGAAAGTCCGCCAACAGTTGCAACTCCACGGAATACTTTGTCTGAAAATCTGGGCTTAGTAGTAATCTCGCGTTTTTCTGGTGTAGAGGTCGGGGAAATCGCCGAATTAGTCCCAGACACGGTTGTACTCACGAGGTGATTCTTACGCCAAGCTGGTTTCCATATGTGGAAGCAAGATGAACCCAAGGTGAACGAATGGTGAAATTACAGCGGAAGTCGAAATCTGGTTTAGGCTCCCCCGATGAGCACTAAAAACGATTCCCCGAACCTGATTTGGGTCGATTGCGAGATGACCGGCCTAGACCTCAATAAAGATGTATTGGTTGAAATCGCGGTCCTAGTCACCGACTCCGAGCTAAATATCTTGGGCGAAGGAATTGACCTGGTCATAAAGGCGACTGAGGATCAAATAAAAGGTATGAATGAGTTCGTAACTAATATGCATACCGAATCCGGGCTAATCACCGAAATTCCAAACGGTATTGAAGCATCGAAGGCCGAGGAAGCGATAATCGCCTACCTCGAAAAATATGCACCGGGTGTCGGCAAATCTCCACTAGCTGGAAATTCCGTTGGAACCGATCGCTCATTTATCGCCCGTGATCTGCCACTACTCAATGCTTATCTACATTATCGAACCATCGATGTTTCTTCTATCAAAGAACTAGCCCGCCGTTGGTATCCCCGCATTTATTTCGCCGCCCCAAAGAAGACTGGCAACCATCGCGCCCTCGGTGATATCCGCGATTCCATCGAAGAGCTCGAGTACTACCGCAAGGCCATCTTCATCCCCAACAATTAGATTTACCTAGAAAAATGTAGCCACAAATTCTGATATTGTGACCACATGGAAATTGGCATCAGGGAATTCAAGAATCGGCTATCTGAAATTCTGCAACGTGCAAACGAAGGCGAGCAGATAACTATTACAAATCACGGCCAGGCAATCTGCCTGCTTTCACCGGTTAAGGTTGAAGAGATTAAACGCTCTGCATTTCTAGAGTTGGCGATCGAACGTGGCGAGATTATTCCGGCAACTCGTACCTCATTGAATAAAAGCACACCGATTAAGCCACGCAAAGCCGGACCAACAACAACACAAATCTTGATGGAATCACGTCGAGAGCGCAGCTTTTGACATCTTTGTATGTCGATACCAGCGCACTTATGAAACTCTATGTTGACGAAGATTTCACCGAGCAGTCCAAAA
>Ga0208566_1001074_pt1 | contig 16437 bp, 14 predicted proteins | sample PL_2010_150m_FD_184159 | JGI IMG/M metagenome (GOLD analysis project Ga0208566, IMG submission 184159) | Freshwater microbial communities from Powell Lake, British Columbia, Canada to study Microbial Dark Matter (Phase II) - PL_2010_150m... | ecosystem: Environmental > Aquatic > Freshwater >...
GTCGATATCAGCGTGGGCGGAATGGGCGCGATGATCCACGACGCTGAAATCAAACTGAGCGCCGGCACGGTGCTGAAGAACTGCAAGATCGTGCACCCGCGCGGCGATGCCGTGGGGGTCGACGTGCAGGTGCGCTACAGCCGGCGCGTGATGCTGCCAGACGGCGAGTGGGCGCAACGTTCGGGTTTTCGCTTCCTCGGCGCGCCGCCGGGCCTGGCGGAACTGCTCAAGATATTCGTGCTCGATCTGGATCAGGATTCCAAGGCCTGAGCGTTTCGCCTGGTTACGGCGCCAGGTGCGGCGCCGTCGCCGATGCATCGATGCGCGGTGATGCCGGGCAGATGCTGCGCACAGCTATCCTCTATAATCGTGCGCTGGCAATTTCCGCCGCGCTGTCGATGAGGATCAACATGAACTATGAACTGCCCGAATTTCTGGCCCACGCGGTGGCGTTGGAGCAGGAAGCCGCCGACAGGTACCTCGAACTGGCCGACATGATGGAGTCGCACCGCAACGACACGGTGTCTGCGGTGTTCAGGGACATGACGCGTTTTTCGGAATTGCATCGCGATGAAATTCGGGCCAGGGTCGGTGCTATCGGTTTGCCGCAGCTGAAATCCTGGGAATACCGCTGGCGCTCGCCGCCGGAAGTGGGCGGAGAGGAGGGGTTCGATTACATGATCGAAGCCTACAACGCGTTGAAATACGCGCGCGCGAACGAAGTGCGCGCGATGCAGTATTACCGTTCCGTTGCCGACGGATCGACGGATGCCGAGGTGCGGCGACTGGCGGTGGAGTTCGCCAAAGAGGAAACCGAGCATGTCGCGGCGCTGGACAAATGGATCGCGCTGACGCCGCGGCCATCCCTGACCTGGAAGGACGATCCCGAGGCGCTTCCGCCTATCGTTTGATTCTGGCGGGATATCGACCGGCAATTGCGCGCGAATTCAGCAGCAGTCCGGCCGCAAGGCTGAACACAGCGACTGTCCCCAGGATGACGGCGGCGGCAGTCCATGGCTGCCCCAATTGCTGGCGCGCGAGTACCAGCTGAATCGCCACGACGATCCAGGTCCCGGCGGCGCCGTAGGCGAGGAACTGCAGCAGCAGCAGGCTCCAGCGATCGTGCCACAGAAACAGCAGCGGCGCGGCGGCGCACAGCGCCACCAGGGCCAGATTCCCGGCGCGCAGGAAATGGGCGCCCAGGAGAAGGGCGGCGACGATGTACAGGCAGATGCGAAGGATCATCGCGTTGCTATGAAACCATTCCAATGTCCGATGTCATTCCGAAGCCGTAGGCTGAGGAATCTGCTCTTGGGTTGGCGCAAAAGCAGATTCCTCGCTGCGCTCGGAATGACAGCCTATGGCGGATGCGCCATTTCACTGTGCAGCGATTCTGCATTGCCGTTGTGATCTACAGAGCGTAGGCCACCTTCATTCCGTCTTCCATCGCCCGCAGCGCGTCGATTTCCTCCGCGCGCTCGGCGCCGCCGATCAGCGTAGCCTCGATTCCGAGGGCGGCCAGTTCGGCGTGCAGCGCATTCACCGGATCCTGTCCGGTGCACAGCACCACGTGGTCGACTTCGAGCAGCCTGGGCTTGCCCTCGTGAAGAATGTGCAGCCCGTCATCGTCGATGCGCTGGTAGGACACGCCGGTGAGAACAGGAATCCCGCGGCGCGCGAGTTCCATGCGGATCGCCCAACCGGTGGTTGCGCCCAGGCTCTTGCCCGGCGGCGTGGTTTTCCGCTGCAGCATGACGATGGAGCGCGGCACCGTCTCCTGTTTTGGCGCGACCAGTCCGCCATCTCCCATGCCCCCGGGATCCACGCCCCATGCCACGAGGAATTGCGCTGGTGTGGCGCCGCCGTGCGCCTCGCTCAGGTATTCGGCGACGTCGAAGCCGATGCCGCCGGCACCGATAACGGCGACGCGCCGGCCCGCTACTTTCGCCCCCGACAGCACTTCGTCGTAGCGCAGCACCTTGGGATGAGCGATGCCGGGAATGTCGGGCACACGCGGACGCACGCCGCTCGCGAGCACCACTGCGTCATAGCCATTCTTCGCCAGTTCGCCGGCGCTGACGCGATGGCCAAGCTTCAGTTGCACGCTGCTCCGCGCAAGGCGCGTACGGAAATAGCGCAGTGTCTCGGCGAATTCCTTGCCCGGCACTTCCTTGGCCAGGTTCAGCTGTCCGCCGATGTCCGCCTGGGCTTCATACAGCGTGACAGCGTGGCCGCGCTCGAACGCGTTGATGGCGCACGACAGACCGGCGGCGCCGGCGCCGACCACCGCAACGCGCTTCGCTCTCGAGGCCTTGCCGGCCGGGTAGAGCGTTTCCTGGCAGGCGCGCGGATTGACCAGGCAGCTGGCGACTTTTTCGCGGAACAGAAAATCCAGGCAGGCCTGGTTGCAGGCGATGCAGGTATTGATTTCGTCGGCGCGCCCTTGTTGGGCCTTGGACGCAAACGCGGCGTCGGCGAGCAGCGGGCGCGCGAGCGATACCAGGTCGGCTACGCCCTGCGCCAGGAGTTCCTCCGCCAGATCGGGCGTGTTGATGCGGTTGGTGGCCATCACCGGAATCGACACTGCGGACTTGATGCGCGCCGTGGCATCGCGCCAGGCGGCGCGCGGAACCATGTAGGCGATGGTGGGTACGCGCGCCTCGTGCCAGCCGATGCCGGTGTCGAGCACGTTGACGCCCGCGGCCTCCAGGCCGCGCGCCAACTGCAGCGTCTCCTCGGCGTTCAGGCCGCCTTCGACCAGGTCGAGTGCGGACATGCGAAACAGGATCAGGAAATCCGGCCCCAGGCGCGCGCGCGTCGCACGCACCACGTCGAGCGGAAAGCGCAGGCGGTTTTCCAGCGATCCGCCGTATTGGTCGACCCGATTGTTGGTGCGCAGTGCCGTGAACTGGCTGATCAGGTAGCCTTCCGATCCCATGATCTCGACGCCGTCGTAACCGGCGTCGCGCGCCAGCGCGGCACAGGCGGCATAACTCTCAACCGTTTGTCCGACTTCGGCGGTGCTGAGCGCGCGCGGCTTGTTGCGGTTGATTGGCGAGGGGATATCGGAGGCGCCCACGGGCGCATGGTGCCTGGCATAACGCCCGGCGTGCAGGATTTGCAGGCAGATCAGTGAACCGGCAGCGTGCACCGCGTCGGTGACCTGGCGATGCTCGGCGATCTGGTCCGGATGATCGAGTGCGTGCGAATCGGCAGACAACAGCCCGGCTGCGTCGGGCGAATAGCCGCCGGTGACGATCAGCGCCACGCCGCCCCGGGCGCGTTCGGCATAGAAGGCCGCGGCGCGCGTGCTGCCATCGGGCACGGCCTCCAGGCGGGTATGCATGGAGCCCATGACGATGCGGTTCTTCAGCGTCACGGCGCCGGTTTGCAGCGGTCGAAACAGATGGGGGTAAGAAGGCATGACGGCGGGTATCCAGAGAATGTCGGGGGCGGCGGCATTATGCGCGAGTGCGCGTGCGCCGACAATCCGCACGTGCGGGCGTGCGGTCGGAGATTATGGCTTGCGTGCGGCTTGGTCCTGACGCAGAATCACACGCTCTATTTCCAACAGGCATGACGCAATGAGCGCCGGCACCATCGATCTCAAGCAGGACACCGAAGTCATCGGACTGGTCGGCCTGGCGCATTTGCTGTCGCATTTCCTGCAGCTGATTCTGGCGCCGCTGTTTCCGCTGCTGAAGGACGAATTCGGCGTCAGCTATGCCGCACTCGGCCTGATGGTTGCTGTCATGTACACCGTGTCGGGTGTTTCGCAGACCACGGCCGGGTTCATCGTCGATCGTTATGGCGCGCGGCGCGTGCTGCTGTTCGGCATGGCCGCGTTTTCGCTGGCGCTGCTGCTCACCGGGCTGGCGACCGCGTACTGGATGCTGGTCGCGGTGGCGGTGCTGGCGGGCGTAGGCAACAGCGTGTTTCATCCGGCCGACTTCGCCATCCTCAACGCCAAACTCAATCCGAGGCGGCTGGGCTATGCGTTCAGCGCGCACGGCATCGGCGGAAATTTCGGCTGGCTCGCGGCGCCGACGTTCAGCATCGGCGTATCCGCGGCCTACGGCTGGCGCGCCGCGACCATCGCTGCCGGCGTCATTGGATTGGTCATTACTGCGATCATTGCCAGCCGCCCGGCGCTGTTCGATGTGCCGTCCGAAACCGGGCGGCGACGCAAGGCTGATGGCACAGGTACGGGTGGATTGCGGGCGGACGTGCGCCTGCTAATGTCAAAGCCGGTGCTCAAGTGCTTCGCTTTCTTCACCTTCTATTCGATGGCGCTGATCGGGCTGCAGACGTTTTCGGTGTCGGTCACGGTGGCGCTGTACGGCACGCCGCTGGTCGCGGCGAGCACCGGACTGACTGCGTTTCTGTTCGGCGGCATCGTCGGTATCGTCGCGGGCGGTTTCGTCGCGGCGCATAGCAGCCGGCACAATCTGGTCGCCGCCTCGGGCATGCTGCTCGGCGCCGTGTTTACGCTGTTCCTGGCGAGTGGTGCGCTGCCCTTGTGGCTGCTGACCGGCGCCATGTCGCTGGTCGGGTTTTTCACTTTTTCCACGCAGCCGTCGCGCGATATTCTGGTGCGCGGGGCGACGCCCCCCGGCGCTACCGGCAAGGTGTACGGCTTTGTCTATTCCGGGCTCGACCTGGGCGGATCGGTGTCGCCTTTGTTTTTCGGATGGCTGCTCGACCAATCGCTGCCGCAATGGGTGTTCGGCGCGGCCGCCCTGTTTATGTTGCTGGCGGTGGCGACGGTAGTCACGCTGGGCAAACTCGCTCCTACGTCGCCGCTTAATTATCCATCTGATAGATAACGCGGTTGGCGCGGCGCAGGCGGTTGCTCAGTTCGCGCCCCAGATTGCGCAGCAGGGTCACGGCGATGTCCGGATGCGTTTCGGCGAGTTTCTGAAACACCTCCTGCTCCAGCACATAGCAGACGAGTTCCTCATCGGCCTGCACCGTGGCCGAGCGCACCTCGGTGTCGAGCAGCGCCACTTCGCCGAATACCGTTCCGGCGGAGAACGTGACCAGGCGTATGTCGCGCGTGGCACCGGCGGGCCGGATGCGCACGCTGGCCTCGCCCCTGGCGATAACGAACAGCTGCTGTCCCGGATCGCCTTCGTGAAACACGACTTCTTCCTTGGAATAGACGCGGCGCTCGAGCATTGATTTGACCGTGTCTACCTGGGTTTCGTTCAAGCCCGAGAACAGATCCAGGCGGCCGAAGGGGAATTCGTCTCCCAGGCCGACATCGCCGAGTTCGGACAGGATCAGCTGGTCTTCGGCCCACTCCAACGCCTGATCGCTGTCGACGAACACGCGTGTCTTGGTCAGCGCGGCGATCGCGCCCATGTCGCGCAGGGACTGGCCCATACGGCTGTGCTCTTCGACCGATGACAGCAGCAGAAACCGGCCTTGCCTGACCATGGCGTCGTTGGCCTGCACCAGAAAGCGCACACCGGTGCTGTCTATTTCAGTAACACGTTTTAGATCGACGATTACCAGGGTGACGCCTTCCTTGACGCTTTGCTCGATCTGGTGGATCAGTTTCTCGGCAGTGCCGAAGAATACGGCGCCTTCGAGTTCGAACACGACGATGCGCCGGCCGTGCTCGGCGAGCAGCTGCATCAGCCGCGGCTCGCGCGTCTTGCGCGAGCGCAGCACGTCGCCGCGGGCGCTGCGGCGGATGACCGATTTGCTCATGCGGAACAGGAACGAGAACACCGACACCATGAAGCCGATGGCGACGGCGGTTACCAGGCTGGCGAACACCGATACCACGGTGACGAGCACGATGACCAGAAGGTCGAGCAGCAGGCTGGCGCGATTGCGCGGGCCCGCGGCGACGATGCGCTTCACCAGCTGCGCGGTCCAGCGATCGAACAGCCGCCACGCGGTGACGAACAGCATGCCGGCGACGACGACCTTGGGGATCAGCGCAATCAACTGCGAACAGAACAGTACCGCCGCCAGGATCAGCAGCGAGCTGATGAGCACCGAGTAAGCCGTACGCCCGCCGGAGCTGTGGTTCGCCTGGCTGGAACTCAGGCTGATTGCGCTGGAGATGCCGCCGAAGGCAGCGGCAACGATATTGCCTAGGCCGAGGCGAACCAGGCTCAGATTGTGGTCCTGGCGTTGCTGCGTTACACCTTCCATCACTTTGGCGCATAACAGCACATCGAGCGAGGAGATCAGCGCCAGACTCGCGGCCCAGGCAAACAGGGTCGGCAGCAGGGTCCACCATTGGCGCTCGCCCACGAAGGCATAGAAGCCGGACAGGTAATGCAGATCGGGCATGGCGAAATTGAGTTCGCCGATGAACGGGCCGAGGTTTTCACCGTGGCCGAGGAAGTGGAACAGATAATACAGGCCGATGCCGGCGAACATGCCCACGATCACCGCCGGTATGCGCTTGGTCAACTTTCCCGCATACAGCATGAGGAAACAAGTGACGGCGCCGATCAACAGGGTGAGCGGCTGCGTCTGCTGCAACTGCAGCAGCATCCTGCCCGGCTCCAGTCGGTGTGCCAAACCCAGCATCGGTGCGACCTGTGACAGCAGCAGCAGGATGGCGCCAGCGTTCTGGAATCCCGCGATGACCGGGTAGGGAATGTATTTCACCATGTTGCCCATGCCGATGGCGCCGAACGCGGCTTGCATGATGCCCGAGAGGAAGATGACGAAGAAAATCATCGTCAATACCTGCTGCGGGTTCTGCAGCAGCGCGTAGGCCTCGGACTCGACCAGGTGCAGAACGACCATGCTGATCAGATAGGCCTGCATGCTGCGCGGGGCGAACACGATGGAGGAATTGGCGCGCAGCAAAACTGCGACCAGAGCAACGATGATGGCGCTGTACAGACCAGCCAGCACGCCGAAACCGGCGTAGCGCTCGCCCAGCGGGCTCAGGGCGAACAGGCCGAAGCCGATGGATAGCGGAAGTGTCAACAGTGCTGACGCGAGCCCCCCTGCGAATTCGGCGCGTGGCTTGCTGGTGACCAAAACAATTCCCCCCTTGCCTGATTGTTCTTATATTGAATCTGCCGTTGTCAGAGTCGGTAACAAAAGCGGACTGGCGCGGCGGTCGCAATCATAGCCGAGATATGCCGCGTCTGAAATAATCCATTTGGCCTATTGAGTTTTCAGCATTGTGCGAACCGGGTCAGGCCTTGCATTGGTGTGTCGATGCAAGACCTGACCCCCTGCTATGATGCTACGCAGGCATGAAGGAAGATTCCTTACACGGAGACCCGCTGCGCATCGACAAATGGCTCTGGGCCGCGCGCTTTTTCAAAACGCGCAGCCTGGCCGCCAAGGCCATCGATGGAGGGAAGGTGCGGGTAAACGGCGAAGCGGCAAAACCTTCGCGCGCACTCAAAGTGGGGGATGAGGTCGCGCTGCGCCTGGGTGAACTGGAATGGGTGGTCGAGGTGCTCGCGCTGTCGCGGCAGCGCGGGCCCGCGGCGCAGGCGGCATTGTTGTACGCAGAGCGCGAAGACAGCCGCGCCCGCCGCCTGGCGGCGATGGCGAAGCGCAAAGCCCAGCCGCATCCGGCCGCGGCGCTGAAGGGGCGGCCAACGAAGAAGGACCGCAGGCTGATCCACCGCTTTACCGAGAGCTAACAGTTTGTTGAAATTCGCAGCCATGTCATTCTGAGGAGCGTAGCAACGAAGAATCTGCTTTTTCACGCCCAAAAAGCAGATTCCTCGGGCGCTGCCCTCGGAATGACAGTATCGAAGTGCATTTGTCATTTATTGTGGAAAGCTCAATAAGTGCGGCGCACTTTCCGGTAAAATCCCGCCTCCTTCCGCAACACCCCCGAATCGGAAACACCTTGATAGTCACCTCCGGCATCACCATTCAATTCGGCGCCAAGCCGTTGTTCGAGAACATTTCTGTCAAGTTTGGCGAGGGCAATCGCTATGGCTTGATCGGCGCCAACGGCTGCGGTAAATCCACGTTCATGAAAATCCTCGGCGGCGATCTTGATGCCAGCGGCGGAAGCGTAGCGGTCGACCGCAACGAGCGCGTAGGCAAGCTGCGCCAGGACCAGTTTGCCCATGAAGACGAGCGCGTGCTCGACGTGGTGCTGATGGGGCACGAAGAGATGTGGCAGGCGATGACGGACCGCGACCTCATTTATGCCAATCCGGACGCGAGCGAAGAGGACTACATGCACGCCGCAAATCTGGAAGCGCGCTACGCCGAGTTCGGCGGCTACACCGCCGAAGCGCGCGCGGGAGAGCTGCTGCACGGCGTGGGCATCCCGATCGAGCAGCACGATGGCCCGATGAGCGCAGTCGCGCCCGGCTGGAAGCTGCGCGTGCTGCTGGCGCAGGTGCTGTTCGCCGATCCGGACATTATGCTGCTCGACGAGCCGACCAACAACCTCGACATCAACTCGATCCGCTGGCTCGAGGGCGTGCTGAACGCGCGCAATTGCACCATGATCATCATTTCACACGACCGGCATTTCCTGAACAGCGTGTGCACCCACATGGCCGACATGGACTACGCCACGTTGCGCGTCTATCCGGGCAACTACGATGACTACATGCTCGCCTCGACCCAGGTGCGCGAGCAGCTGCTTGCAGCCAATACCAAGGCGAAGGAGAAAGTGGCCGAGTTGCAGGACTTCGTGCGCCGCTTCTCCGCCAACAAATCCAAGGCGCGCCAGGCGACGTCGCGCGCGCGCCAGATCGAAAAGATCAAACTCGAGGATGTGAAGCCGTCGAGCCGCCAGTATCCCTATATCCGGTTCGAGATGGACGAAAAAGAAAAACTGCACCGACTCGCGGTGGAAGTGAAGAGTCTGTCGAAGAGCTACGACAAGCCGCTGCTCAAGGGCGTAGATCTAACCATCGAAGCGGGGGAGAAGATCGCCATCATCGGCCCCAACGGCATCGGCAAGACAACGCTGCTGCGCTGCTTTCTGGGCGAAACACAAGGCGGCCTGAAGCCTGACTACGGCAGCGTCAAATGGGCGGAAAAGGCGCGACCCGGGTATTGCGCGCAGGATCATGCCGCGGATTTTGCCGGGGACGCGACGCTGTTCGATTGGGTCGGGCAATGGCGGCGCGAGGGCGACGAAGACCAGCTTGTGCGCGCCACCCTGGGCAGGCTCCTGTTCACCGGCGACGACGCCAAAAAATCAATCAAAGTGATTTCCGGCGGGGAAGGCCAGCGCATGGCGTTCGGCAAGCTGATTCTGCAAATGCATAACGTGCTGCTGCTCGACGAACCGACCAACCACCTCGACATGGAATCGATCGAATCACTGAACGGCGCGCTGGACCGCTTCAAGGGAACGCTGATTTTTGTGTCTCATGATCGGGAATTCGTATCGTCGATCGCCACGCGCATCATCGAAATGAAGCCCGGCGAAGGCAAGCAGATCGGTTCTGCGATCGTGGATTTCCGCGGCAACTACGAGGAATACCTGCAGCGGCAGGGGTTGGCCTGAGGCGGGGCTATTTCTTTTTCGATTTCTTGCTGTTCTCGCGGATCCATGCGGCGAAATCCTGTTCACTGATCGAACCGTCGGCCACGCGCAGCATGGTGAGTACGCAGTCCGCATCAGGCGCTTCGAGCACGCAGGCATTCAGGAAAAGAAAAAGCTCAACGGCGACAAACGCAGTGCGCTTGTTGCCGTCGATGAAGGGATGATTGCGTGAGAGGCCGTAGCCGTAGGCTGCGGCGCAGGCCGCAACGTCTGGTTCGCCATAGGACGCCAGGTTCTGCGGGCGCGCCAGCGCCGATTCGAGCAAACCCTGATCGCGCAAGCCGGCGCTGCCACCGTGGGCGGCGATTTGTTCCTCGTGTATGGCGTGAACGACCGCTGCGTCGATCCAGACGAAACGCATTACTTTGCCAGTTCGCGCAACACGTTGCGCCGGCGTTTCATGATCTTACGTGCCGCAGTCATCTGCGTTTCGAAATCCGGGTCGTAGGCGGAAAGACGAAATCCGCCAGGCGCTTCGGTCAAGAACACCGTGTCGCCTTTTGCGAGATTGAGTTGCGCCAGCGCTTCCTTGGGAAGCACGACGCCTACTGAATTGCCGATCTGAGTCAGTTTGAGGGTGAACATGGCTTGCTCCTGTGTTATTACGCTTGTAATAATATCGGTTTGGCCAGCGCGTGGCAAGTCGCCGCGGCATGACCGCCGAACCCGGCGCCGGTCGTGTCAAGTATCTGTTAAAATTCAAGCTGCAAGCCCCATGCAGCGGTGACCCCGCGCAGGGGGCGACAGGCTCCGGCCGGCACGGGCTACCCGCCCAGGTCGAGCCGGTCCGAACGACCAGGCGCAAGACACGATCGAGCGCAGGAGAAACGCAATGACCCTTCATCCGGGATACCTCAGGATTTGCTCGCGTCCCCTTGCCGAGCGAGCGCAATCAGCGAAGCGGGGCAGATCATGACCGAGCGCGAAACCCTTCGTTTGCATGTGCCGGAGCCCAGCGCCCGACCGGGGCACGAAACCGATTTCTCCTATCTGCACCTGTCGCGCGCGGGCGAAGTGCGGCGTCCGCCGGTGGATACTCCCGCGGTCGACACCGAAGACCTTGCCTACAGCCTGGTGCGGGTGCTCGACGATGAGGGACGCGCTACCGGGCCCTGGGCGTCGCAGACAGATCCGCAGTTGCTGCAGCGCGGACTGCGCGCGATGATGAAGACGCGCATATTCGATGCGCGCATGCTGATCGCGCAGCGGCAAAAGAAAATGTCCTTCTACATGCAATGCCTGGGCGAGGAGGCGATCGCGGTCGCGCATGCGCTGGCGCTGGAACCCGGCGATATGTGCTTTCCGACCTACCGCCAGCAGGGCCTGCTGCTGGCGCGCGACGACGTCGACATGGCGGAGATGATGTGCCAGCTGTTTTCCAACGAACGCGACCCGATGAAAGGCCGGCAGCTGCCGGTGATGTATTCGTACAAGCGCGCGGGTTTTTTCAGCGTCAGCGGCAATCTTGCGACGCAGTTCATTCAGGCGGTGGGCTGGGGCATGGCTTCAGCGATCAAGGGCGACAGCAAAATCGCGTCGGGGTGGATCGGCGACGGCGCCACGGCCGAGGCGGATTTCCACACTGCGCTGACCTTCGCCCATGTTTACCGCGCGCCGGTCATTCTCAACGTGGTCAACAACCAATGGGCCATTTCTACGTTTCAGGCGATTGCCGGCGGCGAAGGCACCACGTTTGCGGCGCGCGGCGTCGGCTGCGGCATCGCGTCCCTGCGCGTCGACGGCAATGATTTTCTCGCGGTGCATGCGGCGTCGAAATGGGCGGCCGAGCGCGCCCGCGGCAACCTCGGGCCGACGCTGATCGAATGGGTGACTTACCGCGCCGGGCCGCACTCGACATCGGACGATCCGAGCAAATACCGCCCGGCCGACGACTGGTCGCACTTTCCGCTCGGCGATCCGATCGCGCGGCTGAAAGCACATCTGATCGCAATCGGCGCCTGGACCGGCGAGCAGCATGACGCGGCGCAACGGGAACTCGAAGCGCAGGTGGCGGCGGCACAGAAGGAAGCCGAGCGCTACGGGTCGCTTGCCGACGGCCAAATGCGTAGCGCCGCCGAGATGTTCGAGGGCGTCTACAAGGACATGCCCGAGCATCTGCGCCGCCAGCGTCAGGAACTGGGCGTATGAACATGAATCGCGACATCGAAACCGGGGCGACGGCCATGAACGCGGGCAGGACGCCGATGACCATGATCCAGGCGCTGCGCTCGGCGATGGACGTGATGCTCGAACGCGATTCCAATGTCGTCGTGTTCGGACAGGACGTGGGTTATTTCGGCGGCGTGTTCCGCTGCACCGAGGGACTGCAGAAGAAATACGGCAAGTCGCGCGTGTTCGATGCGCCGATCTCTGAAGGTGGCATCGTCGGCACCGCAGTCGGCATGGGCGCTTACGGCCTGCGCGCGGTGGTCGAAATCCAGTTCGCCGATTACTTCTATCCGGCATCCGACCAGATTGTCTCCGAGGCGGCGCGCCTGCGCTACCGCTCTGCCGGCGATTTCACCGCGCCGATCACCATCCGCATGCCCTGCGGCGGCGGCATCTACGGCGGGCAGACGCACAGCCAGAGCCCGGAGGCGTTGTTCACCCATGTGTGCGGCTTGCGCACGGTGATGCCATCCAACCCCTACGACGCAAAGGGCCTGTTGATCGCTGCGATCGAGTGTGACGACCCGGTGATTTTTCTCGAACCCAAGAGGTTGTACAACGGCCCGTTCGACGGCCATCACGACAAGCCGGTGGTGCCCTGGTCCAAGCACCCGATGGGCGAAGTGCCCGAAGGCTACTACACGGTGGCGCTGGAATCGGCCTCGGTGTTCCGTCGCGGCAAGGACCTGACGGTGATCACCTACGGCGCGATGGTGTTCGTGGCGGAAGCCGCGGCGCGGGAGACCGGTATCGACGCCGAAATCATCGACCTGCGCAGCATCTGGCCGCTGGACCTCGCGACGCTGGTCAACTCGGTGAAAAAGACCGGCCGCTGCGTGGTGGTGCACGAGGCGACGCGCACCAGCGGCTTCGGCGCCGAACTGGTGGCGCTGGTGCAGGAACATTGTTTTTATCACCTCGAGGCGCCGATCGAGCGCGTGACCGGCTGGGACACGCCCTATCCGCATGCACAGGAATGGGCGTATTTCCCCGGCCCCGAGCGCGTCGCCGCGGGGTTCAAGCGCGCGATGACAACATGAACGACCCCCAGATTTGCGGCTGCGCCGCTGCACTGTCCCCTGGGGGGGCATGACATGGGCATTCATGTGATCAAGACACCGGACATCGGCGAAGGCATAGCCGAAGTGGAACTGGTTGCCTGGCATGTGCATCCCGGCGACGCCGTGGTCGAGGACCAGGTGGTGGCCGATTTGATGACGGACAAGGCGACGGTCGAGGTTCCCTCGCCGGTGGCGGGCAGGGTGGTGTCGCTCGGCGGTGAACTCGGTCAGCTGCTCGCCGTCGGCGCCGAACTGATACGGATCGAAGTGGAGGGCGCGGGCAACGCAGTTGCGGCGACGACACCTCCGGCGAAAACTGCGCCGACAGCTGACACAGCGGCGAAGCCCTCTCGCCCGGCCCCGAAGGCGGCGGTGATCAATCCTGTGCCGCAGCCGGCGCCACCCGCGCCCGCAGCAGTGGCAGCGAAGGTACCGGGCGAGCGGCCGATCGCTTCGCCCGCGGTCAGGCGGCGTGCCTGGGATCTCGGCATCGAACTGCGGTTCGTCTCCGGAAGCGGCACGGCCGGCCGCGTGACGCACGAGGATCTGGATGCCCACGCTGAGCGCGGCGGCAAGGGCACGATCAGCCGAGGCACCGCGCAATACGCCGAGCGCAACGAGGAAGTCGCCGTGCCGGTCATCGGCCTGCGGCGCAAGATCGCCCAAAAAATGCAGCTGTCGAAGCGCAGCATCCCGCATTTCACCTATGTCGAGGAAGTCGATGTGACCGAGCTCGAGGCGCTGCGCGCGCGTCTGAATGCGACGAGCGGCGACGAACGCGCGCGCCTCACCGTGCTGCCGTTCCTGATGCGCGCGATGGTGCTGGCGCTGCGCACGTTTCCGCAGATCAATGCACGCTTTGACGACGAGGCCGGCGTGGTCACGCGTTATGGCGCGGTCCACATCGGCATTGCGACCCAGACCGACAACGGTCTGATGGTGCCGGTGCTGCGCCACGCCGAAGCGCGCGATCTGTGGTCGGGGGCGGCGGAAGTCGCGCGCCTGGCGGAAGCGGCGCGAACGGGCAAGGCGACGCGCGAGGAACTCAGCGGCTCGACCATCTCCATTACAAGCTTGGGCGCAATCGGCGGCATCGTGTCCACGCCGGTGATCAACCATCCGGAGGTGGCGATCGTAGGCGTCAATCGCATGGTCGAGCGGCCGATGATGCGCGGCGGCGCCGTCGTGCCGCGGCTGATGATGAATCTGTCGTCGTCGTTCGATCACCGCGTAGTCGATGGCCTGCACGGGGCGCAATTCGTGCAGGCGCTGCGCGGCTATCTCGAATGCCCGGCGACGCTGTTCGTCGAATAATCGGATCAGGAACATGGACTCGCGCTCGACCAGGCTACTCGTAATCGGCGGCGGCCCCGGCGGCTATGTCGCCGCGATTCGCGCCGCGCAGTTGGGCATCGCCACCACGCTGGTCGAGGGCGACAAGCTCGGCGGCACCTGCCTCAACGTCGGCTGCATTCCGTCCAAGGCGCTGATTCACGCGGCCGGGGAATTCGACAAAACCCGTGGCTACGCCGGTGACTCCGCGCTCGGTATTCACGTCGATTCACCGCGCATCGATCTGGCGCAGACGGTGCGCTGGAAGGACGGCATCGTCGGCAAGCTCACTTCCGGCGTCGCCGCGCTGCTGAAAAAGAATCGCGTACAAGTTGTAAACGGCTGGGCGCGCATCGTCGACGGCAAGACGGTCGAGGTGAAACCGACCGGGTCGAGCGTCGGCGACGCCGCGCGCATCGTCTGCGAGCATCTGCTGCTCGCTCCCGGTTCGCAAACAGTAACGTTGCCCTCGTTGCCTTACGGCGGTCCGGTGATCTCCGCCACCGAGGCGCTGTCACTGCCCTCGGTCCCGCGAAATCTGGTCGTTGTGGGTGCGGGCTACATCGGCCTGGAACTGGGCATGGCCTATCGCAAGCTCGGCGCAGAAGTAGCAGTCGTAGAGGCACTGGACCGCGTACTACCTGCCTACGACGAAGAACTGACCAAGCCCGTGGCGGCGTCATTGCAGCGGCTGGGAGTGAAATTGCATTTACGCTCTACGGTGCTGGGGCTGAACGCGAGCGGCAACGCGGTGCGGTTGCGCGATGCGTCGGGGAAAGAATCGGAGTTGGCCGCAGATCGCGTGCTGGTGGCGGTAGGCCGGCGGCCACGCACTCAGGGCTGGAATCTGGAAACGCTGCCGCTCGAAATGGACGGCGCCGCGGTGCGCATCGACGATCAGTGCCGCACGTCGATGCGCAACGTCTGGGCCATCGGCGACGTGACCGGAGAGCCGATGCTGGCGCACCGCGCGATGGCGCAGGGCGAAATGGTGGCCGAGATCATCGCCGGCAAGCGCCGACGCTTCGCTCCGGCTGCAATTCCCGCCGTGTGCTTCACCGATCCGGAAATCGTGGTCGTGGGACACACACCGAAAGAGGCAGAACAGGCGGGACTGGACTGCATCCATGCGATGTTCCCGTTCGCCGCCAACGGCCGCGCGCTGACGCTCGAAACGCCCGCCGGTTTTGTGCGCGTCGTCGCGCGCCGCGACAACCACCTGATCGTCGGCTGGCAGGCGGTGGGGACCGGTGTGTCCGAACTGAGCACCGCTTTTTCCCATTCTATCGAAATGGGCGCGCTGCTGGAGGACGTTGCCGGCACCATCCACGCGCATCCGACGCTCGGTGAAGCGGCGCATGAAGCGGCGCTGCGCGCGCTGGGCCACGCGCTTCATGTCTAAAGACGCAGCGGCGACAGCGCCTACGAACAAACGGAAACAAAGGGCGTCTGTGTTTCGTGGTTGGTAGCCACTTCACAGGTTGCGGCACAACAAATGGGTATCGGCAACCGACGTTAAGAAAAGGCTGACGAACATGTCAGTTCAACTCGGTGCGCGCATTGGGAATACTTTCCAGGATTGGCCGCAACTCGGCCTTATGTGGAGCTCCACATAAGGCCGAGTTGCGGTCGTTCACGGTAGGAGGACGGGCCGGCCGCGTCTGGCCTCGCTGGGTCGATCAAGTCAAGGTCAAAGTGCGGTTACTTTGATTCACGCATCGCACAAAGAATACTCACCGGCTTCCCGCGACCGGGCTACAACAGCAGCCGCGGCGCACGGCCTCACACAACTGCCGTCGCGACGACGTTCGTATCCAGCACCAACCCGTATCAACGCGCGGCCTTGTCTCGTCTCTCTGCGGGCATTGCGGCAATCTCCTCGGCCACTTCTTCCGGAGACATCGCGGCCGATTCATCAACAGTGGCTATGCGATCCATCGCCGCAAAAAGCTCATCGACGAGCTGCGTATCGTGCTTTTCAGAAAGCCACTTCTCCGATGCTGCGTGCGAAATCAGTCCGCTGCGCTGAGCTTCCCGCGCCAGTTGACTTGGCAACGTGATCAGTACAGTGGTCATGATCGCTCCTGATAGCCGGCACCGAGGACCAGGCGCCTCAATGGGATTATAGAAGTACGCCGCAGCAGGTCCTCCGCGGCGAAGCGGCATCGGGAAAGAAACGTCAGGCGTAATAGGAGAAAAGGCTGGAGAATGGCTCTGCGCTTGACTTTCTGGCATTGAATAGGCGCGCTTGAAGAGCATCATTTGTCATGGCGCTTTGTGGCAGAAGTCGGTGATGATAAGATAATCGGGCTACATATTTCCACGGAGCGCGTTATGTCATCCGCCGTTACAACGCCAAAT
>Ga0208566_1001075_pt1 | contig 16437 bp, 14 predicted proteins | sample PL_2010_150m_FD_184159 | JGI IMG/M metagenome (GOLD analysis project Ga0208566, IMG submission 184159) | Freshwater microbial communities from Powell Lake, British Columbia, Canada to study Microbial Dark Matter (Phase II) - PL_2010_150m... | ecosystem: Environmental > Aquatic > Freshwater >...
GCCTTTGCCCGGTTGGCTTTCCACCCAAATCTCGCCGCCCATCAGATCGACCAGGCGCTTGCAGATCGCCAGACCCAATCCGGTGCCACCGTACTTGCGCGTTACCGAGGCATCGACTTGGGAAAACAAGTCGAAAATACTGGCCAGCTTGTCGGCAGGAATCCCGATGCCACTGTCGGCCACACTGAAATGCAGCAAAACGGCGTGTTGGTCCTGCGCTTCGACGGCGACCCTGACCGTAATCCCGCCCTGCTCGGTGAACTTGGTGGCGTTGCCCACCAGGTTGATGATGATCTGGTTAAGCCGCACCGGGTCGCCAATCAGCTGGTGGGGAATGTTTTCGGCGAACTCGCAAGAAAGCGACAAGCCTTTTTTCCTGGCGCGGAAAGCCAGGTTGCGGATATGCGCATCCAGCCCATGGCGCAAATCGAAGGGTATTTTTTCCAACTCCAGCCGTCCGGCCTCGATCTTGGAGAAATCGAGAATGTCGTTGATGATGGTCAGCAAGGATTCCGCCGAGATTTTTGCCAAGGAGAGGTATTCGCGCTGGTCGGCGGTCAGCTCGGAATCCAGCACCAGTTCGGTCATCCCCAGGATACCGTTCATCGGCGTGCGGATTTCGTGGCTCATGGTGGCGAGAAACTCGCTCTTGGCGCGGCTGGCCGCCTCGGCGGCTTCTTTGGCCTGTTTCAGATCCTCGGCCGTTTGCCGTAGCGCTTCTTCCATGCGCACCCGCTCGCCGACGTCGGTGTTATAACCGATCATGCCGACCGGCTTGCCGGCTTCGTCGTGCAACAGCGACAGCGACAAATGGCTGTAAAACGCTACACCGTTCTTGCGCAGGGTGATGACGTCGCCTTCGTAAGCGCCATGCTGCTGGAGCGGGGCGATGACCTGGTCGCGCACGAAATCGTGTATCTCCGGCGGATGGAGCAGCGCAACGTGTTTGCCGACGATGTCGGCGGCGGCGTAGCCATAAATTTCTTCCGCGCCCTTGCTCCAACCGGTGACGAAACCGTCCCAGTCGGTGACGATCAGGGCGCCGTTCACCTGGTCGATGGCCTGCGCCTTGACCGACAGTTCGGCGGTGCGTTCGACCACTTTCATTTCCAGGGAGGCATTCAATGCCTCCAACTCCCCATCTTTCGCGGTGACGTCGTCGATCAGGGCGCGCAAGGATTGCGACAGTTCGGCCACTTCATCGCAGCCCTCCACTACGGGAATGCGAATAGCCTTGTCGCCCGCCCGGATGCGCCGCGCCACGCTGGACATGCGCGTCATCGGCTCGATCAAGCGCCCCAGCAATATCCACACGGCCACCCCGAAAAGCAGGGCGGCTAGCCCCCCGGCGGCAAAAATAAAATTGCGCACCATCCGGGCTTCGGCAAAAGCCCGCTCGGCATTCTGGCGCACCAGCACGCGCCAGCCCAATCCCGGGTAATCCTTATAGCCCCGGCTCCGAGCGTAGCCAGTCAAGACACTGTTTCCATCGTACCCGGTTTCGACGAGAAAGCCGTTGTCGCTCTCCGCGAGGGCACGCGTGCTGAGCGTCTCCAGCCGCTGGTTCATCGAAACCAGCCGGAAATCGCCCAGCAGCACTTTGTTTTCGCGGTTGAGTAAAACAAGGTCGAATGCCGAGGCGTCCTTCATCACGCGAAACAGGTTTTCGCGGGTAAGGCTGGCCCATTCCCAGCTCAGGTGACCGACCACCACGCCTTGAAAACGGCCCTCCTTATCCACGATCGGTGCAGCGACATCCACAAAGCGTAGGGGGAGCCCGTCGCCAGGCGGCGGCAGCAATTTCGCCAGCAGGAATGCGTCATGCACGTCGCCGACGAAAGGGGCCTGGCGGCCCTGGATAAAGTAATCCCGCTGCGACACGTCTTTGCCTTCCAGCAGGCCGCCGGTTCCGGCCACCACAATTCCGTTCGCATCGGTGATGCCGATCCAGGCGAATTCACCTTCCATCCGTTGCAACATTTCCAGCAACAGGCGCTTTTCTGCCTTGGCCGTCCTGGTATCCTGGATCGCATCCTGCATCATCAGGGCGCTGATTTGTTCGAGGTGATGCCCGACATCCTGATCCAGTTCCATGATCATGCGGTAGGCCAGACGCTCCATGACCGCACCTTTGTCGTCGTGCAACTGGTCGACGGTGCGGTTGCCGACAAACCCGCTCAGTAACAGCGCGGCAACCAGAGCAAAACTGCCTACCGCCAAGCCGATACGGGCGCGGATACTGCGGGCGGGATGGAATATTTCGTGCAGCGGCTTCATCGACCGGGAGATGATGGCGAATTAGAGCGGGTTCGCACTGGAATGGTCATCCTGTATCCTCTGCTTGATTTCCAGAACTTCGTCCCAGCGTGCGAGAAAGGCTTCGACGCAGGCGGGATCGAAATGCCTGCCAGCTTCCTCGCGCAATAGCGCGACGGCACGCTCGATTTCCCAAGGTGCCTTGTAGGGACGCAGGCAAGTCAGGGCATCGAAAACGTCCGCCACCGCACAAATCCGTCCGAACAATGGGATATCTTCTCCTTTGCTGCCATCGGGATAGCCGCGACCATCGAATTTTTCATGGTGGGTCAGGGCGATTTGCGCACCCGCCTGAAGCACCGGGACTTCGCTGTTGGCGAGAATTTCGTAGCCGATGCGGGAATGGCGTTTCATGATCTCAAACTCTTCCGGCTCGTATTTTCCGGGTTTGAGCAAGACGTGGTCGGGAATTCCTACTTTGCCGATGTCATGCATGGGCGCCGCCTGGAAGACCAGTTCCCGATCCGCTTCCGGCAAGCCGAGATTATCGGCGATGTGTCTGGCATAGTGCGCCACCCGCAGGATATGGGCGCCGGTTTCTGGATCGCGGTAATCGGTAGCCTTGGAAAGGCGCAGGATGATTTCGTTCTCGCGCGCCAGAATCTGGGCGGTGGCTTTCCTGACCTCGTCCGCAAGCCAGACGGCGTGATCGGCCAATTTTTTCTGGCTGTCGCGCAGCACCAGCATGTTTTTCAGGCGAACGTGAAATTCGGCGGTATCCACCGGCTTGGTAAGAAAATCGTTGGCCCCCGCTGCCAATGCCTGGTAGCGCACTTCTTTCTGGTTGTTGGCGGTGATCATCAGGATGGGAATGCCGATCTCTCTGAGCGTCCCTTCGCGAAAACGCTGAATGAATTCCAGCCCGTCCGGGGACGGCATCATGTAATCCACGATGATCAGATCGGGAGAATTGTTGAGGCACCATTGCAACCCTGCGGCGGAGTCGGAAAAACAAAAGGCTTCGCAACCATCGAGTTTATTCACCAGATGTTTCATCAAGGTGAGATTGATTTCAGTATCGTCGACGATGGCGACTTTGGCGCTTGCCATGGTGTTCCCTCAAGAATTCATCAAAAACGCCGTCGCTTCCGCTAATAGCAAAGGCTTACCGAACAGCAGGAAATCGCACAGGTGTGCCGCAAGAAACTCCCGTTGCTTTTTGGGTTCCATGCCCGCCACCAGCACATTTAAACCCAAATTGAACGCCAGCGCCACTGAATAGGGAGACGATCTGTTGACCGGTCAACAGCCAAACAGGGAACTGATAGAGAAAAGTCAAAGTTTTTGGGTAAATATCAAAAGAATCGGCCAACTGAGGTCGCTTGGACAGATTGCGGAAAACATAAATACTGAATGCGTTAGCGCTGAGCACCCTGCGATTTCGTCTCAACAGGTTCCACTTGACCAGGAATTCGCGATAACGTCGCACTGACGGGCGATGCCGCTGCCGACACGCGCTCATCGTGCGCAAGCCGTGATACATAGCCCGACCAGCCTATCAGCACAAGTGCAAAAGCCAGCAACGCCTGGACCTGTATCCCCACGGAGTAATGACGCGCTACCCATAGCCGTGCAATAAACGCAAGCAGCGTCACCGCGGCCAGCTGACCGGTAAACTTGCCTGCGCTTTCGAGCGCGACATTGTCGCCCCAAGCAAACAAGGACGGCAGCGCCAACGCGAGCAGGATTAACGCGATTGCAACCCTGCGCGTCCGTGTCGATTGATTGATAAGTTTGATGCTGGTGCGGTCATGCATGACGCCGAATCCTTCCAGTCGATTGAATAACGTAGCCGGGCGGGTGCGCCATCGCGCGATGTACGCCGCCTGCGTTTGCCCAAATTTTATTAGCAAATCGAAAAAATCTGTAGTCCACACATTTTACCTGTCCGAATCGCCACACGCCCAACGCTCGAACCACTCGGCCAACGTGCGGGTTTCGCCCAAGCCGGCAAGCCGCTGATCAACGGCATCGTGATTGCCCCACACTACATCGGCCAAGACGCCATCAGCTACACGGGATTCGATGTCGTGGCAATAAAGCCCTAGGTTGCGCTGCACGTAGAAGCCGTAGGTACGACAAGCCACTGGACGCTGGGCATAGACCGGGCAGGCGCCGCTAGCCAGGTCCAGCAGCGGGCAGACGATGGGGCGCGACCGCTGGCCGGCCAAGGCTGCCATGTCCCTGCTGATTTGCTGGAGGCGTTCCGGCGATAGCTCGACCAAGCCTTCCCGCAGCAAGTCCCATTCGGCCCCGGTCAGTTGGGGTACATCGGCGAGCCGCCGACAACAACTGTCGCAGCCCTTCCCGCACAACCAATCGGGACGATCCCCCCGGATGGCCTGAACGCGTAGATCAATATCGAGATGGAGTTGGACTAGCGTAGTCATATTTCTCACACAAAACGGTACCCTGGACTTCGCCTAGCCAGCCATTTGAAAATGGATTTGAGCGACATCGGCCCGACCTTCCTTGATCTTGCTCTGCCCCCCCGCCAACTCATTCTTCCTGCGCCGCCACCATCCAGATTCGCTTCAATGGCAATTCGGCTTTCAGGTCTTCGTCGAGGTGGTCGTAGTGGGCGAAGAGTTGTTCCAGCAATTCCTTCTGTGTCCACAGCCGCACCTTGAAAAAGCTGGGGGCAAGTTCCTTCTGCACGTTACTTTTGAATCCGCTCCAGGAGACAAACAAGCCCTCATTGGCGCCGAACTTGGAAACCGCGCCCAAAAGCTTGTCCACGGTGGAGCGGTCGATGGGGCCGCTCTCCGATTTCACCTCGACACACAGGCGCGGTGCGCCAAAGCCGAGCGGCCCAGCCCCGGCGAGGATGTCCGCGCCACCGTCCGCGCCTTCTGGGCTGCGGTAGGTAGTGTAGCCTTGCGCCTTGAGGATGGCCTCCACCAAGCGCGTGAGCCCGTGGCCCTTGAAGCGGGCAGCGATGAGCTGGGCGATCTGGTCGTGGGCGAGTTCTTCGAGGTTGGTGTCGCCTGCCGCTTCGTCGGTAGCCGGCGCGGCAGCCTGGGTGGCGGCGGCGATGGTTTCCGGTTTCCAGGCATTCGCCCGCATCGCGGCAATGCGTTGCTCGGCGTTGTTGCGCTGGATGCGGCAAATAGTCATGAACGCGCCGAAGGTAAACAGCAAATCCTTGCCGAAGTTGGCACGCGGCACGGCCTCGCCTATCCACTTCACCGGTCGCCAGTGGAAATACGGGTCTGGCCCGGCGGATTCAAAGTGGTAATCGCCGGTGATCTCGCCGATCTGGATGGCAGGCTGCGACTTGAGCGGCATCACCACCAAATCGCCTTTTTTCATCCCATGCGCAAACGGCCATATCTGGCTGACCCAGTTCCGAATCCTGCCCGCCTTGGCGTCAGGGTAACGCTGCGTCATCGCCGCCACCAGCTCCGGGCGCTCGGCGAGCTTGCACAGGTTTTCATCGAGGCCGTCCCAGGTCACGTAGACGCGGTTTTCCTGGATGAACTTCTGTTCGTATTCGCCGTGAGAACCGGCGCGGATTAGCCAGATTGCCATGTTTTATCCTCTTGATTCCGGTATTGAAGCGGACTGTTTCCGCAACTATACTTGGACACATGAAAAAATCACTTTTGCAGCAAAACCCCCACCTGCGCGACGCCAAAGCCTACCACGCCGCGTTGCGCCTGAACGTCCTTTCCTCAATGGCGATTGAAGGCGTCAAAAAAGCTGCCGAGAAAGCGCTGCCGGCCACGCCGGAAAAAGCCGCCAAGACAGCCTAACTCCGCTGGCTTCTGTCGATCACCGCGTAAAATATCGCCTTCATCGGGGCGTAGTCCCTGCCCAGGCCCGCTTGAACGGCGGCAAAGTAGGACGCCCGTTCCTTTCCCCGCACTCCCGAGAAGTCCAGTAGCGGCAAACCGGCCTGCAAGGCCATCAAGGTAGCCAGCAAGCGTGCCAGCCTGCCGTTCCCTTCGCGGAAAGGATGGATCAACACCAGTTCCCAATGCGTGACGGCAAGCGCCTCGACGATCTTGTCCAGCTCCGCGAATTGGCAGGGCGTATAAACCGCCAACACGGCACTCTCCAATCATCCATCAAGCGCGGCACCTGCGCCGCCATCGCGAAGGTAAAGCCGCCTTTGCTGATGTTCACCCGCCGATACTCGCCCGCCCACGGATAGACCTTGCCCAGCCATTGGCGGTGCAGGGCGCAAATATCCTGGGCGGCAAAACGGTGTTCCGCCGAAATGTGGCGGATGGCGTAATCGGTCGCCTCGGCCAGCTTGAGCGCTTCCAGCGCGTCCATTTCGCGCTTGCGGCGGATGCCCAGCGAGTTACGCAATACCCGTCCACGCGAACCCGCCTCGAATTGGGCTTCGGCGAGATGTTCGATGTCGTAGCGGGTAGGCATGGTTTAGGCGGTTGTTGGCAGGAATTCGGCCAGATAATCCAGCGCCGCCGCCTCGCTGCCCTCAATGGCGATTTCCACGGCGCGTTTGGCGGCTTCGAGCAGGGCATGGGCTTGGCGGCGGGCGGAAAATGCGGAAATGACAAGCTCCCGGATTTTTTGCTGTATGGCGTCTGGCGCGAGGCAGATTTTGAACTGGGCAATATCGACCGGGTAAAGCTCGATTTGCCCAGACGAACCCCGAAGGTACTTCTCAACCTGCCATTGCCCGGCTATGGCATTGAGATAAACGGCGAGATATACCGGGTCAATTGCGCCGGCATGGGGGCGCAGAATGGTTACGTGATTATCGGGAAGCGCCGGCGTGTCGTGCAAGTAGGCCGCAGTACGGCCAATGGTGCCAACCCCGGTTCCGTTTATCAAAACGTCGCCATTCTCAATTTTTAGCGCATCTTCTGAGGTTGTCGCAAATGCATTGTCCTCGTTCAAGCGTACTTCATTCTTGAGCACATGCTTGGAGTTAATTACCGGCAAGCCGATTTCCGCATATTGAGGCTGCTTGCCGCGACGGTTCACATCCAACAAGGTATCGAGGTTCACACACTCGCCATGTATTGCCATTTTGGCGATCATCTCGCCGCATTTGGGTTCGAAATAGTCCGCGTCCAACCGCCCGGCGGTGAAAGCCTCAGAAGCACTGCGGGTGTAGGTCAACGATTGAGGCGGCTGCCAGTTTTGCAAGCCAAGGTCGCGGAGGAGGGTTTGTTCGGCTTGTTCTTGATAGGTTCGACATGCGGCTTGAATTTCGTATGCTGACCGTACAACATTGGATAAAGCTTCTTCAAATACCTGGCTAAACCTTGCAACAACAATTTGCTCGATCATCCAAAGAAAAATGTGCTGTTGCACACTCCCAACCGGTAGCCGCTCCATTTGAATCTGCCCATAACGAGACCCGATGAATGCCGCAAGGTAGAACGGACTCACTCCGCGCTTTGGCGTGATCTTCGCAATATCCTGATTCGAGTTGATTGGATAGTTCCAAGACTCCAACGATACGGTGGCATTGCCCACGCTCCCTGACATGGTCAGCAAGACCATGTTTGGCCTTACTTCCGACTTAGCCAGAAGATCATTGGCTTTCTTGTTGATGAAGAGAACATCTCGAAAATCAGCAAAGCCATTGCGGATGTTCACACAGCGTAGGAATGGAATACCCTCATCGACGTAGGCGAACTCGTTGGTCAACGCATAAGCGCCAAAGCTTTCTACCCCAACTGCCAACTTAACAAGCCGTTCCCATTTCCCACGCTTGATCCGAGCTTCTGCTGTCAGTGCAGTTTTGCCGAAATATTGCGTGTCATATCGAAACACGCGGTTTTCTTCGCGCACTTCCGACAGGCTGAGAACTGCAACTTCCAGCCCCTCCAACAAGCCCTTGTAGCGGGCTTCGTCAAAGGGGCGACTCAAAAAAAACTTAGTCGTTCCTTGGCGGCGAATTCCTCGAAGGCTTCGGCGATGCCGTCCTGGGTCAGGCCATCGTGGTTGAACAGGTCGTGCTGCACCACCCAATGGCCGTGGTCGTCGCGCAGTTGCGCGCCGTTGCTGTCCTTGAGGTAGATTTTCTCGCCGCTGTTGTCCTTGGAGGGCAGGCGCTGGGTGGCGAAGAAGATGTTGTAGTCGGCCACTTTCGGGCACAGTGGCCCGGCTTGCGGGTCGTCGTTCCATTTCTGCACGAACAGCACGCTGGTCTTGGTGCCGGTGTGGGGCTTGAAGGTTGCCGGATGCAGGCCGACCACGGCGAGAATGCGGCAGCGCTCGGCGATAAATTCACGCACCCGTTTGTCGCTGGAATTATTGAAGCGGCCTTGCGGCAACACCACCGCCATGCGCCCGCCGGGCTTGAGAAAATCCAGGTTGCGTTCGATGAAAAGCAGGTCGCGCCCGACAGCGTTTTCCAGCTTGCCGTTGGTTTTGTGGGCCAGTTCAAAGGGAGAAAGCATGTCGGTCTGCTTGATGTCCCCGGCGAAAGGCGGGTTGGCCATCAGTACGTCGAAACCGAAATTGCGGTAGCTCTTTTTGTCTTCCTGAAGCTTGCGGATTTTCTTCCAGCCGTCGCCGTAGGTGTCGCGCCAATCGTCCTGTTTGGCGGTTTCGTCCCACTTGCTCCAGTCCAGGGTGTTCATGTGCAGGACGTTGGTCTGGCCGTCCCCGGCGATGAGGTTAAGGCAGCGGGCGACACGGACGCTTTTTTCGTCGAAGTCGATGGCGAAAACCTTGTCGCGCACGTAGTCCTTGCAGCGCTGGGGCTTTTCTTCCATCGTGAAGAGGTGGGAGGCAGTCAGCCCTTCGGCTTCCAGGATTTGTTTCCACACATGGAAAATCGCGTGGACGGTGAAGCCCGCGCTGCCGCAGGCGGTGTCGATGACCGTCTCGCTTTCCTTGGGGTTCATCATTTTGACGCACATGTCGATAACCCAGCGCGGCGTGAAATACTGACCTTTTTCGCCCTTGGCGGATTTGTTGACGAGGTACTCGAAAGCTTCGTCCACCACGTCCAGGTTGGAATTGAACAGCTTCCACTCCTCCAGCGAGCCGACGCAGACTTGCAGGTGGTCGGCGGACAGCTTGATTTTTTCGTCGTCGGCGAAGACGCCTTCCCATTCTTTCTTGGCGTCGTCGAACAGGCTTTGGATGTTGGCCTTGAGTTGCGCAGCGGTATTGGTGTTGCGGAAGCGCAGATATTTGTAACGGCCTTGATAGCAGAACATCTCATCGTAGAGCTTGGTGAAGATGAGTTTGAAGACTTCCTCGAACACGTCCACGCCGGCATTGGCGAGCACTTCATCCTCCATTTCCTCGATCAACTGGCGCAGGTTGCGGGCCTTCTCGCCCTTGGCTTCGCGTTTCTTTTCCTCGTCGATCAGGGTTTGCACCGTCCAGGGCTGGCCGGCGATGTCGTCTATGGTTTGCCCGCTGGTGGGCAGGTCGGGGATTTCGACGAAGTAGTTGGGGTTCTTGCGGTGCCAGACAGTGGCGAGTCCGCCGTCACTCCACAGCGCCAGCGGCGCGCCGGTGGCGTGGGTGTAGGAACGCAGTTGTTCCTTGCCGCCCTTGATGTTGGTCTGTTTCACCTCGATGATCAGATAAGGCACGGTGGGCCGGTCGGCGTCGAACACCACGATGTCGGCGCGCTTGGAACTGTCGCGCCCGAAGGTGATGGGATATTCCACGGTAAGGCGGTCGCGGGGGTAGCCGTAGTGGGTGAGCAGACGATGCAGCCACAACTGGCGCACCAGTTCTTCCTTCTTGGCCTGTACATCTTTGCCGCGCACCTGGCATTTGATGTAGGGCTTACCGTTTTTGTCGAACAGGGATTGTTCGATGGCGTCTTTCTCGGCCTCGGAAAACACGGATAAGCGGTCGCGTATGGCTACGTCTTGGAAAATATCGGAGAGCGTCATGGAATTTTGGAGATGTGGTATCCGGGAATGGGCTGAAATGTACCGTAAACGTCCGGCGAATGCCAAACAAAAACGGCACCACATGGGTGCCGTTTTCATTCGATTTGGTGGGGCGGCGGGAATCGAACCCGCGTCCGCAACCGTTCTACGTCAGTGCTTCGCCTCTTTCATCATCGCATCCCGCAGTAATTCATTGATTCGTGTCTGGTAGCCCTTGCCCTGCTCCTTGAACCAATGAACCACATCGGCGTCTATCCGTAGCGTCAATTGCTGCTTGATGGGGCGATAGAACTTGCCGACAGCCGCATCGCGCCATTCCTCCGCTTTCGTTGACGGCGCGTCGGAGTAGTCGATTTGATCATCTGGTAACGCTTGCAATGCTTTGAGTTCTTCAGCTTGCTCGGCGGCCAGTTTGCCTGTTGCGTGTTTAGTGGCCTTCCGCATAAATCCTCCGTTCCGTCTTGTCTGCCTTTCGAGCCGAAATGATACGAATGGTTTCTTCTCCGTCTGCTTCCGTGTGAGTGTGTGCCACCAGCAACAGCACTACACCATGCACCAGCCCTATTGTCTGCCAACGTTGCTCGCCGTTCTCGATTCGGTCTTGTATGCTGACGTGTAGAGGGTCGTCAAAGACAAGCCGCGCTAGTTCGAAGCTGACTTGATGCTTCCGCCGGTTGATGCTGTTCTTTGTCTCGTCCCAAGCGAATTTCATCGGCACTCCGCATATGTAACTACAGTATAGCAGCTACATATTAAGACTCGCGCATGAAATTCGTCAGTTTTGCACGCTGATTAACAGCGTTTCGCTTCGTTCGCTGTGATCAACTGCGGTGGGACTCACATCCACAAGAAAAACGCCGTCACTTGGACGGCGTTGGATACTACTGTTTCGATTTTGGTGGAGGCGGCGGGAATCGAACCCGCGTCCGCAAGCCCTCTACAGGCAGTTCTACATACTTAGTCCGATTATTTGATTTCGCCCGAACCACGCCAACCGAACAGGCTGGGTTCACGCTAGTTGCCTTAAGTTTAGTACCGAACCAAGCAACCCGATTCGGCACGAGTCTCTGTTAATGACTCTGCTCTATCCACCTTGCGGCTTCTAGCCGGCCCAGAGACCAACCGGTGCAGAGTCTAACCGGCAATTAAGCGGCTAGAGCGTAGTTTTCGTCGTTTGCGACTAGTTTTTTTCAGATGGATTTACGAGGTAACTGAGCCTCGGTATGCCCTACGCTGCTTTGCAACCCACGTCGAAGCCAGGTCGCCCCCATGTAACGCTGATAAGACGAACTTTATTGGGGAAAGTTCAACTTGGATTATACCGGACAACCGGGTTCACAGGTAATCGAACACGCCCAGCGGGGATTCGATGGCGCCGTCGGCCTGCCACTCTTGCGGATGGTCGCATTCGTCGAGATAGCCGTACAGCGCTACCAGCGAGGTCATGCCGGCGGCACGCGCTGCCGCGATGTCGCGTTCGGCGTCGCCGACGTAGAGGCTTTTCGCCGCGTCTTTGCCGGCTTGGCTCGCGGCATAGAGCAAGGGTTCGGGATGGGGTTTGGCATTGGCGCAGGTGTCGCCGCTGACGATACAGGCGGCGCGCTCTGCCAGCCCTAGTTTTTCCATTAAGGGATCGGTAAAACGCGCCGGTTTGTTGGTCACCACCCCCCAGGCGATGCCGCGTTGATCCAGTCCGTCCAGCAGTTCGGCGATGCCGGAAAACAGCCGGGTGTAATGGCACAGGTAGCGTTCGTAAAAGGCCAGGAATTCCAGGCGCGCCGCGCCGAAATCCGGGTCATCCGGCGTTAGATCGAGGCCGATTTGGAGCAGGCCGCGCGCGCCGTGCGAGGCGTAGGGACGAATGATGTCTTGCGCCAGATGCGGCAAACCGCGTTGTTCGCGCAGCAGGTTGAGGGCGTAGCCGAGATCCGGCGCGGTGTCGGCAAGCGTGCCGTCGAGGTCGAAAAATACCGCTTCAGCCATTGCGCCGGCAATGAATCATGTAGTTGACGCTGGTATCGCTGCCCAGGGAATAAACTTTTGAAAACGGTTGGTAGCTCATGCCGACGATGCCTTCCACCGCCAGCCCGGCGGAGCGGCAAAAGCCGCTCAGTTCGGAAGGTTTGAGGAATTTTTCGTAATCGTGGGTGCCTTGCGGCAGGAGCTTGAGCAGGTATTCCGCACCGACGATGGCGAACAGGTAGGATTTGACGTTGCGGTTGAGCGTGGAAAAAAATACGTGACCGCCCGGTTTGACCAGTTCGGCGCAGGCCCGGACGGCGCTGGCGGGTTCCGGTACGTGTTCGAGCATTTCCATGCAGGTCACGATGTCGTAATGGCCGGGCTGTTCCTTGGCCAACTCTTCCACCGCCACCAAGCGGTAATCCACTTGGGCGCCGCTTTCCAGCAGATGCAGCTTGGCCACCTTGAGCCCCTTTTCGCCGAGGTCGATGCCGGTGACCTGCGCGCCGCGCTGCGCCATGCTTTCCGCCAGGATGCCGCCGCCGCATCCGACATCCAGCACGGCTTTACCCGCCAGCGCGGCGTGTTGATCGACATAATCGAGGCGCAACGGGTTGATGTCGTGCAAGGGCTTGAATTCGCTGTTGGGATCCCACCATTTGTGGGCGAGTTCGCTGAATTTGTCGAGTTCTTGCTGGTCGGCGTTGAGAGGTTGCATAACTATCCTTGACTGATTTTCTTTTGCCAGAAGGCGGCTTTGGCCGCCAGATTGCGGGAATCGAGCGTGGTCAAGCGGCGCTCGTCGAGCAGCAATTCGCCGTTGACCCAGACATGGCTGACATTTTCGCGCCCGGCGGCGTAAACCAGATGCGAGATGACATCATAACATGGCGCGGTTTCCAGGCCGGACAGGTCGAGCGCCACGATGTCCGCGGCCTTTCCGGGCAGCAGCGAACCGATATCCGCATCCAGCCCCAGCGCGCGCGCGCCGTTGAGGGTGGCCATTTGCAGCGCTTGATGGGCGGGCAGCGCGCTCGCGTCGCCGCTAACGCCTTTTGCCAGCAACGCTGCCAGGCGCATTTCGCCGAGCAGGTCGAGACGGTTGTTGCTGGCCGCGCCATCGGTTCCCAGGCCGACATTGATGCCCAGCCGCAGCATCGCCGTAACCGGTGCGATGCCGCTGGCCAGCTTGAGGTTGGAGGTTGGGCAATGCGCGACATGACAGCCTTGCGCCGCCAGTACGCCGATTTCCTCTTCGCTCAAATGCACGGCATGGACCGCGATCAGGTTGGGGCCGAGCAAACCCAGGTTGCGCAAGCGTTGCAGCGGGCGCTGGTGGTATTGCGCCTGGCCTTGCACGATTTCGTCCTCGGTTTCGTGCAAATGCACGTGGATGTTGAGGTTGAGCTGCTCCGCATAAGTGAGAATCGCGGCAAAGGTCTGGTCGCCCACGGTATACGGCGCGTGCGGGGCAAGACAGGTGGAGATCAGCGGTTCATCCATGAACTCGTCGCGGAACTCCAGCCCCTTGCCGAGGTAGTCGTCGGCGTCGGCGGCATAGCTGGTCGGAAAATCCAGCGCGATCATGCCGATGGCGGCACGCATCCCTGCCACCAGTGCGGCTTGGGCGGCGGCACGCGGGAAGAAATACATGTCGTTGAAGCAGGTCACCCCGCCGCGGATCATTTCCGCGCACGCCAGCAAGGTGCCGTCATGCACGAATTCCGGCGAAACGAATTTGGCCTCTGCCGGCCAGATGTGCTGGTTGAGCCAATCCATCAGCGGCAGATCGTCGGCCACACCGCGCAGCAGGCTCATCGGCGCATGGCTGTGAAGATTGACCAACCCCGGGATCAACACGTGGTCGTCCAGCCGGAAATGGCGCAATGCAGTATAACGGCTGTGCGCCTCGGCGCTGGGCAGAATCGCCACGATACGCCCGGCATCGACGACCAGACTGTGATGCGACAGAATCTGCCGCTCCGGCTCGACGGGAACGACCCAGCGCGCATCGATCAGGGTATCGACGGAAATGGTAGTTTGATCTGACATGGCGGCAATTTAGCCCATAAAAAAGCCCCGCACAACGGCGGGGCTAGTTACTCCGGGAAGAAGATTACTTCTTCACCGGCACCTGAATTTCAGGCTCGACGGTAACTCGACGATCCGGCTGCAAGCAGGCGATCAACTTCTTCTTGCCCTTCACCTTATTGCAGTTATCCTTGGTGTTGGCTTCCATGTTCGGCTCGGATTCACCCTTGCCTACAGCATGAATACGCGCGGCAGCAACGCCCTGTTTCACCAGATAGGCCTTCACCGCATTGGCGCGGCGCTCGGACAGTTTCTGGTTGTACTTGGCGGAACCGATGCGGTCGGTATGGCCGGTCACCAGCAGCATTTCAACTTCCGGGTGATCTTTCATGCCGGCAACGATCTTGCTGTCCAATTCTTTCTGACCTTCGGCCTTGACTACCGCCTTGTCGAAATCAAACAGCGCTTCCGCCTTGAAATCGGCCTTGACGGCAGGCTTGTCCGGACCCGCAACCGCAGCAGCCGGCGCGGCCTCTATCGCCCGAGTCGCCGCTTTCGGCGCTTCTTTCTTCACCAGATCGGGATCGCATTCTTCGATCGCCATGGCGGGCGTCCAATAACCGGTACGCCAGCATTGACCATAATTGTTTTTTACGACATTGCTGCGGCTATCGATCAGGTAGCCCTCTTTCTCGACGGGATGTGCAATGGCGCTGCCCATGACCAACAGAGCGGCCACGGTAACCACACCAAGCACAAGTTTTTTTGCAGGCGCAGAATTCATATTTTTCTCCTTTAACTTTTGCGAAAATGCTCATTCTTACTTATTGAGACCCTTTCGCATTATAGACAACAACGCGATGATTGGGAATCAAGATTTTCCGCGTTGTCAAGAATCCATCTCAAGAATTCCATCAACAGCGTGAAACCTCTCAAGTGAGTGTGGCCTATGCCGAAGCTGGCGTGTTAGAATCAGCATTTTTCTATATGCCCATGCCAAAAGGCCGGTAGATACTCAAGAATCCCGCATATGGACCAATTCGCCAAAGAAACCCTCCCAGTCAGCCTCGAAGAAGAAATGCGCCGTTCCTACCTCGATTACGCGATGAGCGTGATCGTCGGGCGCGCCCTGCCGGATGTCCGCGACGGCCTGAAGCCGGTGCATCGACGCGTGCTGTTCGCCATGCACGAGTTATCCAACGACTGGAACAAGGCTTACAAGAAGTCGGCGCGTATCGTCGGCGACGTCATCGGTAAATACCATCCTCACGGCGATACCGCGGTGTACGACACCATCGTGCGGATGGCGCAGGATTTCAGCCTGCGTTACCCGCTGGTGGACGGTCAGGGCAACTTCGGCTCGGTCGACGGCGACAACGCGGCGGCCATGCGTTACACCGAAATCCGCATGGCGCGGATCGCCCACGAATTGCTGGCCGATCTCGACAAGGAAACGGTGGATTTCGGCCCGAACTACGACGGTTCCGAGCACGAACCGCTGATCATGCCGTCGAAGCTGCCCAACCTGCTGATCAACGGCAGCTCCGGCATCGCCGTCGGCATGGCGACCAACATCCCGCCGCATAACCTCAACGAAGTCGTCGATGCCTGCCTGAAATTGCTGGCCGAACCGGATACCGACATCGAGGAATTGATCGACATCATCCCGGCACCGGACTTCCCTACCGCCGGCATCATCTACGGCACCGTCGGCGTCAAGGAAGGCTATCGCACCGGCCGCGGTCGCGTGGTGATGCGGGCGCGAGCACATTTCGAAGACATCGAGAAATCTGTCGGACGCCAGGCGATCATCGTCGACGAGTTGCCCTACCAGGTCAACAAGAAAAACCTGCTGGAAAAAATCGCCGAACTGGTGCGCGAAAAGCGCCTGGAAGGCATTTCCGAGCTGCGCGACGAATCGGACAAGTCCGGTATGCGCATGGTGATCGAACTCAAGCGCAACGAAAATCCCGAAGTCATCCTCAACAACCTGTACAAACTGACCCAGTTGCAGGACACCTTCGGCATGAACATGGTGGCGCTGGTGGACGGCCAGCCGCGCCTGCTGAACCTGAAGCAGATGCTCAGCGCCTTCCTGCGTCACCGCCGCGAAGTAGTGACGCGGCGCACCGTGTTCGAACTGAAGAAAGCCCGCGACCGCGGCCATATCCTGGAAGGTCTGGCCGTCGCGCTGTCCAACGTGGACGAAGTAATCGCGCTGATCAAGGCCGCCCCTACCCCCGCCGTCGCCAAGGAAGGCTTGATGGCGCGCGAGTGGCAC
>Ga0208566_1001078_pt1 | contig 16418 bp, 8 predicted proteins | sample PL_2010_150m_FD_184159 | JGI IMG/M metagenome (GOLD analysis project Ga0208566, IMG submission 184159) | Freshwater microbial communities from Powell Lake, British Columbia, Canada to study Microbial Dark Matter (Phase II) - PL_2010_150m... | ecosystem: Environmental > Aquatic > Freshwater > Lake...
ATTGCGGCGCCGCCTGGAGGACGGCCGGCTCGATCACAATGGGGAGATCCGGAACAAGGTCCGGCTCCTTCTTGAAGACGACGCCAAATACCCCCTGGAAGGAGCGCTTCAATTCCGCGACGTCACGGTCGATCCGACGACCGGATCGGTCATTCTGCGGGTAGTTTTCCCAAATCCGAAGGGAGTTTTGCTGCCGGGAATGTTCGTCCGGGCGGTGGTGGAAGAAGGCGTCAACCGGCAAGCAATACTGGTTCCTCAACAAGCCGTATCCCGCACCCCGAAGGGGGATCCCTTTGCGCTGATCGTGGACGCCGAGGGCAAGGTGCAGCAGCGGATGCTCTCGCTCGATCGCGCCATCGGCGATGCCTGGCTTGCTTCATCAGGTCTTGCACCCGGCGAGCGGGTGATCGTCGAGGGGATGCAGAAGGCAAGACCCGGCGCTTCCGTAAAGGTGGTTCCTTTTGAAGCCGGTAGCGAAAAAAATGGCGCGGAACGTAAGAATGCGGCCCCGCCGCCTGCAAAATCGAACTGACGGAGGCACTTGATGTTATCGAGATTCTTTCTGAAACGGCCGGTCTTCGCCTGGGTCATCGCCATCATTCTGATGGTGGCGGGCGTCCTGGCGATCTACAACCTGGCCATATCGCAGTATCCACCCATCGCGCCGCCGTCCATCGCCATCACCACCTTTTATCCGGGGGCGTCGGCGGAGACGGTGGAAAACAGCGTGACGCAGATCATCGAGCAGAAGATGACCGGCTTTGACAAGATGCTGTATCTCTCCGCCACCAGTGATTCGGCCGGTTCTTCCCGTGTTGAGCTGACCTTTGCCCCGGGAACCGATCCGGACCTGGCCTGGGCCCAGGTGCAGAACAAGCTCCAACTCGCCATGGCGAGCCTGCCGCAGGTCGTGCAGCGACAAGGCGTGAAGGTGAGCAAGACCACCCGCAATTACCTTTTGATGGTGGGCCTCATCTCGGAGGATGGGAGCATGGATGGGCACGATTTGCAGAACTATGCCCAATCCAATCTGGAGAAGGTGCTTTCCCGGGTGCCGGGGGTGGGTGAGGTGGAGATCTTCGGCAGCCAGTATGCCATGCGCATCTGGCTCGATCCCGACCGGCTGACCGATTACCAGATGACGGTTCAGGATGTGATCACGGCGCTGCAGGCCTACAACGTGGAGGTCTCCGCGGGCCAGTTCGGCGGGGCGCCGGCGGTGAAGGGCCAGCGCCTGAATGCCGCCATCATTGTTCAAAGCATGCTCAAGACGCCCGAGGAGTTTGCCGCCATCCCTCTCCGCACCAACCGGGATGGGTCCATCGTACGGGTCAAGGATGTGGGGCGGACGGAACTTGGGACCGAAGCCTACGATACCAAAACCCATTTCAACGGCAAACCCTCTGCCGCGCTGGCCATCCGGCAGGCGGCCGGCGCGAACGCCCTGGATACGGCCAAGGCGATCAGGGCCAAATTGGCAGAAATGAGCCATTTTTTTCCCTCCGGCCTAAAAATCATTTATCCCTACGACACCACCCCGTTCGTCAGGGTGGCCATCGAAGAGGTGGTTAAGACCCTTTTCGAGGCGATCCTTCTGGTTTTCCTGGTGATGTATCTTTTCATGGGAAACATGCGGGCGACCTTGATTCCGACCATTGCGGTGCCGGTGGTGATCCTGGGGACTTTTGCGGTGCTGGGGTTTTTCGGGTTCTCCATCAACATGCTGACCATGTTCGCCATGGTGCTGGCCATCGGGCTCCTGGTGGACGACGCCATCGTGGTGGTGGAGAACGTGGAACGAATCATGAGCGAGGAAGGCCTTTCACCTGTGGAGGCCACGCGCAAGTCCATGGACCAGATCACCAGCGCGTTGATCGGCATCGGGCTGGTGCTTTCGGCGGTCTTCGGCCCGATGGCGTTTTTCAGCGGATCCACGGGGGTCATCTACCGTCAGTTCTCGGTGACCATCATCGCCTCCATGCTGCTATCGGTGGTCGTGGCCCTGGTCCTGACGCCGGTGCTGTGCGCATCACTTCTCAAGCCGGTGCCCAAGGGACATGAACCGGCGGAGTCGGGGGTCTGGTTCCTGCGGCCGTTCTTCCGCTGGTTTGACGGCATCTTTTTTCGAGCCAGAGATCAGTATCTTCGACAGGTGGGCCGGTCCCTCTCCAAAAAGATCCACTACGTGGTTATATTTCTTCTGATCGTCGTAGCTATGGGGTTCCTGTTTCAGCGGATGCCCACGGCCTATCTTCCGGATGAAGACCAAGGAATCCTGATGGTGCAGGCCCTGCTTCCGGCAAACTCGACTTTGGAGCAGACCGGCAAGGTCATGGAGAGCGTCAGGGACTATTTTTTGGAACAGGAGAAAGAGGCGGTGGAATCCGTCATGACGATTTCCGGCTCGAACTTCTCCGGTCGGGGACAGAACGCGGGCATGGCCTTCGCCAAGCTGAAGGATTGGAAGCTTCGCGACCGGCCGGAGTTGAAGGTCGGCGCCGTGGCGGGCAGGGCCATGGGGGAATTTTCCAAAATCCGCACCGCGATGGTGTTTGCTTTTGCGCCGCCGGCGGTCATCGAGCTGGGCATGGCCAGGGGGTTTGACTTCCAGTTGCTGGACCGAGGCGGCCTGGGCCACGCCGCCCTGATGGCAGCCCGCAACCAGCTCCTCGGCATGGCTGCAAAGGACCCGGTATTGACCAAGGTCCGGCCCAACGGCCTGGAAGATGTGCCCGAGTACCGGATTGACGTGGATTGGGAGAAGGCCGGCGCCCTGGGAGCGCCCATCACCTCGATCCACAATACAATCTCGGCCGCCTTCGGCAGCGCCTATGTCAACGACTTCATTCAAGGCGGACGGGTGAAGCGGGTGTACGTTCAGGCCGACGCTCCCTATCGCATGTTGCCCCAGGACCTGGAAAGACTCCATGTGCGCAACAACACGGGCAAGATGGTCCCCTTTTCTTCCTTTGCGTCCGGGCACTGGACTACCGGATCTCCGAGGCTGGAGCGCTTCAACGGCTTTCCTTCCCTGAACATCCAGGGCGAGGCGGCGCCGGGGAGGAATTCCGGTGAGGCGATGCAGGCTATGGAAGGGTTTGTCAGGAATCTGCCGCAGGGAATCGGCTTTGACTGGACCGGGATTTCCTACCAGGAGCGGCAGGCCGGTTCCCATGCGGCTCCCCTCTACGTTTTTTCCATTCTGGTGATCTTCCTCTGCCTGGCGGCCCTGTATGAGAGCTGGCCCATCCCCATTTCGATCCTGCTTGCTTTGCCCCTGGGCGCCATCGGCGGCGTGATCGGCACGACTATGCGGGGATTGCCCAATGACGTCTATTTCCAGATCGGGCTGTTGGCAACCCTCGGCCTGACCACCAAGAACGCCATCCTGATTGTCCAGTTCGCCAAGGCCCGCGTGGAGGAAGGGATGGGGCTGATCGAGGCGACCCTGGAAGCGTCAAAACTGAGGCTCCGTCCCATCATCATGACCTCGCTGGCCTTCGGATTCGGCGTTATGCCGCTGGCGTTTGCAACCGGGGCCGGCGCAGGTGCGCAAAAGGCCATCGGCACGGCGGTGCTGGGGGGAGTGGTGACTTCCACCTTCCTCGTGACCGTATTTGCACCGCTCTTCTATGTGTTGATTGAGAAGACCTTTGGCAAACGCCGGCGGCGAGAAGCATCCAGGACAGAGGATGTAAATCCATCAGAGGATCGGTGATATGAATAGAAACCTGTTTCTTTATCTCGGCGTGATCGTCACTTTTTTTGGGGGATGCACACTGGTTCCGGAATACACGAGACCTGCCGCTCCCGTCCCTGCCGATTGGCCGACCGGCGCGGCCTACCATGAAACAAAGGCTGCCGCATCCGCGCCGACGGCGGTGGAGTTGCCGTGGCGGGAGTTCTTCACCGATGGACGTCTTCAGGAGATCATCGCGATCGCCTTGAACAACAACCGTGATCTGCGGCTCTCCGCTTTGAATGTCGAAAGGGCGCGCGCCTTGTACGGTATTCAGCGCGCCGAGCTGTTGCCGACGGCCAATGCGGTTGGGAGCGGGAGCAAGGAACGCATTCCGGCGGATCTTTCGTCCAGCGGGAGAGTGACGACCGCCGAACGATACAGCGTCAATCTCGGCATCAGTTCCTGGGAAATCGATTTCTTCGGCCGCATCCGCAGCCTGAAGGATCGGGCGCTGGAAGAGTACCTCGCCACGGATCAGGCCCGCCGCAGCGCCCAGATCCTGTTGGTATCCGCCGTGGCCAACGCTTACCTCTCCCTTGCGGCGGATCGGGACGCCCTCAAACTTGTGACCTCCACCCTTGAGACGCAGGAGGCCTCCTACAAATTGATCCGGAAACGTTATGACGTCGGAGTCGCGTCCGAACTGGACCTCAGGCGGGCGCAAAGCCAGGTGGATGCGGCCAAGGGAGACGTCGCCCGCTACACGCAACTGGCGGCGCAAGATGAAAACGCCTTGAATCTTCTGGTCGGATCCTCCCTGCCGACGGCGCTCCTGCCGGCGAATCTGGGCGGTGTCCGCTCTCTCAAAGAGATCTCTTCCGGCCTCTCCTCGGAACTGCTCCTTCACCGACCGGACGTGCTGGCGGCGGAACATCGGCTCAAAGCGGCCAACGCCAATATCGGCGCCGCCCGTGCGGCTTTCTTCCCCCGCATCTCCCTGACGACCGCTATCGGAACCGCAAGCGCCGACCTGTCCGGGCTCTTCAAAGAGGGTTCAGGTACATGGGGTTTCGCACCACAGATCGCCATCCCGATTTTCGACGCCCGCACATGGTCGGCATACGATGTAACGAAAGTGGATAGGGAAATATCTGTGGCCCAATATGAGAAAGCGATCCAGACCGCTTTTAGGGAAGTGGCTGATGCCCTTGCCGTAAAGGGTGCGGTGAACCTGCAGATCGCGGCGCAACAATCGCTGGTTGACGCCGTTTCGGAAACCTACCGCCTCTCGTATGCGCGTTACACCAAAGGAATTGACAGCTACCTGAGCGTTCTGGACGCCCAACGTTCTCTCTATGGCGCACAGCAGGGACTTATCGTGCTCCAGCTTGTCCGGTTCGCTAACCAGGTCACGCTCTACAAGGTGCTGGGCGGGGGTCAGTAAAGGATGTGCGGCGGCGAACCGATTCCAACCGGAAATAGATAATGTTGCTTTCCCAGCGTTCATGATAGAGATGATCTCACTGGATTCCGTGTCAAGCACGGAATGACAAAGCAGGGCAAAATCGACTTTTTACGAGGTCGTCAATTATACCGCTGCGGCAATTTTTTCTTGACATAGATGTGCTTTAGAGTAATCCATATTCATAATAGATCCTGACTCGGGTAGCACTGGGGGGCTCAGCGGTGCTCTATGATTGATGGAAATTGAGATAAGCAGAATTTTATAAGCAAGACAAAGACTCCGTCTTGCTTGATGTATTCCTAGGAGTCAGCGACAGGGGGGTACGGATATGAGAAGAAATGTAATAAGTGCCATCGTGGGAGTGCTCATTGCTGTTGTGTTTGGTTTGTCGGGATGTGGTAGTGATACGTCCACTACTACTACTGCTGCTCCAACGACGGCGCAGCTCGCAACAACCTGTACTACGTTGACTGGCACAAAGATCAATGACGTTACCATTACATCGACCAAATGGTTCGAAGCGTCAGGCAGCATTCCTGCTTTCTGCAAAGTGAATGCAACCCGGGCGCCCTATCTTGACATTGAAGTAGATGTACCCGATAACTGGTCTGGTCGTCTATGGCAGCAGGGTGGAGGTGGATTCGATGGAACTATCAGAACTGCACTTACAACCGATGCAGCTACAGGTGCAATAACCAATGTAGATATGGCCTTGAAAACGGGGCTTTCGGTATATGCAGCATCGAATGGCGGTAATCGTGCGTCAGTTCCGGCAGAGGCAGCGCCGCTGGTCTGGACCAATGGAACGATGAATGGTGTTACCTCAGCTCAAGACTATGCCTATGTTTCGCTCGATACAACTCGTGAATTCGCTAAAGCAGTAACGAAATCATTCTACGGAAAGCTTCCGGACCACACGTACTTTAATGGTTGTTCCAATGGCGGCCGCAATGCCTACATTGCCGCAGAACGCTGGCCCCAGGAATATGACGGCATAGTTTCAGGCTGCGAGGGTATGGACATTACCGGACAAGCTGCCGGATGGATGAATCTCGGATCTCGGGTCGGGACACCCGCCATGTTATCCGCTGCCCAGTGGGGCGCCATTAGCACAGCAGTCTTAGCGGCTTGCGATGCGCTCGACGGCGTCGCCGACGGGATTATTGCCAATCAATCTGCCTGTAATTTCGATGTATCCACATTGCAGTGTGGTCAGCCTGCCGCAAGTGCAGACCCGGCTATCTGCCTGACCGCGACACAAGCGCAGACAGTAAAGGACATAAGAGCCGATGTAAAACTTGCCAATGGCACAACTGTCTATTCTGGCTTCAATTGGACAAACTTTACCCAATATGCAGCCAGCTTTGGTGTTCTGGGTGGAGGGTATGCTATGCTGGCTACGGGAGACCAAACCTGGTTCACCTCGGCGGCAAAACAGCAATCCTACAATCTGGCTCGAGATTATCCAGTTTTTCAGCTTGGTTTACATTTAGCAGGATTGGATCACGACAAAAGCAAGGTGGCAGCCTATGTTGCTTCAGGCAAGAAGCTGATATCCTGGCACACGGGAGCTGACAATTTGGTTTCAGCAAACGACCATATTCGGAACTATGCTACCATGACAAACCTTGCGAAAGGACTGGGCTTGACAACATCTTCGAACAATACCCGTTTCTTCATTGTGCCCGGAACAGGTCACGGACAGGGCGCAACGTTGGAAGAGGTTAATTGGTTCAGCGCGATCACCAACTGGGTGGAAAAGAACACTGCACCTGAACAACTGGTTTATAACAGAAAAGATGCCGTAACAGGGGCAGTGCGTACTTTGCCGGTTTGCCAGCATCCCCAGTATGCGAAATATAACGGTACTGGTGATGTGAATTCTGCAGCAAGTTACACATGCACTACTCCTTAAAGACGATGTACCTTCATTGATGCGGGTGCAAATGGAATGGGCGTTCGCTTTCAAAACGACATCGAGGTGCCAAATAAGGAGTTTTTTCACTCTCTACTGGTTGCAGGCGTTAATATTTGTTTTGTTTGTCGCTATCGGGGTGGGCAGCGTCTTCGGAGCAAGTAATTCCTGGGGAAACCCATTGTCGTGGTCGTCGCTTACAGCGCCGGCGGCGGTAGCCGTTTTATTGCCTATAGCAACGGGACAACCTTGGACACGCGGACGAACCTGATGTGGGCGGTGAAGGAAACCGGGGATGCTGAGCGATGATTTGTTCGAAGAAAGCATGATGACTCGGTGAGGTGCAATGAAAAGGAATCGTTCCTGAGGGAAAGAAGGGAGTTGCTATGAAAAGGTATGGAGATTTTATCACATCTGAAGAAGATCTGGCCCTGTTGACAAGCATCCGTAAGTATATTGACAAAGAGGTGATGACGGTTCGTATGCAGTTGGATGACGACTACGCCGTCTTTGAGAAGGCCTATGAAGGCCTGGTGAAGCTCGGCATCCAGAAGCGGGGTTTCTCTCCCGAATATGGCGGTCTGGGAATCCGATCGGCAACCACAATCTGCGCCATCACGGAAGAGATATCTCGAGGCGACAGCGGGCTGTCCCTTCACGCGCTCATCATACCCTGGTGTTTGGCTGCAGCGATGGGGGCGCGCAACAAGGTCCTGATGGATAAGTTCATTCCCATGTTCTGTGAGGACACCCCCCGCTGCGGCTGTTTGGCCATTACCGAACCGGCTGGAGGCTGCAATATCGAAGATGCGGCGGAGCATGGCCTTACCATTCGAACCAAGGCCAGGCTGGAGGGGGATGAATGGGTTATCAATGGTGAAAAAATGTGGCCCAGCGGCGCCGGCGTTGCCGATCTCTATTGTGTCGTCTGCACAACGGATGCCGTCCTGAAGGAAGAGGGCATGGCGCTCATCTATGTTCCCAAGGATACCCCCGGACTTTCCTTTGGCAAGCCGGAAGAAAAGATGGGAATGAAGGTGACGGACTTCAATGCCGCCATCTACTTCGACGACGTGAGGGTGCCCAAAGAATATCGAGCCGGGGGACCCGGCATTGACTGGCGGCTTTTCAGGAATAACGTAGCCTGGGGACGGCTCATGAGCGCCCCCATGACGCTGGGAAACGCTCAGGCTGTATTAGATATTGTCATAGAACATACCCGGACAAGATCCTATGGAGGAAAACCCGTCCGGAACCATTCCCTTCAGGCAGCCATGATCGCCGACATGGCCATCGGCATAGAATCGGCGCGCGCCTTTTACCTCTCTGTGGCGGCCATGTTCAACAACCGAAAGATATACGGAAACCCTGGCGAGGATTACCTTATGGCCCGCACCAGTGCCGCCAAGGTATATGCCTGCGATGTCACCGAGATGGTCTGCAACAGGGCTATGGAGCTGATGGGTTCCTATGGCTATGCCCGCGATTACCATGTGGAAAAATACCTCAGGGACTCGAAGATTATCCAGCTCTGGCTGGGTGGCGGACAACTGGGAAGGCTGGATGTGGTCCAAAGCTACTACCCTTACGTTGAGGGTTATAAGTAAAGCACTTGACCTCGCACCACTCGGAATAAACGGCCATATCCTTTATACCCCTGGCCATACTCAAGGTTCGATGAGTGTAATCATTGAGAACGATATTGCCATTGTGGGAGATACCCTTTTCGGAGTACTGCCTGGTTCTGTCTTTCCTCCTTTCGGGCAGGACCTGCCTCGAATGATTGAAAGCTGGGGCCTGCTGGTCGGAACCGGCTGCAAGATCTTTCTTCCCGCCCACGGAGGTGAACGAAGCCTTGATTTGCTATCCAGACAGTATCGTAAATACAAAAAACGATGAAACCTTTGTCCAGATCTATGATGTCAGTGCAGTTACGATTATTCCGGTGCCATCGGAAGGAGATAAATAAATGAAAAAGAATAATCTAAGACCTTTAGCTATCACATTTGTTGCAAGTGGAATATGGGATACAATAGCCTGAGTCGCCCTTCCGGTTATCCAGTCGTTCTTTACGTACAACAATAACCAATAACCAACGACCATGGAATTCTATACTTACCGATCGGTAAAATATCTCTTGACAAGTGTCGGCTTCTAATATACCTAACGCTCGGTAAAATCGAAAAAGGAGATCAATCATGACACGAAAAATGCAGCGGGCGACACCGGAGGCGCATCGAGAGGAACCGGAAAATCACCGGGGAAAACAGGCAGGGGGGGCCGTCAAAAAGGAGGGACATATCCGCGAGGAGCTTATGAAGGCGGCGCTCACGCTCTTCACTCAGCGGGGCTATTCCGCGACGACGGTCCGGGAGCTTGTGGAGGCGGCCGGCGCAACGAAACCGGTCCTCTATTACTACTTCGGGAGCAAGGAGGGCCTTTTTCTGGAGCTGATGCGGACCCACTTCGGCCGCCTTGAAGCGGTGATCGATGTCTTTAGGAAGGGGGAAGGGAGTATCCGGGAGCGGCTTACCGCGATGTTGGAAAAAGGCTTTGTCTATATCCGGCAGGATCGGGATTTCATCCGCCTGATGCACGCCGTCTACTACGGCCCACCCGGCGAGGCCCCCTATTTCGACTTCGACGCCTACCATGAGAGGTATCATGATCTTGTCGCCCAATTTATGGAGGAGGGGATCGAAAGGGGCGAATTCCGGTCCGGTAATGCCGGCGATATGGCCTGGATCATCCTTGGGACCATGGAAATCGCGATCGAGGACCAGCTCTGCAAGACGGCCTCCCGAATTAATCAGGACACGCTCAAACGGCTCCTTCATTTGGTTTTCGACGGCCTGGCGGCCGATAACGATAAGGGAAAGGGAAGAAGGATATGAAACGGAAGCGGTTTCTTGTTTTAATTTGGGTGATGATCATTCCGATTGCGGCCTGTTCGGGAGGCGGGGAAGCCGCAAAACAGGCGGCCCCCATGGCCACCCGTCCGCCCGTCGCCGTGGAAGTGGCCGTCGCTGCGACCGGCGCCCTTTTGGAGGGGATCGACGTGACGGGGACCCTCGCCCCCAAGTTCGAGGTGGACGTCAAAGCCGAAGTGACGGGTCTGGTCAGCGAAGTCTACGTCACGGAGTGGGTTCGGGTGAAGAAGGGGGAGCCTTTGGCAAGGGTCGACATCCGCGAGCAGGAGGCCTTTGTCAAGCGGACCGAGGCCGCGCTGGAGTCGGCGAAATCCTCGGAGCTCCAGGCCCGGGTCGCCGATAACCGCGCCCGGCGCGAATTCGAGAGGATGAAAAAACTCAGAGATAATGGCCTTGCGACGCAGCAGGCGCTCGACGACGCCGGGACGGAGGCGGAGGCCTCGGCATCGCGGGTCGAAGCGGCGCACGCCCAGGTCCGCGCCGCGGAAGAGGATCTCAATCAGGTGCGGACCCGTCTCGCCAAAGGGCGGATCGTCGCCCCGATCGAGGGGATCGTCTCCGAACGCCGGGCGAACGTGGGCGATCTGGTCGGCGAGGCCGGCGCAAACCAACTCCTCTTCCACATCGTGGACAACCGCATCCTGAACCTGACCGTTTCCGTGCCTTCGGTTTCGATGGCCGGTCTGCGGAACGGACAGCCGCTGGAATTCACGACGGACGCCCTTCCCGGCAGAACCTTTAAAGGAATGATCATGTTCATCAACCCGGCGGTCAACGAAGCCGACCGCTCGGTCCGGGTCATCGCGGAGGTGAACAATGCCGCGGGCGAGCTCAAAGGAGGTCTGTTCGTTCAGGGACGGATCATGACGGGGAGGCGCGACGGGGTCATTCTCGTTCCCCGTGAGGCCCTCTCGGGTTGGGACGTGGCGGGAAGGAAGGCGAAACTCTTCATCGTTGAGGCAGACCGGGCGAAGTCCCGGGAGGTCCGGACGGGTCTCGCGACGGAGGGCGGGGTGGAAATCACCGCCGGCCTCAAGCCCGCAGAGACCTATGTTGTCAGGGGCGCCTTCAACGTCAAAGAGGGCGACAAGCTCATCATCGCCCGGAAACAGGAGAGCTGAACCATGATCCTGTCCGATCTCTCCATCCGCCGGCCGGTCTTCGCGACTGTGATGGTTCTGGTGCTCGTCACCCTGGGAATCTTTTCGTACCGGTGGCTTCCCGTCGAGATGTACCCGAACGTGGAGATCCCTGTCCTTTCCATAGTGACAAAATTCCCCGGCGCAGGCCCCGAGAGCGTGGAACGCGAGGTCTCCAAAAGGGTTGAGGAGGCCGTCAATGGCATCTCCGGTGTTAGACACGTCTATTCCTTCTCCCGCGAGGGGGTTTCCACCGTCGTGGTCGAATTCCGCCTGGAGGAGAGGCTCAACGAGGTGACCCAGGAGGCCCGCGCCAAGATGAACGCCATCCGCGGCATTCTTCCCAAGGGGATCGAGGAGCCGATCATCCAGAAGCTGGATTTCAACGCCATGCCCGTTGTGTCGCTCGCAGTCCGGTCGGAAACGCTTTCGCCCCGGGACTTGACCGTCCTGGTCGAGAAGAGCGTCAAGCGCCGTTTCGAGGGGATCGCCGGAGTGGGCAAGGTGGACCTGGTCGGCGCCGCGAAGCGGGAAGTCAATGTGATCATCGATCCCGAGCGGCTTAACGCGCTGGGACTCGGAGTCGACGCCGTCGTGGCCGGACTCCGATCGGAAAACGTGAACACCCCTCTGGGCCGTCTGAACCGGGGGGCGACGGAGGTCAACCTCCGGGTTTCGGGAAAACCCGACCGAGTCGAACAGTTCCGAGAGATGGCGATCACCGTGCGCAACGGCCGGCCGATCCGCTTAGGCGAGGTTGCCGAGGTGAAGGACGGGGTCGAGGAGCAGCGCTCGATCTCCCTCGTCAACGGAATCCCGGCCGTCTCTTTGGATATCCTCAAGCAGGCCGGGGCCAACATCGTCGAGGTCGCCGACACGGTCAAACGGACGGTGGAAGGCATGCGGACCGAACTCCCCCCAGGCACGACGATATCGGTCGTCCGCGACAGCTCCCTGTTCATCCGGGAATCCCTCGACGATGTCCAACAGACCCTGATTCTGGGCGGCATCCTGACGATCCTGATCGTCTTTTGTTTCATCAACTCCTGGCGCTCCACGGTGATCACGGGGGTGACGCTCCCGATCTCGGTGCTGTCGTCGTTTATCATCATGAAGGCCCTGGGGATGTCGATCAACGTGATGACGATGATGGCCCTGTCACTGGCCATCGGACTGCTGATCGACGATGCGATCGTCGTTCGGGAGAACATCGTTCGCCACCTGGAACGCGGAGAGGACCATTTAACCGCCGCCCGCAACGGGACGAGCGAGATCGGGCTTGCCGTGTTCGCCACGACGATGTCGATCGTGGCCGTTTTCGTGCCGGTTGCCTTCATGAAGGGGGTCATCGGCCGCTTTTTCTTCCAATTCGGGATGACGGTCGCTTTCTCCGTCCTCGTCTCTCTCTTCGTCTCCTTCACGCTGGACCCGATGCTCTCCTCGCGCTGGCACGATCCGGCGATCACGGCCAAGGGAAAGAGGAGTGGCTTGGCGAAGCTGCTGGAGGGATTCAACGTTTGGTTCGACCGGGCGTCCGACGGTTACCGCAGAGTGATCGGCTGGGCCCTTGACCATCGCAAAACGGTTCTCGGGATCGCCCTGGCGGCCTTTGCCGGCGGGATCATGGCCTTCGGTTCGCTCCAATCCGCCTTCTTTCCAGACATCGACAGCGGGGAGTTCAACGTCACCTTCAAGACCGCTCCGGACGCCTCGATTGCGGAGAGCCGGGGACGTCTGGAGGCGATTCTCGGCGCGATCCGCACCCATCCCGCCGTGGCCCATACCTACGCCACAATCGGCGCCGGAGACAGCGGCACGGTCCGCAGCGGCGTCATCTTCGTCAAGCTTAAGAAACGCTCGGAGCGGGAGCTCGGCCAGAGGGAGGTGCAGCAGGATTTCCGCCGGAGTTTTATCCAGCTTCCCGGAATCATCACATCCATCGAGGAACTCAACGAGTCCGGTCAGAGCCAGAAGCCTCTCCAGGTCAACCTTCGCGGGATGGACATCGCGCGACTCAAGGCCTATGCGGCCGAGCTCCGCGACAAGATGTATGCAATACAGGGGATCAGGGACATCGAGATCAGCCTGGAGCACGACATCCCCGAATACCGGCTTGTCGTGGACCGGCAGAAGGCGGCGAACGCCGGGGTGATGACCGATCATATCGTCCGGACGGTCGGCGCCCTGGTCGGCGGCGAGGTGGTCTCCACGTATGAGGACGAGGATGGCGATGCCGTAGACATCCGCGTGCGTCTTCCAGAAAGGTTGCGGGAGAACCCCGAGCAGGTCCGGAACCTGCGTCTTGCCGTGACAAACGGCAAGGGGTCCACAACGCTCCTCCCTTTGTCGAACCTTGTCTCCTATTCGGCCTATGCCACCCCCTCGGAGATCAACCGGCAGGAGCTGACCCGACAGGTGACGGTCAGCGCCAACCTTGACAACCTCCCTCTGGGTACGGCCGTGGAGAAGGTGGAGGAGGCGTCAAAAAAGCTTGCGCTGGCGCCGGGCTACCGGGTCGTATTTTCCGGGGACGCGGAGCAGATGGCCGAGTCTTTCGGGTACATGGCCGAGGCCCTCGTGCTGGCGGTGCTTTTCGTCTACTTCATCCTGGCCGCACAGTTCGAGTCCTTCCTGGAACCTCTGGCGATCATGTTCTCCCTGCCTCTCTCCATCGTCGGGATGGCCGCGATGCTCCTCATGACCGGGGACACGATCAATATCATGTCGCTGATCGGGCTCATCATGCTGATGGGGCTGGTGACAAAGAATGCGATCCTGCTGGTCGATTACGCAAAGGTCTTGCGCAGCCGCGGGATGGAACGGCGGGAGGCGGTCATCACCGCCGGGCGGACGCGGCTCCGTCCCATCGTCATGACGACGCTCGCGATGATCTTCGGGATGCTGCCGCTGGCGCTCGCGATCGGGGCCGGCGCGGAGATGCGGGCGCCGATGGCCCGCGCGGTGGTCGGAGGGCTCCTGACCTCGACGCTGCTGACGCTGCTGGTCGTACCGGTGATGTACACTTTCATGGAGGATCTAGGCGAATGGATGATCGGAAAGTTCGGGTTTCGGAGGAAGAAAGAGGGATGAAGATTTGTCATAATAAAAATGGGTTTGCCCGCCGTCTGGGTATGGGGATCGCCTTCGTCTCGGCTGTCCTGTTTCTGGTTGCGCCGCCGGTGTCCGCCCAGACTCGGGTGCTGACGCTGGAGCAGGCCTTGGCGATCGCGGCGGAGAAGAATCGGGACATCCAAAAAGCCCGGGAATACATCGCCTGGGCGCAGGGAAAATACGTTGAGGAGCGGGCGGCCGCCTTTCCACAACTTACGGCCTTGGTTTCCCTTGGCTGGGACCGGGATGAGAGCCAGAAGATCTACAGCCCGATGCAGACGGAACGGACGGAACGCCGGTCCGCCCAGGTTGGTCTGACCCAGCCCCTCTTCACCTGGGGCCAAGTGAGTGCGGCGATACGGGCGGCGAAGGTCGGCCTCCAGTCAGCCGAAGAGCAGCTGCGCGTCTACCGGCAGGCGGCCGAGCGAGACGTCTCTGCCGCATTCCACGATGTGCTCCTCGCCAGAGAGCTCCATGCGCTGGCGATTCACAACATCGAACAGAAGAAACGGCATTTGGAAGAAGCGAGAAGAAAACTCCAGGCGGGTGTGGCCACCGATTACGACGTTTTGGCGGCGGAGGTATCGGTGGAAAACGCCCGTCCCGAAACGATCCGGACAGAGAATCAGATCCGCACCGCGCGGGAGCGTCTGCGCTTCCTCCTCGCCGTCGAGAACGGGGAGATCGATGTGTCCGGTAACCTGGCGGCCGACCTTGCTCCCTACCCGTCTTATGAGAAAGCCTTTGCCGTTGCCCGTGAGAAACGGCCGGACCTTGCCGACATCCGCCACCGGATCGGCGTCTACCGGGAGTTGGTCGTCCTGGCCGGCGCGCAGGACAAACCGCGCGTCGATCTCAAGGGAGCGTACGGCTGGAGTTATCTTGAACAGCCCACGGTATACGGCGACGGCCCTTTCTGGAACGTTGGTATCCAACTCAGCTATCCCTTTTTTGACGGCTTTAGGACAAAGGGGAAAGCGGCTCAGGCCGAAAGCGACTTACGGCGAATCCAGATCGATGAGGTTAGACAGGTCAATGCCGTTTCCCTCGAAACCCGCGATGCGGTGAACGCCGTAAGGGAGTCGGAAGAGATCGTCCGCTCTCTTTCCGGCACAGCAAGCCAGTCGGAGCGGCTCCTGGCAATGGCAGAAAAGGGTTACGAGATGGGGGTGAAAACCCGCCTGGAGGTCGAGGATGCCGGGTTGAATCTCCGGCAGGCGAAAAGCAGCCTGAGCCGCGCCTACCGTGACTACCTCGTCGCCCGGGTCAACCTGGACTGGGTCATGGGTATCCTCGGGGAGGGACGGAAGTGAAGATTGGCCGGCTTTGCACAAAAAATGCAGCACCCTATCACGGGAAGGAAGAAAAAATGGAAAGACAAGCAAAATTTCCCTACCAGTTTTTCGTGGTTACGTTCTCCGGTCAGGGAAGGGCGTAAAAATTGATCAGGCTGCCGGCCAGCAGGATTTCCCGCTCCGCCTGGGGCAGGTTCCTGAGCTCCAGGGTCAGAGGGATGATCCGGCCGTCTCCCTTCAGAATCAGCGCTTCGATGATTTCAGCCCCGTTCCGGACCGCCTTTCGGAGAGAAGGAAAGAACACCGCATCCTGGACCGCCAGCTTTTCTTCGCCCTTCTCCGCCGTGGTGAACGGGAGCATCCCCCAGTTGATGAGGTTGCTCCGGTACCTCTTGGTGGCGTACGCGTTTGCGATATTTACCCAGCCCCCCAAAACCTTCTGACAGGAGGCCGCCTGCTCCCGCGCCGAACCGTCCCCGGGCTTCCGCGCGAAGACGAGGCTGCCGAGGCCCGTTGTCCGGAGGAACTCCTCGATAGCGATGCCGGGGGCGAACGCGGCGGCCCAGGGTTTGACGGTCTCCAGCAGCCCTACATCCGTCTTGCCCTCTTTCAGGAAGGCAAGCCTCTTTTTCTCCAGCGCGTGTGCGTCGCCGGCGCGCCTCACATACTGCGGATCCTTCCGGGACAGCGTGAAGGAGGCCAGCTTCAGCGGGTTGGACCGGTAGGAGGAGGTTTCTCCCGAGGGGATCAGCTCGTCCGTTGTGGTCACAGGATCCGCAATCACGGATGCAACGATCAGGCAGAGATGATCCGGCAGGGCGGACATGGCGGGCCAATCCACGATGTTCGGCCCGAAGCGCAGCGGGAGATCGGGTTTCGCT
>Ga0208566_1001079_pt1 | contig 16411 bp, 13 predicted proteins | sample PL_2010_150m_FD_184159 | JGI IMG/M metagenome (GOLD analysis project Ga0208566, IMG submission 184159) | Freshwater microbial communities from Powell Lake, British Columbia, Canada to study Microbial Dark Matter (Phase II) - PL_2010_150m... | ecosystem: Environmental > Aquatic > Freshwater >...
TTTGCAGCGGGATGTTCCGGTTCCGGTGTGGGGCTGGGCGGCACCGGGCGAAAAAGTGAATGTCGAGTTTGCCGACCAGAAGAAGTCCGCAGCAGCCGATGCGTCCGGCAAGTGGATGGTGAAGCTGGATCCGATGACCGCCAGCGCCGAATCCCGCACCCTGACGGTGACCGGCAACGGCTCCCTCACGCTGAGCGATGTCCTCGTCGGCGATGTCTGGCTCTGCTCGGGCCAGTCGAATATGGGGATCCCGATGGACGTGCCGGGAAACGAATTCCTCCAGCAGCGGATTCGCGAGGCCGACAATCCGCAACTGCGCTTCGTCCAGCTTGCCCACCAGTTTCCCGACCAGCCTGCGGCCGATACGAAGGGGAGCTGGCGGATTGCCCGGCCCGACACGGTTCGGAGCTGGACCGCGATCGGGTATCTTTTCGGGGACAAGATCCAGAGAGAGCTCGGCGTGCCGGTCGGGATTGTTGGCGGTGCGATGGGGGGGACTCCGATTGAAAGTTGGATGTCACGCGAGGTATTGCTGGCTAATCACGCCAACGAACCATACCTAGAAAAACATGCGGCAGCGGTCCAGCAATTGCCGAAAACCCTCCCCAAATTTGAAAAGGAACTCGCCGCGTTCAAGGAACGGTTTCCGGACACTCCTTCCCTGGTTGCCGAAAATGCCGCGAGGAGGCAGCGCGGCGAACCGGAGTTGCGGGAACCACGGAAGCCTGACGGAGCCGCCGATTCCGCGAGAAATCCGGCAGCATGCTTCAATGGAAAAATCGCCCCGTTTGCGCCCTTCGCCATCAAGGGGGTGCTTTGGTATCAGGGAGAGGGCAACGTCAACGGCTTTCTCCAATACCCCTTCCAGATGGCGGATCTGATGAAGCTCTGGCGTGGGCTGTTCGGTTTGCCGAAACTCCCGTTCATCATGACCGAACTCGCCCCGCTTGGCCCAGTGGCGGCGGCTCCCGAGGACAGCGCCCGTGCCAGATTCGGGGAGGCTCTTGCGAAAACCGCGAAAGCCGACGGCAACGCGTGGGTCATCACAATCGTGGATGGAGGAGACCCCGACAACATTCACCCCGCAAAAAAAGAAATTCCCGGCGAGCGGTTTGCTGCGATGGCCCTTGCCAAGGTTTATGGGCGGGATGGTATCGCACACGGTCCGTTGCTCAAATCATGGAAGGCGGTTGATGGCGGGGCTGAGATCAAATTCGATTCGGCCGGTGGCGGATTGATTGCGAAGGCTGTCAACCTGGGAGGACACGGGGTGGGGGACGATTCCGTTCACGGATTCGAACTCGCCGGAAAAGACAAAAAGTTTTTTCCGGCCACCGCCCGCATTGTGGAGGGTGACACCGTGATCGCAAAGTGCCCCCAGGTTCCTTCTCCCATCGCCGTGCGCTATGCGTGGGCCGGGTTCCCCCTGTGCAATCTCTATAACAGGGAAGGTTTCGCCGCCTATCCGTTCCGGACCGATGACTGGCCATTCCTGCAGCCCGCCGCTCCCCCGCCGAAGGAATCACCCTCCCCTTGAAAAGAGTCCTGATATTTCTTCTCGCCGGAATGGCCTACGGCCCGCTCCGTGCGGCTGACTCGGAAAAACCTAATGTCATCGTTTTCCTCGCCGACGACGTCGGCTACGGGGATCTGGGCATCCACGGCAACCCGCACGTTAAGACTCCGCAGATTGACGCTTTTGCGCGCGAGGCGGCAGAGCTGACCAACTTCCGGGTGAATCCGGTCTGCTCTCCGACGAGGGCTTCGCTGATGACCGGCCGCTACAACTTCCGCACTGGAGTCGCCGATGTTTTCGGTTCGGCTGCCCGGATGGATCCGGCGGAAGTGACCGTGGCCGAGGTATTGAAGGCCGCAGGTTACGTGACAGGCATTTTCGGCAAGTGGCATCTCGGTGACGATGTAGGCAGCAGCCCGGGTGCGCAGGGATTTGATGAGGTGCTCAGCTTCGAAGGGGCGGCACTTAAAAAGTATTTCGATCCCGAACTGATGCACAATGGCGTCAAGGAAAAGCACACCGGCTATTGCCTGGATATCTTCACCGATGCGGCGATTGAGTTTGTGAAGCAGAACAGAGAGAAACCATTCTTCGTCTATCTGCCGTCGAATCTCATCCACACGCCGCTCCAGGTTCCGTCGGAGTTGGCCGCCGAATACGATGCGCTTGGACTTCGGGACAGCACCGCAAAAATCTACGGGATGCTCCGTAGTGTGGACAATAATTTCGGGAAACTGCGTGCGGTGCTCAAAGATCTGGGCCTCGAAAAAAACACCCTGTTGTTTTTCACATCCGATAACGGGCCGTGTTCCGGTTCGAAACCCTTGGATCGCTTCATGGCGGGGCTTCACGGGCTGAAGGGCACCGTCTACGACAATGGGATCAAGGTCCCGTGTTTTGCGCGCTGGCCAGCCGGATTTTCCAGTCCGGAAAAAATCACCCGGCTGACCGCCCACATCGACGTGATGCCGACCATCCTTGATGCCTGCGGGGTGGCTGTGCCATCCGGGGTAAAGCTGGACGGAATCAGCTTCCTTTCGCTGCTCCGGGATCCATCCGCCACCTGGCTGGACCGGTCCCTGTTTTTCCAGTGGGACAGCGGACAGGAACCGCGCCGCGGACAGGCATTTTCGGTGCTCACGGAAAAATGGAAGCTGGTCCAGCCATGCGGCATGGACAAGCCGAGCCAGAAACACATCAGGGATACCTACACCGAACTTTGTCGTCTCCAAGGACGCGGCGAGCGCAGCATCGAAGGCCCCGCCCGCTATGAACTCTACGACATCGCCGCCGATCCGGGTGAGACCAAGGATCTTGCCTCCGCTCATCCGGAAATCGTTGAAAAGATGAAAAAACAATACGATGTCTGGTTCGACGATGTTGCGGCCCGCTGGCCCGAAACCAGACAGGACAAATCCCCATGATTAAAAAACTAGCGTTATTTACCGTCGCCCTCTGCGCGCTCTGCAGCAGTCTGTATGGTGCCGCACCGAGGCCCAACATTCTTGTGATCCTTGTTGATGACATGGGCTTTTCGGATCTGGGCTGCTACGGTTCCGAAATCAGCACCCCAAACCTGGATGCGCTGGCCGCGGACGGGCTCCGCTTCACGCAGTTCTACAACGGAGCGCGCTGCTGTCCGACGCGGGCCTCGTTGTTGACCGGGCTCTATGCGCATCAGACCGGGCTTGGACAAACAATCTCCAGAGACAAAAAGGTTCCGGGATACCGCGGATATCTTAACGATGAATGTGTGACCATCGCGGACGTCCTGCGCGGCGCGGGATATTTTACCGCCATGGCGGGCAAGTGGCATGTGGGGGACCATGCCGGCGTGGTTCCGTGGACCCGCGGGTTCGACCGTAGCCTCAACGTCAGCGGCGCGCCCGGATTTTATCATCTGGACGGACCGAAATCGCGACTGGTCCTGAACGGAAAACCGCTGGCCAACGACGACCCGTCGCTGCCGAAGGATTGGTATACGACCGACGTCTTCACGGACCACGGCCTGAAATGGATCCATGAGGCCCTCGACGAAAAAAAACCGTTCTTCCTCTATCTGGCATACAATGCGCCGCACACCCCGATCCAGGCTCCAGCGGAGGACATCGCCAGGTATCGCGGCAAATACAAAGCCGGTTGGGACAAGGTGCGGGAACAGCGCCTGGCGAAGCAAGTCAGCCTCGGCATCGTGGACAAGGACTGCCCCCTTTCCCCGCGCCCGGATGATATCAAAGCGTGGGACAGCCTCACCACGGAGGAGCAGGATCGCTTTGACCACATCATGGCCATCTACGCCGCATGCGTCGATCACATGGACCGCGCCGTGGGACGGCTTGTGGAGGACCTGCGCCAGCGTGGTGTCCTCGACAACACGCTGATTTTGTTTCTCTCCGACAATGGCGCGGAGCACGCGAGCAACAGCGACAAAAATCATGATCCCAACGGAAGCTTGGAGGGGGATTCCCCCGGCGATGCAAAATCCGTGGTGTATCAGGGTGCATCGTGGGCGACGGTTTCGGACACACCGTTCCGGCTCTACAAGCGTTTCGCGCATGAGGGAGGGATTTCCACGCCGTTCATCGTGCATTGGCCTGCGGGCTTTTCCGCAAAGGGGGAACTGCGGCCACAGGTCGGGCACATCGTGGATCTGATGACGACGTGCGTGGACGTGGCGGGCGCAAAATACCCAACGGAATTCAACGGCAAACCCATCCCGCCGATGGAAGGGAAAAGCCTGGTGCCGGCATTCGCAAACCAACCCCTCCAGAGAGACGGGATCTTCTGGGAGCACGAGGGAAACGCCGCTGCGCGGGTGGGGGATTGGAAACTCGTCCGGGTTGGCCGCGACGGCCCGTGGGAACTCTACGACCTGAAAACCGACCGTTCCGAACTGCACGATCTTGCACAACAGAAACCGGAGAAGGTTAAGGAACTTTCGGAGAAATGGGAGGACTGGGCCCTGCGTGTCCATGCCAAGCCGTATCCCGCCGAGGGAAAAGTCCGGAAAGGCGCCGATGAGAATTAAATTTCTCCCTTTCCTTTTGCTTATCGCGACGTCGTTTGCCGCGGAACAGCGTCCGAATATCGTGTTCATTCTCGCCGATGACCTCGGATGGACGGATACGGCTGTTTACGGCAGCAAATATTACGAGACTCCGAATATCGACCGGCTCGCTGCGCAGGGGATGAGGTTCACCAACTACCACAACTGCCAGAACTGCGCGCCGACTCGCTCCGCGCTGATGAGCGGCCAATACTCGGCGCGGACTGGCATCTACACTGTGGGGAGCATCGACCGTTTCGACTGGCGTAGCCGTCCGCTGAGACCGGTGGACAACGTCACCGAGCTGCCGCTCGATAAAATCACCATTGCCCAGGCGCTCAAACAGGCCGGCTACGCGACGGGGATGTTCGGCAAGTGGCATCTGGGCGAGGACGCGGAACATCACCCCTCCAAGCGCGGATTCGACGAGGCCATCACTTCGCAAGGAAAGCATTTCAACTTCACAACCCAGCCCCCGGTGGAGCATCCCAAGGACGCCTACCTTGCCGACTGGCTGACCGACAGGGCGGAGGATTTCATCCGCCGGCACAAGGATGGCCCGTTCTTTCTCTACCTGCCGCATTTCGGCGTGCATGCGCCATGGCAGGCGAAGCCCGGTTTGATCGAGCACTTCAAGCCGAAGCCGGGTGTCGGGGGACACGAGGATCCCACCTACGCCGCGATGATTGCCAGCGTGGACGAAAGCGTGGGCCGGGTGATGGCCCTGCTCGACGAGCTGAAAATTGCTGACAACACCGTGGTGATTTTCTCCAGCGACAACGGGGGAGTCGGCGGTTATGAGCGTGAAGGGATTGGCGCGGCGCACAGCATCACCGACAACGCCCCGTTGCGCAGTGGCAAAGGCAGTCTCTACGAAGGTGGCACACGCGATCCGTTTATTGTCCGCTGGCCCGGTGTCGTGAAGCCCGGCTCCATCTGTGATATTCCCGCGATTCACGTGGATCTCTATCCCACCCTGCTTGGCATCGCCGGAGTTCAGCCGCCTTCAAACTATCAGCTGGACGGGGAGAGCCTCGTTCCGTCGCTAAAAGACGGGGGCGCAGGTCTCAAGCGCGAGGCGATCTACCAGCACTTTCCCGGTTACCTCGGAGCTGGCAATGACACCTGGCGCACAACACCGGTGGCGACAATCATCTCCGGCGACTGGAAGCTGATGGAATTTTTCGAGGACGGACATCTGGAACTTTACAATCTGCGCGACGACATCGGTGAAAAAACAAACCTCGCGTTGAAGATGCCCGAAAAAGCAAAGGAACTGAACGCCAAGATGCTCGCCTGGCGAACGGAAGTGAAAGCTCCCATGCCCGGTCCAAACAATGGGGATACATCTGCTCCGGGAAAATCAGGCAAGAAATCCAAACACAAAGCCAAGCCTTCATCCGACGAATAAGCAGGCTTTCTCCTTGCATGAATCCATGAACAGAAGCCCGGCCATTATTATTGGAATCCTCGCATCGACTCTGGCGTGCGGGATTTCCGCAGAGCCGAGCCTCCTCAAGGAGGAGATGGTGATCAAAGCCACCTCCGACGGGCGGCCGATGTTCGAATACCGTTACGCTCCGGATGTGGCGTTCAAACCGTATATTTTTCAACTCTATTCGCCGGGAGGAGTGCCGATCCTCCGCGACGCCCCGGTGGATCACATCCACCACCACGGACTGATGTTCGCAGTGGGGGTGAACGATGAGACCTTCTGGGAGGAGGTGATAAAGGGTGCCATTGTTGGCGGTCACCAGATTCCGCGTCAGACAGACGTGACCGGCAATCTCATCACGCAACAACTCGACTGGCAAAATCGTTCCGGTGACATCGTCTTGCACGAAACGCGGACGATCCAGCCTCTCGAGAATCCGGATGCCACGCTGCTGACTTGGCGATGCCGGTTGGAGACACCTCCTGGCAAGGACGCGGTGAACTTGTTCGGCCACCCTTACTATGGCCTGGGGGCAAGGCTTCTTGAGTCCATGGACAAGGTTGCCACGTTCATGAATTCCAGCGGCCAACCGGGCGAGATCATAGGAGGAGACCACCGTTTGGTTCCGGCCACATGGGTCGCCTGCACCGGGCCGACGGCGGACGGCAAAATGGTGACCATTGCGATCTTCGATCATCCGGACAACCTGAGGTATCCGTCGCAAAAATTTACCATGGCCGTGCCTTTCGCCTACATCTCGACGACATTGAATTGGAAGGAGCCGCTCCAACTCAAAGCGGGAGAGCCATTGGACCTGTGCTACGGCGTTGCGGTGTGGGACGGAGCAGTCCAAGCGGAGCAAATCGAAAAGGCCTTCCGGAAGTGGCAGGAGAACACGCCGAACAATCCCCAACGGTAGGTATTCATCACCCCAGGCGGTAATCGCCGGGTGTTCTTCCGAACTCCTTGCGGAAGAGAGTGGCAAAGTATTGGCTCGAATGGAATCCGGTTGTGAAGGCGATATCGGTGATCGCCCGCTCTGGACACGAAGTCAACAGCCGGGCCGCATGCTCGAGTCGGATGCGGCAAACCAGTTCCGACGGGGTCGTGTTGTAGAGTTCCTTGGTGATGCGGGTGAGGTATGTCACACCCACCCGGCAGGACTGGGCGATCGCGGTCACCGTCCAGGGTTCGGCGGCGGTGTCGGGACTGCGCTCGAGACCGTCGAAGAAGCTGCGGATCGTCTGGTTGAAACCGTGGGGATCCACTGTCGGGCGACCGATTCCTTTGGACAGCATCGTGACGATTTCGAGCACCACATGGTTGACGATTCCGGCCAGGCGTGAAGATCCAAGCGGGCCTGTATCGTCCATGCGTGCGATGGCCGATTGCAGGTAGTCCCTCAATGCAAAATCCCGCGCCGGGATGTGGCAGCACTGGTTCGCGCGGAAAACCCGGAGCATTTCCCGCCGCGAATCGCCGTCGGAGCCCAGCCATTCTGGAAATTCCCATGCGCGGTCGCCCCGGTGACCTGCGACATCAAGGATGACCCAGAACAGACGTCCGGCGCGCACGTTCGGATCGCCCAGCCGGTGGCGCTGCCACGGGCGCGTGATGGTCACGTCGCCGGGACGTAGCATCACATGTTCGGAGTCCGTGGCAAATGCCGTCTGACCGGCCAGAAGGCAGCAGATTTCGATTCCCTCGTTGCGGTGCATCGGCAGCCCCCAGTCCTGCGGGCCCACGGCATCCCAATACCCGATCGTCTGCAGCCCGGGAAGGCAGCCCGACGGCAACGGATCTCCCGGATAGGTCCCGCGCGCGCGCGCCCGCATGACCACCCGTCCGCGCTTGATGGCACTGATGAGGGGTAGGCAGTCGTCCGGCTTGCGACGGGAGGAGGGAGGGGATCCCATGATGTGCAAAATCTTTCACGGGTTGGCAATCCGGTCAAGTCGTCGCAATTTGTGCGACGTCCACTGCTGGGGGACGAATCCCTGTCAGGGCTTCGGTATTATTCCGCTTTCGATTTTGCGGTCCGGGAGACGGATCCGGTGGCCGCCCACTCGACGCCGCGCCGGAAGAGTTCCTGAAATTGAGGGCTGCTCATGAACTGTCCATCTTTTCCAGCCGCGTGGCCGAGGAGAATCGTGATGCACCGGCCCTTGCCGAATTCGCCGACGAGCACGGAGGGAATCCATTCATCCCCGCCCTTCTCGTCTTTCACCGAATAGGACGATGCGAGTACTTTTGCGCCGGGGACCACGCCGGGATGGATCCAGAGTTCGTCGAATGTCTTGAATCCGGAAAGTCCGGCCGTGACCGGATGCGAGGGGTCGTCCATGCGAACCTCAAATTCGTGGGGATGGCGGTGTTCGGTGGTGCCGAGTTTCCATGTCGCCAGGCAGATCTTCTGGTAGTCCTCCCAGTCGGGAAATGAGGAGGAACCGGCGTGAACGACCACATGTCCGCCGCCCTTGCGGACGAACTCAACGTAAGCCAATCGCGCGGCCTCGGGCAATTCGGCCACTTTGGGTGCCACCCCTTTGGCGGGATTGGTGAAGGCGTTCCAGTTCGAAACGATGACATCCACCTTCTCGAGTTGGCCGGGAGTGAGGGCCCACGGGGTTTCGCAGACGGTTACCTTGAAGCGTCCGTCGGACTCGAGCGCACTCTGCAAAGCGGGCGTCGTCTCCTGCCACTTGTGGTTGTTCTGTCCCGAAAGGATCATGACCCGGACGGGATCGGCTGCGGAGAGTGCGAGCATCGAGGCGGCACAGATGGCGGGAAGTAGGAAAATGCGCATAAGGGTGTGTGGAGAATTTCGATCATCCGTCAGACGCGTTCGAATGGCGTTCGGAATCCCGCGCGAAAATATCCGAACATCCCCGCGCGAAACGCTCGGATGCCAGGGAACATTAAAAATTTATTTCACCACAAATAGCAGAAAGGCCGTAAAAAAAGAAATTTGCAAACGCACCACTCCGATTCGCGCCTCACCCGTCGGGTGAATCACATCACCAAGCCTGTTTTCATGTCTTCGTCTCTCTTTGTGTTCTTTGCGCTCTTTGTGGTAGAAATCCATTCTGGAACTCGGGATGAAGGCCCGCGCCGTGTTCAATAAATTTCACGCGAAAAATAAAACGCCGGAAGTTTTCTTTCATGCAAGAGTGCGAAAATCATTCCCAGCATCCTATGGCCAAATTCAAAATCTCCCTCAACATGGAATTCTGCCGTTCGGCGGACAAGTCGTTCGAAGGCGGCGTCAAGATCGCCTCGGAACTCGGCTACAAGTGGGTCGAACCGATGGTCCACACCGGATGGGAACTTCTCAGCGAGGTGAACTATTTCCACTCGTTCTCAATGGAGGAAGACCCGCTTCTGATGAAGGAAATCTGCGACAGATACGGCGTGCGTGTCTCGAGTCTGTCGGCGCATTCCCCGCTGATGAAGCCCGAGGCGGCGGTGGACCGCCTGACCCGTGCCGCCGTGCTCGCGTCGTTTGTCGGCTGCGACTTTTTGAACTCCGACGAGATGGTGAAGCCGGGTTGGATGGACGACGCGTTTGCCCACGAGACGATGCGCTACACGCTGACGCGCGCCGCCCAGGTTTGCGCCCGTCACAAAAAGTATCTCTGCATCGAACCCCACGGGATTTACACGAAGACAGCCGACGGGCTTCTCAGGATCGCGAATCTTGTGGATTCGCCGTGGATTCAAATCAACTGGGACACCGGGAACAGTTATCTTGCCGGGATCGAGGATCCCTACGAAGGGCTGCAGAAGGTGAGAGATCGCGTTTTTCATATCCACGCCAAGGACATCTCGATGGCGCAAAGCGACGGCGAGCGGGGAAAGGTCACCGGCACTCCGGTTGGATGCGCGTGTGGCGAGGGAGTCGTGGACTGGGAGCGCGTGGCGAAAATCATGGAGCCCGTGGACCGTGAGATTTTCCTCAGCGTGGAATGCGGCAAAATCGATGAGGCCGCCCGCAGCCTTGCCTTTCTGAACAAAGCTCTGGCCGAGTGGCTCGCCTGACACATCAGCAAACCATGAAACGAATTCCCCACCATTGTGAAACCGGGCTCTCCCGCCGGACATTCCTCCGGAACACCATCGGCTTTGTTGGTGCGCTGGGCTTCCCGACGATCATTCCTTCCTCCGCACTCGGTTTGGATGGCAAGGTGCCGCCCAGCGAACGCATCCGCATCGGCGTGATCGGCTGCGGCAGTCAAAGCCGGGCAGCCAGTAATTATCTGCCGGGCGGACTCGCCGAGATTGTGGCGCTGGCCGATCCGGACAGATCGGCGACCCGCAAATGGGCGGAAACCATTTTGAAAGGTGCGAAGGTCCGCGAGTATTCCGACTTCCGCGAGCTTCTGCAAAGCGACGTGGATGCGGTAAACATCGCCACCGGGGATTACTGGCATGTGCCGATCGCGCTGCTCTCCGCCCGGGCCGGGAAACATCTTTATGTCGAGAAGCCCCTCGGGCTCAGCATCGAGCAATGCCTCGCCTGCCGGGAGATCTCCGCCGAGCACAAGGTCGTCTTCCAATATGGCACCCAGAACCGCTCGAAAGTCTATGTGCGTTCAGGCATCGAACTCCTCCTCAACGGCCATATCGGCGAGATCAAGGAGATTTATGTTTTTGCCCCGCAGGGCGAATCCGGCGGCTCGCCACTTCCGGTGCTGCCGGTGCCCGACGGTTTCGACTACAACATGTGGCTCGGTCCCGCGCCGGAAGCGCCGTTCAGCCAGGACCGCGTGCTGACGAAAGGAAAACGGAACGGGATCTTTCACATCTACGACTATGCGATCGGCTTTGTCGCGGGCTGGGGGGCGCACGCCTATGACCAACTCCAGTGGTGGCTGGACGAGATGAATTTCGGCATGCCGGAAAGCGTCGAGGCCACGGGCACGATCCCGACAGAAGGGCTGTTCAACACCGTCACCCACTGGGATGCGACCATCACCTATCCCTGTCTGCCAAAAGTCCGCTTTGCGGATTTCGAGACGATCATCAAACATCTTCCCAAATTTGACGGCATCAATCTCCTCGGGCACGGAACCGTGTTCGTCGGATCGGAAGGGTGGCTCTATTTCCATAGGAACGGATTTCAGGCTTCCTCACGCGAAATCCTGGAAAAGAGCAAAGACCCCGGCCCTCGCCGCGTGGTCAATGCCGGGGTTTCCCAACAGGCCAACTTCCTCGACGCCATCCTCGGAAAAAACAAAGTCGTGTCGCCGCTCGACTCCGCCATCCGCTCGGACATCTGCTGCCACCTCACGAACCTCGCCATCCGGACCGGGAAGCCGGTCGGCTGGGATGCGAAGAAAAACACGATCACCGGCAATTCGGAGGCGGTCCCACTCATGCGGCGTGCGATGCGCGAACCCTGGAACGTCCTGAATCCGAAATATACCGGCTGAACGGATTTCAGACCAAATATTGCAGATAACTTGGATTCTGATGTAGTCACGGCGCTTTGACTCGCACCCTGGCGGGTGTCTCGCCCCTCCGGGGCTGTCTGGCGACAGTCTTCCTCGCGCTGCTCGGTTGTCGCCGTGCGCCCCGACAATCGACCGCAGGGAGAAAGACTGTCCGAAGGACAGCCCGAAGGGGCGAGCCTGCGAGTCAAAGCGGGGCGACTACAACACTGGCCGTTCCAGTCCGATAATTTTCAAGAGGTGGTCTCAGACGTCCACGGTTTCCCCGATGTCCGGCAGCAGGAGTGCCAGACCCGCTTTTGAGAACGTCCCGAGAGCGTCCTCCTTGACGATTTCGATGGGAGGAAATGTGTTGTAGTGGACTCCGACGACCACCTTGGCATCAACAAATCCGGCCGCACGAACGGCGTCGGAGGCGCCCATTGTGAAATTGTCGCCGATCGGAAGGACGGCGAAACGGATCGCAAATTCCCCCGCGATGAGTTTCATGTCCATCGTGAGCGCCGTGTCTCCGGAGTAATAAAAAGTGCCTTCCGGAAGTTCGACGACGAAGCCGCCGGGATTCCCTCCGGGAGTGCCGTCGGGAAGCGTGCTCGAGTGGATCGCGCTTGTCATTTTGACACGACCGAACGGGAAGGTTTTTGCCCCGCCGTGGTTCATCGGGGCGATATTGGAGAGCCCCTGCCGGCTGAGCCACTCCGAGACTTCCCAGTTGCAGACGACGGTGGCACGAGTCTGTTTCGCGAGAACAACCGCATCGGCCACATGGTCGACGTGTCCATGGGAGAGCAGGATCGCATCCGCCTCGATCTTCGAGATGTCCACGTCCTTCGCCAGAGGGTTCGGCGTGATGAACGGGTCGAAGAGCAGACGGTGTCCGCCGCTCTCCACAAGAAAACACGAGTGTCCGAAATAGGTGAGTTTCATGGCGAAAGAAAAGTTTTCAGTGTTCAGCGGGGAGGGGAGGAAGGGCTATTTTGACAGGAAGTGAAGGTCGATTTCTGGAATGCTCAAGAAGTGTTTGTCCGTGGTTGCAAGTGGAATGTGCTCTTCGATTGCATGAGCCGCAATCCAATAGTCCGGATCGGGAATGGTGATGCCCTGCGTTCTAAGATTTGACCGAAGCCGCGCATAGATCGATGCGGTTCGGAGGCTCGGTTCAAGGATTTCAAAGGACTCCAAAAACTCTCTTGCTTCCATCATTGCCGGGGCTGGAACTTTTGAGAGGGCCTGGCCGTAAAGAAACTCGGCCGCCACATGGGAACAAATAACCGGAGGATAGAACCGAATGGCCAGTTTATGAACCAGAGCCGATTCGCGGCGCAGTAACTCCAGCGCCCCGGTATCAACGAGAATCGCCACGGGATTTCGCTTCTTTTCTGATTTTCTCCAAGTTGGCCAACAAGAGATCTCCTGCCCGGTCGAGATCGGGATTCTGAGGCCGCCGCCAGAAAATAGGCGACCCAGCCGATTTGAAGCCCTGGTGGGGTTTTATGGTGGCAGGCACTTTCGCATTTCGTAGATTGCTTGCAATTGCGCTCATACAGACATGGTAGCGGAGAGACCGACTATGGAAAGAGGAAACCCTCGGATGCGTGAAAGGACCGCTCATATTATCGCCTTTTTCAGAGGGGGCGTATGAAAGGTTTTCAGTGTTCAGCGGGGGAGGGACGGGATGCTCGGGAACGCGGAGTGGAAAGAATCCCGCGCGAAGCGCGGCTCGCGGGCGCTGTGCGCCCCGTCATTCCGACTTCCGCTTTCCGCCTTCCCACTTCCCTTGCTCCTTCACTGGCGGCATGCCGGCTGCGAAGGCGAGCGCCGCAAGGCTGGTCGAATATCCGGCGACGGCATCGGCCCGGATCGAGCGCGCGAGAGCAAGCTGTCCGGCGGCCTCGGAAAATTCCGCGACCGTGGCGAGTCCGGTGTCATAAGCCTTGCGGGTGGCCTTGAACGATTCTTCGGCCGAGGCGACGAACCCTTCCGCGTAATCCACGCGCGCGGCGGCGCTGAGGTTGTCCTGATAGGCGGTCCAGACGTCGCGTGTGGCATCGAGCCGCGCCTGGTCAAGATCTTCGCGCGAAGCCTGCTCCTCGGCATTCTTTTTCTTCAGCCGGGAGACGCGCTCTAACCCATCGAAGAGGTCCCATTTTGCCACGAGAAATGCTCCGTATCCGTTCAGGTCCTCCGCATACGAGCCATGGACTTTTCCGGCGCGGGCGTCGTATTCAAATGCGGAGTAGGCGTATTTCCCTTCGAGCCGGACTTCCGGCAGGAAGTCGGCGCGGGAGCGTCGGGTGGCGGCCTCGCGTGCGCGGACATCTGCGGCGCGGGCGGCAAGATCGGGCCGTGATGCGATTGCGGACTCGATGAGCTTGCCCGCCGATTCCCGGAGTCCGGCCGTGGAGGCGGGCAGATTGGAGCCGGTGACCTTCAGTGGGGAGTTTGCCGGGAGCCCCGCCGCGACGCAGAGATTCCCGAGCGTCGTGCGGACAAGGGCCTCGGCCGATTCTCGTTCGTAGTCCGCCTCGAGAAGATTTTTCTGTGCGGCTAGAAGGTCGGGAGTTGCGGAGAGGCCGGTGGTGACTTCCTTTTTGATGGTTTGATCCGCCATGCGGGACGCCTCGAGCATTGCGGCGGCTGCCGCCAGGCGCTGGAGCGCGGCCTCGTGCGCGAAATACGCGCGCTGCACGTCGAAGACGACCTTCTGGAGCTTGCGTTCATAGGTGAGCCCTGCGGCATCGAGTGCCGCCAGCGTCCTCTGTACCTCTGCCGCCCGCCTTCCGAAATCGAGCAGAAGATATTCCAGCGAGAAGATCGTGGTCGCCTGCTCTCGCCGGAAGTTGTCCGGGGCATTCGCGGACGGCGTATACCACTGGTCGCTCCCGCCCTCGAATCCCGCGGTGATCTTTGGATAGTAGGGAGCCCGGGCCTCGCCGACCGCGGCCGCCGCGGCGCGTGCCTGGAACCATGCGGCTCTCGTGGCCGGATGCGTCGCAAGACCGAGGTCGATGAGCGAGCCGAGGTCGTAAGTTGCCTTTTCGTAAAAACGCGGGATCGCGGAATCCCGTGGCTCCAGCGCAACCGGCGCGGCCGATGACGTGGAGAAAGCGAGGGCCGCCACAATTGGCGTTGAACAAACCCTCCGCCATCGGCTATGCATAACCATGCTCATCGGCACCATGAAAATGCCCGGACTGGTTGCATTGATCAAGGGTGATCCGCTGGTGGATGTGGCCGGGGCGTATTTTCCCGCATGGCTTGCCTGCATGGTTGTCGGCGCAATCGGGACATGGCTGATCCATTTGCTGGCCGGTCGCACCGGATTCGACGCGGTGCTGCGTCCCGCCCCCTTGATGGTTTCCGGCCTTTTCGTTGCCCTGACCTGCTGGACTTGGCTGTTCGTCTTCGCATTCCGATGAGAACGGTATTTCTACTGCGCGCCGGAATATTATTTTTTGCCGTGGTGGCGGCTGTTCTGACATGGCGGAACCTTGTGAGTTTTCCTCGGACCGAGGACGCGGAGGTCCGGGCCAATGTTGCGGGCGTCGCCCCGCAGGTCGGCGGTTCGATCGTCCGTCTGCATGTGGTGGACAACCAGGCGGTCAAGCGGGGTGATCTTCTTTTCGAGCTGGACTCCCGGTCCTACGAGGCGGAGGCGGCGCGCACTCGCGCCAGACTGGAACTCGTGCGCCTCGAGGTCCGCGCGCTCGACGATGAGATCGTCGCGGCGCAGGCGACGCTCCGCGATCGGGCCGCCCGCGCGGAATACGCCGCTTCCCACTACGAGCGGCTCAAGCCGCTTCTCGAGGGTAACTTTGCATCGGCCGACCGGGTGCAGCAGGCAAAGGCGGATGCCGAGAGTTCGGTCGCCTTGGTCGGCGAGGGCGAGGCGGCCGTGGCGCGCGCCCGTAACAAGCTCGGGGAGTTCGAAGGCCGGAACACCCGTGTCGAGGAGGCGCAGGCGGCGCTGCGCGATGCGGAATTGAAGGTTTCCTATTGCAAAGTCTATGCGCCGTGCGACGGGCATGTGACCAATCTCCAGATCGCTCCCGGCGCCTATGCCGCGGCCGGCGAACAGGTTTTTTCCATCGTGGATTCCTCGGTCTGGTTTGTCCTCGCAAACTTCCGCGAGACCGACCTCGCAAAAATCCGCCCCGGACAGAGCGTGAGCGTCTATCTGATGGCGAGCCGAGGCACCCCGATCCGGGGGATCGTGCAGGGGATCTCCCGTGCGGTTTATCCCTTAATGACGGCTTCGCGTTCAACACCCGGAGGGGAAGGGGTCTTTTCGCGTGTGGAGCCGACATTTGATTTTGTCCAGCTTGCGCAGCGGTTTCCGGTGCGCATCATCCTTGAGCAAGGCGACGTGCCATCGCTGCGGATGGGCGGAAAGGCGGCGGTGGTTGTGGATACCCGGAGCACTCCCGACCTCGAACGTCTGCGCCGGCTGCAGCCGGGCGAAGCGTTTCTCCCGCCCCTGAAAAATGACTGACGCTGGTCGCGCCGCGATCCGGCAGGCCCTGGCCACCGCAGGCACCGCCTTTGCCGTCGGAGCCCTACACGTTCCCCAACCGTTCCTCGCCGTTCTGGCCGCGCAGCTCACCGCGGGGATCGCCTTCGCGCAGCCGGCGGATTTTTTCAAACGCATTGCCGCGGCCTGGGCCGGGTCGTTGTGTGGAGTCCTTCTTCTCGTCGCCCTGCCCGAACAGTATTGGTTTTCCCTGCCGCTTTTCGGAGTGGCGGTCGCTGTCGGCGCGGCTGGTTTTTCAAAATTCGGAGGCGCGGCAATCCTTTTTGCCATGGGGATCGGAGGGATGTTCTCCGCCGGGATTGTTCATCCGCAAATGGGGTTGCTGGCGGGTTCGGCACATGCGGCCTCTCTTTCCATCGCGGTCGCGGCCACATGGTTCGCACGCGGCGTCTGCCCGACAAGCGAACGCGATTGCGGATCCCTGCCTTCCTAC